>Ga0214545_1001967_pt1 | contig 39289 bp, 29 predicted proteins | sample CNSS4metaG_FD_160064 | JGI IMG/M metagenome (GOLD analysis project Ga0214545, IMG submission 160064) | Root nodule microbial communities from cowpea collected in UCLA plant growth center, Los Angeles, California, USA - CNSS4 | ecosystem: Host-associated > Plants > Roots > Nodule | place: USA...
AACCGGCACGGTGGAGGACGACTTCACCTTTAATGTCGTCCTCCACCACAATGACTTGACTCTATTTTGTAAAAAAAAAATCAACGGACCCATTTTTACATATTCTTGATCAAAGTGATCCCTTTTTACAAAAAAGCCTTAACACTTACATTTAGAGAATAAATTGCAATATCATCCTTATATACACCCGATCTCTACATAGAACCAATTTGAGGCCTCAACTTATTTTTAATGGAGTCCACCGTGAACATCACTTGGTAAAAATTATGTTTATTTGTATTATAAAATATTAATTCATAGATATCATTCTGAATCAATAAATATGTAAAAAATAAGGACATTAAAATGATCTTAATTTTTTTTTTACTTATCGCAATACTTGTTCATTTTTCGCCGTTGAATAAAAAATTAAAAAGAATAATAAATATTACAAAAAGCTGTTACTTTTTTTGAAGTTACACCCTTCTGGTAATTTTTTTCACTTAAAAATTGATAAGTATCAGAAGAACGTTAAGTGTAAGGAGAAGAGTCTAGGTTGAGGCGTCAAAAACTAGAAATAAATGTTGAAATTAAAATGAATTATTCAGAGTTAACTATTATTCGTGATGCTGATACATATGAATCTATGTATTAATTTAATTACCCATTCAGTCAAATCCTTAAACTTGATATATTACATTAGTTACACTATAGATTTGGTTGATCTAATCGAAATCCCATTATCTGATTAATGTAGAATATTTATTGATAAAAGGGGTGGAAATGATGAAATGTGAAAAAGTTAGGGTTTGTGAATGAGCAGCAGCTTCCTGGAAGCAACACTGATAATAAAAAAAGTAAGTTACAGTGAGATAGATGGAAAATTAAAGGAGGGTGGGGTCCTCATTAGCAAGTAGATAAATTAATGGGGGGTTATTGACCTTGCAAGAAACTTATCCATCAAATTTCAAACTCCACCAAACATGTCCATATCCACTGCATCATTCCCTCTCACTCCACTCCCCCCAATCGCCATTCTTTCTTTTCTGCTTCTACTTTTTCTCTTCCAAATTTCTCATTAATAAAATTAGGGTTTTCAATAAATTTCTCTAATTTTCATTGTACAAGAGATTTAATTACAAGTTTTTGAGTGATTTTAGTGGCAGAGAAGACGACAAAAACAGCAGTAAAAGACAAGAAACAAGTTGTGTGGGCGTGCAAGTCGAAATGACGTCATAGAGCAAATATTTTATTACGAAAAAGGGGAATAAGCACGTGATAAATCCCAAGCAACTTGCACCTGAACCTTGCCTTGCGATTCATACATGCGAACCTTCGGAGAAGCTAAGGGTGACAACATTCATAAATCCCAAAGAATTTAACTTAAACCCGAAACCCTACACCATTTGAAAATTAAAATATTTGTAAACGCCATCGATCTTAATCTCAAGTTTATCATCCAAGTTCATGTACCTTCCCTTTTATAAAGACCCCATCTACTCTCTCTTCCAAATTCCAATTTTCAATTCACAATCCCTCAACAACACAACTCAAACGATAAAAAACACAGATTGCCTAAGACACAAACAAAGACATTTCGGTTACAGAAATGTACGAAGAAACTACCTACGAGTCCGATTTGGCTCTTTTGGATTCCATTCGCCGCCACTTACTCGGGGACTCCGAGGATCTCAAATTCGGACCCCCGATTGTTAACTCGGGTAACACCCCCCTTTACTCTCGGAGCTCCAGTTTCGGTAGGTTGTACCCGTGTTTGAGTAACGACTGGGGAGAACTTCCTCTTAAGGAAGATGATTCAGAGGACATGGTGCTCTACGGTGTTCTTCGCGATGCCGTCAACGTAGGGTGGGTCCCCTCTCTCAACGCGGACTCACCGGACAGTTATTCCTCGGGTTCCATCCCGGAAGTGACCGTGAAACCCGAACCGGATATATTTCCGGCACCGGAACCTGTTTTCACTCCCCCGGTGGTTCAGGATGCACCGGCGGTTGTTCCGGCGAAGGGGAAGCACTACCGCGGCGTGAGGCAGCGGCCGTGGGGAAAATTCGCGGCGGAGATCCGCGACCCGGCTAAAAACGGGGCTCGGGTTTGGCTCGGGACGTTTGAGACGGCTGAGGACGCCGCACTGGCTTACGACCGAGCCGCGTACCGAATGCGCGGCTCGCGGGCTTTGTTGAATTTCCCGCTTCGGATTAATTCGGGCGAGCCCGAACCGGTTCGGGTGACGTCGAAGCGAGCGTCGCCGGAGCCCTCGTCTTCGTCGGAGAGTGGATCGTGTGGTAAACGGCGGAAGAAAGTGGTGGGGCCGAGGGTGACGGCTCCTAGTGGGTTGAGAACGGGGCAAGTGGGAAGTCAAGTGGCTCAGTGCACACGTGCGGAACAGTTGTTGGTTAATTAATGCGTTATGGTGACGTGGATTTCAGTGCTCGTTTTTGTAAATTCCGGTTTGTAGTTATCTGATTCTGAGATGCGTGTGGCAGTGGCAGAAACCTGTTATTAAAAAAATTAAAACAATAACCCAAAAAGGAAAGGACAGTGGCACAGTGGAAAAAATGGATTGTTGCCTCAACTCATTCAAGTGGGAGTGATCATAAAAGCTAAACCAGAAAAAGAAAAAGAGAGAGAAAAAAAACTGAGTTGGAAAAAGGAATTAGGGGTGGAGGTTTTGTTGGGTTTGTGAATACAGTCCCAATATTTGTTATTTTTTGGTTCAATATTTATGAAATTTGTGAATTGGGTTGCATGTCCCTAATGAATCAACTATAAAGGCTTTTAGATAATCCAAAACAATGAAACAACAGTGATGTTGTTCTTAGATTCTGCATCTACAAAACATGTCAAGTTTAGTAGTTTACACACTTCAAAAAAATAAAAAATAAATACGAACAACATAGATGTTTTATCGACCATTTTTATACTATAATTTTATTCATTTTTAAACTCGTGTGTTTTACTTCTCAAAATTTATTTTCCGTTGAATCATATAATTTTTAATGTGAAGTATTTGATTTAATTTTTTATTAAGCCAATTAGCATGCGTCAACTGTTCATGTCCACATCCAATGTAACCCCATAGTAATATTTTTCTCTTTTCATTTCTATAGGCACCCCTATTTTGATAAGTACATACAGCTACTTTATTTGTTTGCAATACACCCCTTTTTACTTACTTAACCACCAAATCTCAACTCTCTAACTTTACTGTATTTACAACTTTCCTTTAAATCAATTTCCATCATTAACCGCAATTAATACTATGTACATAAGGTAAAACTTATCCTTACACTTTTATAATATTCGAATATTCTCATGATGGAGAATTTCGTGCAGCTTAAGTTATTGCACGAAAATGGATCTTACATGGACATTGGGGTCTAATCACGTTTTCTATCAGAAGAGGAAGGACTTACATTAAAATCAATGGTTTATATCTAAAAAATTTATAATTTGTCATATATATTTTGTCTCCGACACTGAAAACACCATTAAAGGTAATTTTTGAGACATGCAAGATTAGAAGAAAATAAGAGAGTAAAATTAATAACAATGCTCTTAATTAGTGTGTTTCAATGTGATTTATATCTTTGTGAAAACAAAACTTTAAGTGAAAAAAAAAGGAAGAACATAGATCCTTCAACCTTGAAAATAAGAAAAAGGCACAAACAAGTGATGTGTGATGATTTTCTTTTGTAGTCAATACTATTTACTTAAAATTGTGTTATTTTTTTTTGTTATATTATTGTGAAACTAATTATTATACTTTTAAAGTTTTAATATTATCTTATACTATTTTATAATTTTTTTTTTGATATAATGGAATTTTAACTTTAAAGGAAGAATAAGTGTGACCAATAATGTAATAGATAATGAATTTTAATATTTTATTTCACTTAAAATATAAGATATAATTATATATTTTTATTTGATAATATGTGGTGTCTTTTAAGTCAAGTTTTATGAATTTAGTATTATTATATTGTTTAATGGAATTTTCTATTGAATTCATTTTTGTGAGCATAAAAAAAATTACTCTATTTTATTAAGAAATAGTTATACATAAATATATTTCTTTTCAAATTTATACCAAAATCATTTTAATTAGACCACGAAGAGAGAAAAGTAGAAGTGGTAAGATATAATTAAAAACGAAAAAAAAAGGAACTCTTTAAATATCAGTTATTGTGTTCCATAATAAATTTATTAAAAATTATCATTAAAAACTTTTAGTAATTATTAAATTATATCTATAGTAAGTTATACGAAATCATATAAATTTTAAAATTATATATGTTTTGTAATTTAATGGTGTAATATATAACATAGGAAAAATGATGTTAACACTTAGACTCTATGTATGTTACTTATTTAAGACAAGGAAAATGATAATTTAATAAAAGTTTTTTTTTAATAAATTTTGATAATTACCTATTTAGGATAAAAAAATACTACCTTATTACTATATTTTAGTTAAAAAATCAAATATTAATCTATTTTAATTCTAATATGAAAACTTAATTAAATTTGTTAAAAAAAATTGTCAAAAAATGATTTTGCTTAAGTTAAAACTCTTCTAGAACTGAAATTGTCTCTAATCTCTAGGTAGAGGTGATTATCTTCTCTCCAACCTTCTCGTGTTTTTTAATAGAGGTTATTTATAAAAGAAATATTATTCAATTTCAAAGAATTCGTGTTTAAACAATCTATATAAAAAGTCATATTTTTATTTATAAAAAAATAACTTTTTTTTTTATTAGAAGTACTAATTTTTATCTTCTTTATTGCAACCAGATACGACCTATCTAAAAACATTTACTGTACAAAGTCTTATAAAATATTCTCTATCTTATTTCATTTTAAATACGCATTAATTGTCTTGATATGCTTTTTAAAATGATTCTCGCTTATATTGAATATTTTTTTAAAAAAAATATAGGAATTCAATTTTTAATTTTAAAACTTAATATGTTAGGATAAACTTTTCTTCTAAGATATACACATTAAATTAGTATTTATTTTTAAGATTTCTCCTCCTCTTATATAAATAGTGGGTTTTAGAGTTTTTAATTTTGAATGCGTTGTATGCATCAACTTCAAAATGTCTATGCAACGCAAGAGGAAGAGAAGGAAAACAATTTCAAAAGTAAAACAACTCAAATTTGTCTATTATATTCTACACCTCACAAACTAATTGTTCTTTAAGATTCCGACACGTTATGTTTATTAAGCGTTTAAATTCAACTTTAGATTTAGAAAAGTGTTTATCAATCACAGTCAAAAAATATCAACTTACGAAAAAGAAAAATCAACCCTCAACAAACATAGTCATGAAACTAAAATTATATTCAATTTATCGCGATGATGGATTTAGAGTCGTACGTTTTCAGTTAATAATAATGAAAATTGTGATTTACTTACATGTATTCAAAGGTAGAATATAGACAACTTTTACGTGTTTAGATAAGAGAAAATTGTAAAACGAGACAGAATAAAACTATACCATAGATAAAATGAAAAGTAGTGTAATTTGTTAAAGAAAAATATGAAGATGAATAAATAAAATAAAATAATTAGATTAGGTATGTTTTTAGTTCTTGAAATGTAAAATTAAAATTTATTATAATATTAAAATTTTGATAAGTTTTGGTTCTCAAATTTTTTAAAATAAATATATAAAATTCGTTTAACTCACCTGTGTTAATTTATGTTAATGTATCATATACGTCTCCTATTAATATTTAAGTTTTTGTATTATTCGATGTTTTCGCTTCGATGTCATATGAAAAACACATTTGATACGAATAAAAACAAAATCATAACAAATTAAAATAACTATATTGATTTATTTTTAAAGTTTGAAAATCAATATCAAAGTTTTAGAAAAAAAAATGTCAATTTGTCTCGAATGATATTTAACCTTAATCATTAATCAACTTAAAAAATTGAAAAGAAATTGTTTTTTGTGTGAGAATATGACATCTTCAAATATGTAAATATAATAATCTTATCCGTTAAATTGCTAAAACCAATATGATATAAAAACAAGAGAAAAGAAAACAAGCACGTATGTATACAGCATGGATCATGTTTTGGCCACCAACTTGTTTAGTTGAGACATGGAACGCATGAGAAAAGGAGATGGTGGGTTAGGCACTTCAACAAAACCTTCAAGCATTTGCATTACCATTCCCATTGTTGGTCTCATTTCAGGTTGCTCATGAATGCACCATATTGCTATTTTCACCCATTTCTGTAACCTCACGTAATCAGATATGGCCTCTTCATCATTCTCCACCAGAACATCTATTCTCCCTTCCACAAAGCAATCACAAGCCCAATCTGTCAGCACTGCCTTCTCTTCTTCCCCACACTCCATCATCAACACACTTTTCTACTGCAAATTATTTCCAACAACATTACCCCAAAGCTATAAACATCCACTTTAACCGTCACGCCGACATTCTTAAACCATTCAGGAGCCACGTATCCTCGAGTTCCTCGGATCATCGTCGTCGTTCTACTTTGGTCAGACAACAACAACTTGGCCAACCCAAAATCAGATATTTTTGGATTCAAATACTCATCTATGAGTATATTTTGAGGTTTTATATCACAATGAATAATGGGACTCTCACACTCTTCGTGCAAGTACACCAACCCTCTTGCAATCCCCATAGCAAATCCAACCCTTACACTCCATCTGGGCTTCGATTGCCCAAACAGCATGTCTGCAAGACTACCATTGCTCATGAACTCGTACACCAATATTCTGTTCATTCCCTCGTCACAAAACCCTATCAACCTCACCAGATTTTTGTGGCAGGTTCTACCGATAGAGCTCAATTCACTCCTAAATTCTTTCTCTCGTTCGTCTACCAATCTGTCCAATCTCTTCACAGCAACCACATGACAAGAACCTTCTTCTAGTTGTCCTTTGTAAACAATGCCATAAGAACCTCTGCCTAATTCCTCCTGAAAATTCTGTGTGGCCTTTTTCAAACTTTCATAAGTGAACGAATACAAATTTGTTTCCGAAGGACCAGAGGCGGCTTTGGAAACCCTATTCACTTTCTGTTTCTTGAGAAAAAACAAAGCAACTGTAGAAACAAGAATACCGTTAAGGACAAGAGAACCAATTAGCGGTCCCAAAACAAATTCTTTCTTTGAATCCGGAGCAGGGGAAGGTTCCCCGTTTACACCTGTATAAAAGTCGCGAGTAACTCTTGTTTTGATATAGACAACATGTTGATCACTCACTGTTTCTTGTCTACCGTTACCAAGGGGAAATCTCTTCAACCAACAAGTGTCGCCACCTGAAACGGCCATAGCACACATGCAATCCTGCAAGCAAAATTGCTGGCATTCCTGCTTTGAGTAAGGTTGTATCCTTTCGTAATCTCCCTCAGGAAAATTAAAATCTTGAGATGCATGCATTTCGTATAATTCTTCTGGCGGTGTTTGAACATCGGCTCCACAAGCAAGGGTGAAATTGGGTTGGCATCCACCGAATTGATTACTTGGATCCAGCATGGAATACCCATAAGGGCATTTGCAGGTAGGCCTCTGATTTTCCATGGCGCAGTAGCTATTATAGCCACAGGAACCGCTACCATACTCATAAGATATTGCAGTGCAAATGTTGTCAGGAACATACCTCATGATTCTCCACCCTGGCTGGGCAGTGTTGTTCCGTGGATGAGAATACTGCGTGAAAACTCCAGCGAAGTCAAGCGTTGCTCTGTAGTAATTCACCTCAGGATCCAGATCCGAGATATTCCATTGGGAACCTTGAGGTTGGATCATAGCCCCATTTGTGGTGTTTACATAGATATCCCCGGATTCATTGAACACCAACGTTGAAGCAGAAGCAGAGGCATTCAACACATAGTACGAGGTGTAGCGCAGTGAAGAAGGCCAGGAAAGAGGACTCAGTAAGACATTACCATCCTTGAAATAAAGTTGGAACCTTCCGGTGGTATAATTAGTGTCTGTTAATCGAGATGTTAGCGTGGCTTCAGGTTGGAGAGATTGGGTAGGCAACAACGTGTCTGTGGGGTTCTCAAAACTTTGCCACACCATTTCAGAGTTCCCATTCAGTAGAACAAAGTTGCCAGTGTCAAGCATAGAACCTACGGAGACAACACTTGCAAGGTTTGATTCCCATATGGAATTTCCTTCGGGACCTGCCAGTGTTAGCCCCGCCGAAGTGATCCGAACCTGTGATCCCGCTGCTGCTGTTGCAAGTTTGTTGTCGGTTTTTAAACTCCAAACAACGGTCCTGTCGGGTATCATGTCGTACCATATGGCAACCATGAACAGCTTCGTATTGGGATCCGTGTTATTATTCAATGCGCGAAACCCAAAAGCAAAATGACCCGAAGGTGAACGCCACACTCCATTGTCGTCGGTGGAAATTCTGGAACCAATATTAACGTCTGCAACAGCTAATGAAAGAAGATGAAATTGAAGACAGATAAGTGCTGGTAAAAGGAGGGTTAAGGAAGCCATGGCTTGAATTACAACAAAGCTACAACAATAGAGATGTTAATAAGTAGTTATTTTGTCGATGGCTTATTATAAAAATCCAACTGCATGACAGACTCTTCGTTCTGGAAAATACTTGGAAGATTAGGTAAGGTGACCAAGTCCTAAAAACTGTACGAGAGTTCCATTAGTTTCAATAATCCCCTTTTTAACATTCTAAATTATTAGAATACAATTATAATATTTTCACACCTGCTACTTGAGAAATGTTCTGAAATTATACGACTCTTTTGTGTATGTTTTTTCTTTATTTTAATCTTATGATCAGTAACCTAATTATATACGTCATGTGAACTTTTTTTATACATGTAACAATGTATATATTAGTTTAGAGATAAATTTAATCCAAAACTATACTAATTTAGGATGTCATGTGTTTCATGTATTATTGCTATGTGATATAATTAGCATAATACCATAGTAGAAACTCTTACAAAATTTAAATTATTTAACCAACTAGTAAACCTTGTATAATAATTAAATTAAGTTTGGTCTACACATAAATATATTAACAATTAATTCTTCATGCTATAATAAAATTATTGATGATTACAAAACTTTTACAAATCTTTTAATAAGGCTTAAATATATATTTGGTCTTTAATTAAGCTTTGTTTTCGTCAAATTTTGGTTAATTTGGTCCTTTTTACTAGATGTGTAAGTAATTAAAGTTTTTGAACAGTCATATCACGTGTCAGTCCTGTTTTTTTTTTTTTTTTAATTTAAAAAACATTGTCCGTGTCAAGTCATAATTGTGCTACGTATTAATGTTAGTGTCACGTGTCAGTTTGTGATTTTGTTATTTTTTTTTTGTTCAATTTAGTCCCAATATTAGTTATTTTTGTTTAATCTAGTCTATGTATTCATTATTTTTGTTCATTTTCATTCCAATTTTGATTAAAATGAATCAATTTTGTCCTTTTCAAATTGACATCAAATTTAATATCTTTTATAAAAATTATACTAATATTTTTTCTAAAATTGAAATTTTTATTAATCACTTTTGAAATTCACTTATAAAATATTAAATTTAATTATAAATTGAATAAAATTATTATATTTAATTATTAAATAGAATAAAATTATTTAAAATATTATAAGAATATAATTATTAAATATTTTTTCTAATATTTATATTCTAAAATACTAATACTTTTAAAATTGATATTTAAAAATATTTCAAATATTGGACAATTTTTTTTTAAATTAAAAAATTAAAAATATATCAAAAAAATCAGAAGCGTGACATGTATTGTTCAAAAACGTTAAATATTTAAACACCGTTAATAAAAAGAACCAAATTGACCAAAATTTGACGAAAATAGGATCTAATTAAACACAACACAAATAAGGATCAAATTGAATAAAAGAACAAAAATAGAGACTAAATATATATTTAAGCCTTTTAATAATTATGCAATGTTTAATGATGTTAGAATTGATATATTAATTCAAATATAAATTTAACAAATAATTAGATTGATTTAACCAACCTTTTACGTTAGTTTAACTAATATATTGTGATCATATAAGTAAAGAAATGTCATATAGAATGAGTGTAAAGCAGATGGAAATACCACCTACCCATATTACTATTACTCTAGCACTATTGATTGAACATAAAGACAATGAAGAAATTGTGTGTGCAACTTAGAAAGCTAGACAAAACAAGAAACATTATGATATATATATATATATATATATATATATATATAATGCATGCATATTGGTTAAAAAATCGTACAGGAATGGGAATTCATACATAGAATAATAGCCATGGATCACCTTTTCTCCCACAAATCTATTCAGTTAAGACATGGAATGTATGAGAGAGGGAGATGGAGGGTTAGGGACTTCAACAAATCCTTCTAGCATTTGCATTACCATTCCCATTGTTGGTCTCATTTCAGGTTGTTCATGAATGCACCATAGTGCAACTTTCACCCATTTTTGTAGCCTCACATAGTCAGATAAGGCCTCTTCATCATTCTCTACCAAAACATCTATTCTCCCTTCCACAAAGCAATCACAAGCCCAATCTGTCAGCACTGCCTTCTCTTCTTCCCCGATCTCCATCATCAACACACTTCTTCTGCTGCAAATTATTTCCAACAACATTACCCCAAAGCTATAAACATCCACTTTAACCGTCACGCCAACATTCTTAAACCATTCAGGAGCCACGTATCCTCGAGTTCCTCGGATCATCGTCGTCGTTCTACTTTGGTCAGACAACAACAACTTTGCCAACCCAAAGTCAGATATCTTTGGATTCAAATTTTCATCTATGAGTATATTTTGAGGTTTTATATCACAATGAATAATGGGATTCTCACACTCTTCGTGCAAGTATACCAACCCTCTTGCAATCCCCGTAGCAAATCCAAACCTTACACTCCATCTGGGCTTCGATTGCCCAAACAGCATGTCTGCAAGACTACCATTGCTCATGAACTCGTACACCAATATTCTGTTCATTCCCTCGTCACAAAATCCAATCAACCTCACCAGATTTCTGTGGCAGGTTCTACCAATAGAACTCAGTTCAGTCCTAAATTCTTTCTCTCGTTCGTGTACCAATCTGTCCAATCTCTTCACAGCAACCACATGACAAGAACCTTCTTCTAGTTGTCCTTTGTAAACAATGCCATAAGAACCTCTGCCTAATTCCTCCTGAAAATTCTGAGTGGCCTTTTTCAGTTTTTCATAAGTAAACGAATGCAAATTTGTTTCCAAAGGACTGGGGGCGGCTTCGGAAACCCTATTCACTTTCTGCTTCTTGAGAATAAAGAAAGCAACTGTAGCAAAGAGAATACTATTAAGGACAAGAGAAGCAACTAGTGGTCCCAAAAGAAACAGTTTCTTTGAATCCGGAGCAGGGGGGTCCCTATTTGCACCTGGATAAAAGTCGCGAATAACTCTTGTTTTGATATAGACAAAATGATAATCATTGACTGGTTGTTGTCTACCCCAACCAAGGGGAAATCTCTTCAGCCAACAAGTGTCGCCTCCAGAAACGGCCATAGCACACACGCAATCCTGCAAGCAACGTTGCTGGCATTCCTGGCCGGAGTAAGGTTGTATCCTTTCATAATTTCCATCAAGGAAATTAAAATCCTGAGATGCATGCATTTCATATAGTTCTTCTGGCGGTGTTTGAATATCGGCTCCACAAGCGAGGGTGAAATTGGGTTGGCATCCACCATGTTGATTACTCGGATCCAGCAGGGAATACCCATAAGGGCATTTGCAGGTAGGCCTCTGATCTTCCATGGAGCAGTAGCTATTATAGCCACAGGAACCGCTACCATAATTAAAAGATATTGCAGTGCAAATGTTGTCAGGAACATACCTCATGATTCTCCACCCTGGCTGGGCAGTGTTGTTCCGTGGATGAGAGAATACTGCGTGAAAACTCCAGTGAAGTCAAGCGTTGCTCTGTAGTAGTTCACCTCAGGATCCAGATTCGAGATATTCCATTGGGAACCTCGAGGTGGGATATGAGTACCATTTTCGGTCTTTAAGTAGATATTCCCCGACTCATTGAATACTAATGTTGAAGCAGCACCAGAGGCATTAAACACATAATAAGGGTCGTAACGCAGTGGAGAAGGCCATGCAAGAGGACTCAGTAAGACATTACCATTATTGAAATAAAGTTGGAACCTTCCGGTGGTGTAATTAGTGTCTGTTAATCGAGATGTTAGCGTGGCTTCAGGTTGGAGAGATTGGGTAGGCAACAACGTGTCTGTGGGGTTCTCAAAACTTTGCCACACTTTCAGAGTTCTCAGTCAGTAGAACAAAGTTGCCAGTGTCAAGCATAGATCCTAGGGAGACAGTACTTGTGACGTTTGATCTCCATATGGAATCTCCATTGGGACCTGCCAGTGTTAGCCCCGCCGAAGTGATCCGAACCTGTGATCCCGCTGCTGCTGTTGCAAGTTTGTTGTCTGTTTTTGCACTCCAAACAACGGTCTTGTCGGGTATCATGTCGTACCATATGGCAACCATGAACAACTTCGTATTGGGATCCGTGTTATTATTCAATGCGCGAAACCCAAAGGCAAAATGACCCGAAGGTGAACGCCACACACCATTGTCATCGGTGGAAATTCTAGAACCAATATTAACGTCTGCAGAAGCTAAGGAAAGAAGATGAAATTGAAGACAGATAAATGTTGGTATAAGGAGGGTTAAAGAAGCCATGGATTGAATTAGTACAATGCTCATTGGAGACGTTAATGTGTAGTTATTTTGTGGATGACTTATAAGTATCCAACTTATGACAAACTCTTCCTTCTGGAAAATACTTCGAAGATATCTTATTTTAATATTCTAAATTATTTAGAACCAATTCAAAGGTCTGTACGTGTGGAAATAGTACTTAGACATTTCTCAGAAAAACACACTCAACAACCCTCTAATAATATTAATGGCAATACATATAATAAAATAAAATTAAAATTAATATATATATTGTGATTATAAAAATAAATTTTATATTTTTATTGTAAGTAGATTTTATTTATTTTATAGAAAATTCTATTAGTTTAAAAAATAATAATTAAATTTTAAAGAATGTATCAATTAAAGAGTAAATAATTAATTTAATATAATTTAAACTATTATATAAAGAATAAATAAAAAACAACAAAAAGAAAAGAATCCCTTTGTATCTAGAAGTATATAATAATATAATATATATTAAATTAAAATTAAAAAATTATATATATATATATTATATATATATATATATATATATATATATTATTTTGTATATAAACACGCATCTTTTGTATTAAAGTATAGAATATTAAAATTTAAAAAAGAAAACTAAAGTTATAAAAATATTATTTTTTAATTGGTATCAAAAGGATATTAAAAAACAAGAGATCCGTTCAAAATTCTCCATTAGTAATGTTCTGAAATTACACGACTCCTTTTGTAGGTTTTTTTTATTTTAATTTTATGATTTAATCTAATTAAAAAATTTAATTTAGGGATCTTTTCACTTTCCTTATATTTCTATTACATGACCTTTTTCTTCTCTCTCGTTACAAGTCCACAACCCTTTCACATCACACATTAATGCACATTAGTTACATTAATGCACCTGCTGCCTTCTACGTATTACAATTACATTTGTGTTTGGAATCAAATTATGTATGTTATGGTTAACATGAGTGAACATATACATGCAATATATTTGTTTAGAATTAAATATATGATAATTTTGTTACTCGTTCCAGAAAGTTTTTTCTTTTCTATAGTTTAAAATAAAAAACACTCAAAAAAATCTCCCACAAAATAAAAACAAACCTTTTTTTTGTATATACAAAAATTATCATTTTCAAAATATTTTTTTTATATTGTATAATTAATTGAATACAATTAGGTGTCTCTCCACCATTGTCTTTCACCGACCCACACGTTACTCAAGTACAATTGACTGACTGATATCATCCTAATTAAAGAAATGCAATGAAGAAAGCTACACAGAAGAAGCAAAGGTGGAACAAAGACTTTTCTTTGAACAAACAAAACCTAACAAAGACTTATTATATATACACGTTGCATGATATTCGCTTAATATATAAAAAATTTTTAAATAAAAAAAATAAAATTTAAAAATAAAAAAATTACAAAATAATACATGAATACATTTTTATTTTTAGATAAAAGGAATATTTTTTAAAAAAAATTAAAATAAAAATCACAAAATAATATATACGACAGTAATTATTCACAATTGGATAATTATTTTACCAATATTAGTGAAAATAATAAAATTAAATAAAATTAGTGAATGCTAATATTGAATTGAAAAAAAAATTGAATCAAAATAAAAAATAATCAAATACTAGGACAAAGTTATTATTTAAGTCTATAAATATTCTTAACAATTTTAATTTTTTGTTAAAAGTACTCATCGACTATCTTCAATTTCTTTCTAATAAGAGACAGTGCATTATACGTACTCACAATTATTATAACTATATAAAATTATGAAAGTTAAAATAACATCTTTCAAATTGGATTGAATGTATGTTTATGATGGACATATGAAACTTAAGAAGTACTAACGTGAAAGAGGGGTGATTGGATGAAAAATGTTAAATAAATAGATGAAAGGAGAATGAAACGATAAATTAAATATCAATGAAAAATAATCATGTCATAAATATATGCTTTGATACCTAAAGAAAAAAAAAATAAGCAAAAAAAATACCAAGATTTCTTCCTTTAGTTTCTTGTTCAAATATACACAAAATTTATGTTTTCACCTTGTATCAAATTTATGGAATTTATTTATACATTACATTATTTTCTCGTATCACCTTGTTAAAATTTCTACTGTCTTTATTATGGGAAGACGTGTAAAATTTGAAATAGACTTCTAAAACAAGAATTTTTAAGATAACTTTCAAATATTTTCTTTAAATAACTTTTAAATTGCACAATTAAAATATAATTTCAAATAAATTGTAAGATTCTATAATTGATTATTGTTTTTCAAATCTTATCGAATGATATTTCTCGTGTGCGATACAAATTTTCTCGGTGCGTATCCGCAACAATAATCACAACTATTATAGACTTTAAACGAATTGATGAGATTTAAAATAAAATCCTCAAATGGGAGTATTTGTATGTTTATGCTGGAGTACGATCGTATAAAGGGAACGATAGGAAGAACAATGTATATGCTAACTTAAAAGTTGAAGAACAAAATTGTAGATTAAAGAAAAATAAAATGAAATTAATAAATTAAATATCAATTATAAAAAAATATTATCTCGTTACAGATTATATCTTTTTGATAGCTGAAGAAAAAAATTAAGCAAAGGGGACTCATCAAAGATTTCATTATTAATTTCTTGTTCATATAAAAACAAAAATATATACCATGTTTCCAACTAATTTTATCTGATTTATTATACATGTGGGGCTTAATTTGTGAAAGCCCAATATTTTAGAAGAAATAACTTTTTATTTCTTCATTTAGTGCATTAACATTTGTTCTACTGTATTAAATTCGTAAAAATATTTTCTATCGTCGTATCACTTATTTCAATGCATATTTCTAACAAAAGAAATTGTAATAAACATGGCAGCAACTTTCGAGTCTCCAATTCCAACGTGTCTTTAACAGTGCGTTTGTTACTTAAAAGAAAGATAGGGAGAGAAGAAACAGAGTGAAAGTGATTTAATAACAAAAAAATGACAAAGTTATATAAAAAACACAGGTGAGACCTAAAGCCTTGTAAACACAACTATTGATCTATATTCTTCACGATGTTATATTTCAAATTATATTATGGACAGCAATTTCAGCACTGCCAGAGTAATGTTTTTGTGCATTTATAGGTTCCTTGCGATAAGTCGGGGAGTTCGTTCTTACGCTCAATGTTTTATGTAATTACCAATAGTAATCTCGCTATTGTGATGCGATTATCTATTCTGCATAATGTCCCTTTACTTAATAGATTAAACTCAAAATCCAAATGTTCAGAAACATGCAATTCAATCATGTCATACAGATTCACAGAACAATCCTAGGACCTGGTAGTACCTGCGATCTTTACAGATGCAATCCAAAGATGAGTATTGCGTAGTAATACATGCGAAGTATTCTACACCGTTTCAAATGATGGGTTGCTTTTTAAATTATTATTTACATTGTTTCATCGTGAAAAAACCTCGCTTTCTGTTGATCTAGTGTGTAAATAAAATCTAAACATACTAACTCCAACAAGCCTAAATCAATAGCCTTACCCGGATTTCTTATACAAGGCCATGACATTGAAGTTGAGGGATTCTGGATTTTTCTGGATCATGCTCTGTATCACCTTAGCTGCATCCTGTCGTAATTTCAATATATTAGTAATTTTAAAATTGTAAATCCTTGGTAAACCACTTTGTAATATAGGTAGATATGTAATATGAAGATCAGCAAACCCAGCAAATCAACGTGATTAAATGACTAATAACATGAACAGGGTTGAAAAACAAAAACCCACCAAATTTGACAGGAAAAATGCACTCGCCTGAAGATAAAGTTTTATAGCAGGTGCACAATACATGCAAAATTGGTAGCACCCTCTGGTGGAAAGGAATGGAAAGACACTCAGAGGAAGGGGTTCAATGCTGAGATGATTGAAGCAGAGTCACTAGCGTCATTTACCAATGAAATTCAAAGGCATCATCTATGAAACTAATGCTAAAATGTGGAAGTACAGTCTATAAGCCCAAGATGCTTTACTATAGAAATATGGTCATTTGACAGCAATATAAAGAAAAACTCTCCGTTTGTATTCACAAAACAAACCGATCCTTTCCAGAACAAGCAGAAAAATGAGATGGCCTTAAAATGCAAAGATATTACATTATTTACCCTCAACAAAGTACTCGGTGAAGATGGACCATGAGATATTGGCCACGATTTTCTTCCATCAAGCTCATATAGTTCATCTGCATATGAATTATTACAGCATCATGCAAAAATCAATACTTGATAAAATACAAAACTAAATGCACAAGAAAAGAGAATGGAGAGGGGAAAAACACGACTGTGATATACACAATCAATTGTATAGAAAATTTACCATCAACACAGACAAAGCATATGAAATGTGCATCTGCATTGTCAGATGCCTGCATTGCAAATATTTGAAACAAAGAAATCAGTGGTAAGATGAGAAGCTGAATAAGATATATCCTGGCAAATATTGAGTCATTAAATATATTAATTCCTTCATCCTATTTCATAAGGAACTTCTTCCACCCTATTTTCCCGGTAAATCCTAGTTAACATTGCATGCAAGTCATACATAAATTGGAGCAGGAAATAGGGTTTGACCCAAATATGTTAAAATACACTCTCAAATTAATATTCCTGTGAAGTTGAGTTGAGAGGCCATCAGTATGATTTACGTTTGCAAAACATTTATCATAATATCAAGAATAATATCAAGAATAACGACAAGATTTAAGATAAATTTTATCTAAAGCCACTAAGTATGCATCGTGTATCACACCCAAAGATTAAAGATGCTAACAACAAGAGCAAAACTAAACCAAATTGATAGGATTAAATTTACAATACATTATGACTGAACCAGGGTACCATACCAGTTCCACGAATATATCACATAATTCCCAATACATTGTTGCTTCAATCAACAAATTACCTCTGTATCACCAGCAGTTGCTGCCACTGAATGAGCAACTTCCATTTCTCTGTCATTCTCCAGAAATTTAGCACGCTGTATGAGACAAGTTACAAAATGTAAAATGGGTATTTCTCATATGTTTTAGCTGATAAACAGTTCTATACTTGCATGTGCGAACATAATAAGACGGCAAAACGGTAAGGCAGGGAGGAATAACCTGCAGTGGATCCATGCTTGCAGTAGATTTAAAGAAGTTATTAAAGAAAGACCCCTCAACTGGAAAAAGCAACACTGATTGGTAAATTTGATCCAGTACATTAAAAATCTTAACAGAGGGAATTAACCAGTGGCAACTCACCCAGCTTGACTTCTGAAGTCAAGTTGCCAAGAGCATGAAGCAGTCCAATTGTTCCACAGGCATTACCCACAGTTTGCTTCATAAAATACACTCTACTGTTGTATTCCTGCACCAGCACACAACGGTAAGCAGTTCAGTAAATAATGTTCAATGACATTATGCTATATGCTAGCCAAAATAAAACTTTACTACGGTACTGTTCACTGAGTCATGAGACCTAAACGCACATGTTGTCAAACAAAACAGGCAATTCAGAGAAGCGGAAAATTACAGAAAAGATTATAACAGTATAAAATCCACTCACCTTTTTTTCATTTTCCTGCTGCAACCTTTCTTCTTCACTCTAATAATTTGACAAAATCCGTAGAAAATGAGAAGTGACCCAGACATGGAAAATGAAAAGTTGAAATAGAAAAAAAATGACAAAAACCTGGGTCGTTATAGGATAAAGAAAAAGCACGGCGAGAACGGGGTTTGGAACCATTTGCAGAAGCTCTTCATCTAAGCCATAAACGTCACAGCATTCTGCCTCATTCTCTCCGAGCCCAAGCCCCCAAAGGAACTGCAAAATCACCCAATAACTATACGCTAAAATATGAATGTCATTAATTCGAAGAAGAATGAGAAGACATAAGTATTCAACTCTAAAGTCTGAAGAAGATTCTCGATTAAAATTAAAAGTTGTTACAGTTCCAATCGCATTAAAGAAAAACAAAGAAGAAGAGCAATGACATAAATAATAATACGCAATGGGAGTATCCGTGGAGAGAACCTGATTCATGACTTCAGGGTTTGCTTCTAGCGGAAGCCACCTTTTAGCAGAAGAAGCCATTGCTTTTGCTTCTTCTTCCTGCTCCACCTACGCTACCATCACACCTGTCCTTGCCCTTCTTTTATAGTCTTGCAATGGGCCTCTTAGTGGGCCCACAAGGCCCACCTCTTTCTCAAAAATAATCAAGCCCATTCTTTAGCATGTCTTATTTATGTATTTGCTAATTAAACAAATTGACCAGGGGCAGCTATATAGTAATTACTAGAAAACGTTCATGTAACAATTTCTCATCTTTATTTGTTTTTAAGAAAACAAATTATTTATGGCCATGTTAAAATTCGTATAGAAGACGATAATGTTAAGTTGGTTGGATTTTTTTTTTAAAAAAGGACCAATTTATTCGTAATTCACTTATTACAATTTATTAACATCTATAAATATATATATATATATATATATATATATATATATATATATGAATTTTAGTCATTGAAAAGAAAAATTAAAATTTTCTTACGACCATGAGTAAATGTAATATAATGTTGATTCCTTCTTTTGTAAGTTAACTTTGATTCCATATTCTTAAATATATTTTCTTCCTATTGTTCATAGATTTTACATACAATACTTTCTTTCATACCGACACAGAAGTAAGATGGTTTAATTGAATAATTAAGTATAATAACAGAAGGGAAAACATACATAATGCAATCAAATGTTTTTATCTGTTTGGTTAATCGATCTACCTTAAACCACTAACCATGTAAAAGTTGTTTCATGGAATAATGTTCTCCCAGGTCTCAAATTCTACGAACCCAGCGCTCGAGCCTAAGTTGTTTCATAGCAGGCCCAACCTCAGGTTTACGTTTCTGTGGGCATTGCCATTTCCCTGTTATCCCCATGTCACTATATAGTTGAACATTTGTTGCTTCTGTTAAAGCCTTTCTCTTTGTAACACCACATTGCAATGGAATTGTGACTGTCCTTGTTGACCGCTCTAACAATATCTTTTCAGGTTTCTTCCAACAATTTTCATCATTTCCTCCCGTACAAATCTTCTTCCTTGTTGTCACAAAGCCGTCATTTTCTTTATTGCTTGTACACGCTGCAGTTCTTGTTGAGAAGGTTTTAGTTGCACTTGCACTCAAATCAAGCTTGTTATCATGTTGGATATCAGTTTTTGTGTTTGATATTTGGGTATCATTCTTATGCAGCAGCTTTGGAGATTTCGTTGAACTTTTATCGGTATCCAGTGACACTGGATGTCCTTTTCGATCGTGACGAGGACTTGTGCGATTCAGGTCCAATGTCTCCTTGTACTTGGTTGGACCAAGATTATGTTGCAGCGTTTTATCTTGCATGCATGGCTGCAAAATCTTTTTTGGAGGAGTGTCAACCGTAGTTGAATTTTTCTTCACTTCAGCACTATCATGAACCTATGATTTCAACCGCAAAGAAAACCAATGAGTACACAGATGACTTGGTGGATAACACATTTCACGTTCATGTATTTAGAGCCATATATTGAAAGCATACCTCACATGTATACTAATGGTTCAATTTTCATTGCCCAGACCATTTCCATAGGCACAAGGTAAAAAGGTACGTATTAGAATATATTTTTCTGAAGTGCTTAAACGGTCACCAAATAAACAGTATCTATTCATTGAAACACTCATAGTGCAATTGAGCATAAATGTTTATTGGCATACTTCCATTTAGTATCATCAGAAACCACAACCATATGTAATTTCATTGAGTAAATATGTGATATTTAGCAGGGTAGTTAGCAAAATGAAAAGTTTTAATAGAATAAGGAAGGACTACTGAGTATTCGTTTTACCTTTGTCTTTTTATTAGAGGGGTTATTGGGCCCAACACACCCTTTCGGGTGACCATTAACAGACTTGCTTCCATCTGCTTTCACGACTTCAAACTCAAGCTTCTTCCCACAGTGATTCTCTTCAGAAGCTTCATCTCTTAAAATACTACATGTATCAAACTCAGGTGACTCGTAAACATAGCTGGAGAACCAGTTTCTGATGTCTGGAGGCTCTGAATCAGAAAAAAGAAAGAGGCACATACAAAAAAGCTGAGAGAATTGAATAGCAGGACTGAAAACCAAATCATAGCTACATTTTGAAAAAGAAATCCTACAATAAGAAGGGCAAAGTACAAACCTGAAAGTTGTGAACATGAACTGAATGGTTCAAGATTCTGCAAGAAAAAAATAAAACAGATAAAATTCTGAAACCTCCATCTCTTGGCTTAACATCTGTGAGTCTAACTTCAAAAGCCACAACTTAAAACTCAACCCATAATAACCTGAATTTCTTTCTGCCATCAGTTCAGAAATAAATAAATAAATAAATAATTACAAGAAGATACCTTGTTCATGCACTGTTCTTCGTTATAATTATCCTCGTCTTCTTGAACTGCATTGTCCCCATTAGGCCGTAGACATCGAATCTTTACCCTTTCTTCTACTTCTTCGCCATCTCCCTGAGATTCGTTTTCCATGAAAACAAAACCTCCGACACTAAGATTCGAATCCGGATCGGGAGATTGATACTCATAGCTAGAGAACCAATTCCCAACATCAGGGGGCTCTGACATGCATACCCACAAGACACAGAAATCAAAAAGGAGATAACTTTCAACATTAACAGGATATTGATAAGTTTTGAGAAGTAATTGGTACGAACCAGAAGGGAATGAAAACGAGGACCGCGAAGTGGGAACCTGAAAAGAAGAAAGAAAATGAAAAAAGTGGTTGATGATGGAGGAAAGTGGGATAATTAGTTGATACCTGGGAATTGAGGCCTTCAAAGATTGGGATCGAATCCATCAAAATGCGTCCATCAAACTACGATCTTGCACGACAAGAAAGTAAAGCTGTTAATGCCAATTTTTCGTTCTAAAAAACTTTACTGTATTTATTACATTTTTAAATTTTGGCGCCTAGGTATTGGCGCCACTTTTTTTAAGACGCGTTTGGATTATAACGCGGAATCTCTATATACTCTGTTGAACTTCTTTCCTTTTCTAAAAATAGTTTTGTTTTCGAATAATAATTAAGGAAGTGACTCTTAATAACTTTTTTATGTAAAATTAGTATGAGACCCGTAATTTTTTTTATTCTTTATATTGTTTTTAAGTAGTATTGAAAATGAATATAATTATATTATATTTTAAATGATAATTATTTTTATTTGTAAACATATAATTTTAATTAATAAATTAAAAACATAAAAAGGAAAAAGTTATTAATTATGAGTAATAATTAGATATTAAATTAAATAATGAATATGAAATATATATTCTGTATTCGTAAATAAAATATTTAATAATATTCTTCATATTAAAATGAATCATAATAAATAAAATAAAATTTCAAAAATTAAACTTTTTTTTGTTGATGTATTAAACTTAATTAAAATTTGGAAAAATATGTAACAATAAAAAAAATGTCAATGTCAATATTGATCGTAAAACAGTAGTATTTTATTTTTTTCAAACCACCAAAAAAAGTATAGCCAAGCAAAAATGTGACTAGGAATGAGCTCCCCGTACCTTACTCGCTGGATAAATATTTGTGTCGTACCCGTACTCATATCCGTCGGCTATCCGTTATGCGGGTACCTACCTATTTTTTTCATATCCGCGGGTATCCACGGGTACCCGCGGATATTTACAAAATTATTTAAAAAATAAATATTTAATCATAAATTCAAATAAAACGAAATAAAATACATCCGTGTCATAAATTTTAAATAAAGTTCAAATAAACTAAAGTTCATACAAGTCAAAATAATTATAAAAGTAATTATAAAATGACGTTCAACCCACTGAAAATTTTTTAATTTGTGTTTTTATCAAAAAGTTCATTTTCTCCAATTGATTCCTAAAAAATAAACAAAATAAACAAATAATAAACCTCAATTGTCAGGTGTCAAGTATTCTTATTTTGATTCCATCATTTGACAACAAGCATACCATAAATGTCATTGTCTATATAGGATTTGATGTATATGTCCAATTTCAAATAAAGGAAAGAGAAGAATGTCAAGGAATGTACTTAGAAGAAGACAACATACCAATACTTAAAGTTTGAAGAATGAAGATAGAAGACAAAATGTGCAACTTAAAAAAAATTAAGTCAACTAATATATATATATATATATATATATATATATATATAGATATTTGTGTGTGAGGGTACTTTTGTTAATTAAAGTTTAGCGGGTACGGGTATCCACGGGTACGGATACTATGATACCCGTACTGTTAACATGCGGGTATCAAAAATACCCGTACCCGCGGATAGCGGGTATCCATTTCTAATATCCATTTCCTACACGTTGCGGGTTTTATCCACGGATACCCGCGGATACGGATTTTTTTGACATCCCTAAATGTAACATGGTTCCATGGAAAAGTGGATTTGAAAATAATAGATGACCATGAAATGGATCCAAATCGTAAGCTTGTTATCAATAAAAGTGGAAGAGTCCAAGCCCATTAATCTTCGGTCAAAAACAAAAGGCCCTTTTTGGTTTTGGAATCTTCATTGAAGAACTTATTTCATTGTTGCAAAGTTTCCTGTTTTAGTTGTTCTAAGTTTATGAGGAAGAAGTTGTTTGACAGTAAGTTTCACAATTTAAAAGATTTATTCCAGAACTCTATCTCCTTTCTTGAGTCTTATGAGGCAAGTCCATGTTGATTTGAGTTTCATTGGTCTTTGATTTTTGTTCATTTAATTTCGTGTATTCATCATTTGTATAATGTTGCTGGTGATAGAACTTATTGTTGGTTGAATGATTTTTCTTAATGATTTTTTTTACATGTTTATATAGTTATATTTTGATCATTTTTATTTTTGGTGAATATAATGATTGTAGTTAATGTTTTGTTATTTTTTTTTATTTTAAGAATTTCTTACGTTTTAATAAGGAATTTATCAGAAATGGACCAATTATTTGATGATTCGATAAAACTATTTTCCAAAGGTAATCTATTGAATATTGAGTTCAAGAAAATCCTTCTTTATGTGACAAAAAGTTTAGGGCTTCAGATGAATAATATATTCTTCAGTATCATAGTTTTTTTACTTAGAAATACTTCTACCAACTAAATACATGAAAGATAGAATGTAAAAAAGAAATTTTTCTCACAACCAACTAATTGAATTAAGTATTTTTTGCATTAATTTGAAAGTAAAAGGTTTCTTTAAAATTCATATCAACTTCCAAACTTTTATTTTTACACATTTAACTTCCTCTTACATAATTTAAAATTAGTTAAACTCAAAATTTCGACAAAAGAAATGTTAAATTTATAATTAATTATTTTCATTGCTTTTATAGGAAATTTAAAAGTGTTAATATAAATTTAAACTCGAAATTGTAAACCAACACAGTATTAGAAATTATAAGATTTTTCAGCAAAATCCTCCGATTTCACAGGCAACTGCACGTTCCTCGCTTCTCCCAAACTGTCGTGAACGTCAACCCGTTGTATCTTCCCTATCCGCTGGGTCGCATGAATACAAGAGTACACCCGCCATTTTAAACAACACTCTGTAACATGTTACCTTCTATTACTTTGATATTTTTTAGATGCTAAAATTGATTAAAAGTGTTATTTACATATTTCCTGGGAACTTCTCTTGAGAATTAAAGAAAAAAGAGAAAAGATAACAAGAACATGTGGAGTCATCAAGTTTTGTAGGGCAGTGAGAATGGGTTAAGGACATTTATTTTCCTAATAACCAACATATACAGATGGAAGCCATGCCGGATTTTAAAATTTTAAATGACATTAAAGTTAATATGAAGAAAATAAAACTTTGGTACTTTGTCCATTTTTATGATTATATGAAAATTTATATTTCCTGGACAAGATATGATTCAGAAATGTAATTTCTGTGAGAATAAACTAAATTTCAATCTCCATAAAATGGGAATATCGATACAATGTACAGGACAATACTAGTCAAAAAATCATAGTAAATTATGCAAATACGAAAATGGGAACCTGCAGTCAAGCAAAATACAAGGCAGGGAAGACTGTATATTCTTTGTAGTTGAGTCAGTTTCCTTTCGTTCTTTATTTGCTAGTACCCAATCCCTCGTTTCTGTAACTATCTAATATCCTGTTACAGTTGTTCATCGTGCCGGCATCAAGAAGACCATGATTCCAAAGTTTAACCATCAATAACCTCCAACACCTGCTGCATCAAAGGATATTTTCTAAAAACATAACTCAAAAATAAACAAAAAAGTTGAAGTTTGAGGCAAAAGTTTATAAACTACAGTACTACGAATGGTTGATCTGATGTCACTAAAGTACTGCTATAAGTGACGAATTCAGTAAAAAACTCGTTATTCCATGCTATGAGGGACGTTAATGACAGGTAATTCGTTGATCATTCAGTATTATTGCTTTAAGTAGGAAAACTCCATGAAATTAGAGAAATATTAATGGAAGATAGAAGTACCAGAATAAAGTTGGAGATGTGACCAGATTTTTTCCATGAAGCTTGGAAAATGCCTCACAGGCCCACGGAACATGACCATCCGCAAGCACTCTGCCACAGTAAAAACACGAGTAACCAACAAGAATCATACACACAATAGAATGACGGTTTTTTTTCTCGTTCAAAAACCTAACAAGCAATGAGGGGGAAAGAAAACTAAAGCAAGTTTAATATATAACTGTCATGATTAAATACCTTTGCTTCCTCATAAAGGAGTTCCAGAGATGCATGACCTGTTTTTCATCTTTGGAAACATCCACAAAATCATCAAGCATCTGCAACATTGCAGTTCAACAATAAATTATCATGATTAATATCAGTTTGTTTGTAAGTATTCAATAGTAAATGCCCAAAGGTTTAGAGAAGCAACTGGAGTAGGGAGGACCAAACTGAACAAGGAATTCTTTACAACATGAAAAGAGCATAATTTCAGTCAAATTTGACATGGCAAAGAGGCACTATACAAAATTTGATAATGTTCCTGTTATTTACAGAAGGCCCAGAAATAATAATTTCAAATGCACCATTTGGAGAAAAGAGGGAAAAATCAGAGACATAATAAATTGAAAGGTTTCAAGCTTACCCTTCTATCTTCAAGATCTGCAATGTCATCGTCAACTTCATCTTCACTATCACGGTCTGACAACACTTGTTCCGGTGCCATAGGCTTCATTTAACACACAAAAGTTAGGCATTGATAATCATTAAAAAACCAAGTCCACTAACAGAACCAAAGTCAATTTTATGTATTATAGAATAATGCTACATTTTATTAAGCTAGATGAAGGGTTCAAATATAGAAAGAGCCAGGGCACCCAAGCCAGAGAACTAGCTAACCCCAGGTTCCAACAATTCATAACAAACAAGTCTTATACCTTCTTTCCTTCCTCTTCTGTATGCATAACTATCTCACCCATTCCCGTTCTCTAAAAATTATCCTGTCATTCCTCCCTGTCTGCTAACACATTCCCAAGCCAGAGAACTAGCAAACTCCAGGTTCCAACAATTCATAACAAAGAAGTCTTATACCCTCTTTCCTTTCTCTTCTGTATGCATAACTATCTCACCCATTCCCGTTCTCTAAAAACTATCCTGTCATTCCTCCCTGTCTGCTAACACATTCACGTAGAACAGCTTCAATAAGTTGCTCTCAGACAAGGAAACTCTTGCTATTAAGTTCAATCTGTTCAAATTTGTACATCAGTGTCAAACCAACCCAATCTGTTAACCCAATTTGACCCAAAAACTCATTCAATTTGGGTTGAGGTCACCCTTGAAATCGATTGAGGTCAAACCAATCCAATCATTTCAGGTTGACATTGTTAAACTATTCAAATGCATTCGTGTATGGTTTGGGTAATGCATTTAAATTTGAAATCCTAGGAATTGGTGATCTCAGACCATTAACTATGAGGCATTTACCAGAAAAACCCAAAGAAAACACCAATTCTCTAGTGACTAAATTGTGACTAGTAGCACCACCTTCAATAAGCAACAGTGTAAAAAATTCCTCAAGCAACTCCAGCTTTGCAGTTATAAAAGAAAAATTAATTCATGAATATCCAGTTTTATTGCATATTAGATGTGAGTATCTTAGATGATGTTTTAAGTATTTTATGACTTATTTCTCAAAAATAAACAAGGGTAGATACTATATATTTAGGATACATCAAAACACATCAATTTCTGATTATTCACAAGCCTGTTTTCCGTTCCTCCTTCTCTACCTAAAAATCTCCACAATTTCAAGAACAAAAGATTCTATCTGTGTTTCTAGAATATGAGAAAATGAGCACTCATAAATAGGAGATAGGAAATACGATAGACTATTAATAAATATTGATCCCCATATACTCGGGTTTATTATCTAATTTCCAACAGCAAGAATAAATAAAATAAAGATTAGCAGACTAGTAGTAAAGTTATGCATGAAAGAGAAAGCTGTTTAAATAAAAACAAAAGGTTTCTACAATTAAAAAATCACATAAGCCTGTGATTCACTTCTAGCAATTAAGTTATACATAAAAATTCCATGCATCAAACAGATTATGCAACACATGCAAATAATAAATTTGAGAGATCAAAGATAACTAATCACCTGGACCCTATGCGAGTGAAAGAACAGTCTTTTCTGCAGAAGCATTCGGCTGGATAAACAATTTTGAATTAAAAAGCAGAATTTAAATGCCCAAATCAGGACATTCATGACAAATATAGGGAAAAAAGGTCACGAGTATCACACTCCTCTCAAATTAATCAAATATCAAAGCCATGCAAAGTTAAAAAAAAAAAATATTTAAAAATAATAAAACCTTATAACAGATGCCAATGGTATTAGTAATGATGTGTCTGCATACGCTAACAAATTTGAATCATGGGTAACAGAAATACAATGCAGATATTATACAACTTAAACTTCCACGAATGTGACTTTGCATTGTTTTAAATCAATAAATTAAATTGCTCTTAGAGTTTCAAAAACTACAACTAAAGATTTAAAAAAATACCACTCTTACCAGAAACTATACTTATGATACCAGACTTCACATAATAAACTGTTTATTAATAGCAACAACATCTAAAAAGAACAATAGAAATAACTAGGAAACAATAAGAATGAAATAAAAATTACTGAAGCCTTCATTTACAACAGAATCTTGTATTCGTAAAATTAAAAAAAATAAAACAAAAAATGAGAAAGGCTTTATTTACATACTTTCTTGAGTCTGAGCGATCCATGCTTAGTTTCTTTGATTTAACAGGCAGAGCAGGATCACTTTTACAAATTGGTTTACTACATTCAGGGTCTCCAGAAGAATGAGGCATTGCAATCGAAACACCAGAAATGTTGAAACTGGATTCAACATGCTCCAGATCGTCCATGGTGCCAAGATGATCAGGACCCAATTTCCCTCCATCATTTCTTCCACTAAGCAGTATCTTCTCATTACGAGATGTTCTAGACACATTTTCCCCTTTGCAGCATAGGATATCTACAACTTTAGAATTTCAGTTCATCCCACAGAATTGTATAGACATTACTTGTAAGTAACAAATATTTCACATATACTGCAGTAAAAGTAATCCATCAAACTGCAATCTTTTATTTTGGAAGGGGGATTCAAGGAGTATTTCATGGATTGAAGCACTTTGTGCTTCAAAATTGAATGTTATAAGACAACTTAGTCATCCCTTCCAAGATTGTTTGTGGTATGTGTTGGACAAATGAGAACATAGCAAAAGAGCGGAAACAAACACGAGAATGAAGATTCATCCCAACAGCAAGAGTGAAATACTCTTTACCTCCCCTAAAACCTTTCGTTCAAAACAGTAAGCGGCATTTTTTCTCTTACACGTTTATTTTTCATTGGTAAAATTCCAACAACAGTGCACGATACCTCTCTCTGTTTTACACTTTAGCCCCAATATTTATATAGCATCCTCCATTTTTCTTTTCGTTTTACAATATTCCACAAACAGTGCATGATACCTCTCTGTTTTACAGTTTAGCTCCAATATTTATTGCATCCTCCTATTTTCTTTTCGTTTTATAATTTTTCAGAACAAAAAAGAAGTTTACTCTTCTAGCATGTTTTAAGGAAAAATCTCAAGGCATCTTAGTGGTTTTTGAGTTCTGTACACACAAAAAAAAAAACCTAGCATGTACATAAAAAATATTGTTTCTAATTATAGACACAGCAGGTATCAAAGTACAATTCCTACCATCATCCTTTTGCATAAATCCATTCGGTATGTCTTCAGGTGAATCCAACTCCATGAATTTTACATTGCTGCGCTTTTCATTTTGAACAGAGTCCTTTCTTCTACGCTTTCGAGGCCTTGAACTGTACATTTTTTGTCATTGAATAATTTAAATTTCGTAATCTTGCTGAAATTATATTAATTGGTTAATAAATATCCACAACCAACCAGAAAAAGAAGGTTTGCAATTGTGGAATTATTCCATCAGCAACATTCTGCATGCAGATACATATATGTTAAGAAACTAAATAATACATTTCAAATTAAGGGAATTCAATCAAATATTAAAAAAATCATCTCATTCTAATTAAAATAATGACACCCAAGCAAACTGTTCTGTTTAACATGACCCAACAATCAGATTATTGCTAGCCTACTTGGTGACCGAGCAACTGGCACCATTTGCAAAGGGAAAAAAGTTAACAAGACAGACATGACGCTTTTGATGACTAAAAGAGCAAAATATTTAGTGAACAACTGACAATCACAAAGAAAAAATAAACCCTTTACTACAAATCAAATTTAAACAAGGTTCTGACCTCTGATCTCAATATATCCATTTTCACTGAGACGTTCACTGCTTGGTAATCTTCAGTGACCTACAAAATTATAAAAAGAATAAACTCATAGCAATTAAGAAGGATCGGTGTGTTAAAGATAACTTTTAGATACAACCGCTAACCCAGAACTCAAAGTTGAATAGATCATGTGATGAACATAGATGAAGTCGCAAACCCTGCACAGATAAACTGAGATTGATAAAATTGCCAAGGAGAATACTTTTACAAAATACTGACCAATAACTAAGAAAATGGGAAATTACATTAGCTAAGAATATATAAAAATAATAAAAAAGAAATCAACAGAAAGTTCATGTGATTTCATAGTAAAACTTTGAACATGATATATAGCCAAAAGGAGTGTGGAAAACAACGCATCATTACGTAGCCGTCTAAGATAACAACTCAAACAGGGAAAATATCTTCCAGAACAAAATAGCACATTTAGACATGCAAGAAAGATTACAGACCCCAAGTATATCTAACCAATATTTACCACCTCAAAACAATATTACATTTAACATTCGAGAGAAGAGAATCATTATATCAAATAAATTCAATATATTTTTCAAGAATGATGGTTTTCAGAGTTTTCACCTACTTTTAAAACAGAGAAGAGAGACAATAATTCTCCTAACTAAATTATAAATGGGAAGAGCACAATTAAAGTACAACTCACAGTTCGTACCTTAAAGCTTCCACACTGCATCAAGCAAAACGGGCAAGAAAAGTCTTCAGTCACTGTATTCAAAAAGTGATCGGAAATGCCTCAGTGGTGTTGAAATTCTTTTTTAAGAAAAAAAAATTATCAAAGAAAGGAGGGTGACAAAAATAAACAAAAATGAAAAAATCCAGCTTAATATGGCAGCATTGTCAAAAATCTTATTCATCCAAATTGTAAATGTATGCAATGCAATTCTGCAGTCAAAAGCTTTCAACGATAAACAAATGATAACATGTTGACAGCTAGTTTGATTGCTCTTCTCAAACCATGCAAGCATATGACAGCAAGAGTAAGATGCAACGTTGAACCTAGTGTTGTATAATATGTTGTACCTTCTGTCTTCCGAAGCATGTTGTAGCGGTCCCTATAATTGAAAATCACTATTCCTGCTCTCAACCTATAAAACAGAAAGCACATAAAGTATGTTAGTTACAGCCAATGCAACAAAACTAAGAGATAAAGATTGATTTTTAAAAACTCCTTATTACAATAATTGTTATTCAGTAAGATTTCTACAACTAACTAGTTGTTAAATGTAAACTTAACAAAGATCCAACTGTATATTGATAAAATTAAACTAGAAACCAATCCACCAGCCAAAAAAATTGAAAACACAGCCACTACCTTTAGAAGTTCAGATCCCTACTCTTTTGAAGTTGGCTTATACAGAAAAGAAAAAACAAAATCTGATACAATTAAAAGACTAACTTTTGCCAGCAATAGAATAATAACCATTTGCAAGTGAAGCCAAAGGCAACAAAAGCAGGGCCAGTGGTAGGAGCCAGACCCTTCAGGAAAGTACTCACCCTTACACATTCTATTTGTAAATTTTCAACAAAAAAATCAAGCTTTCTAACTGTGATTACAGATGGTGCAAAATGGTCAGAATGTCGAAAACGAATTACTGGTAGGATTACCTTTGGGACTTGGAACAATATGCAGAAAGTAGCTTTGGATTTTGTAAATTGACCTGCTTAATCTTCTATTGTAACCATGGATGTAATGCTAGCCTAGGTAATTTATTTAGAAACACAGCGCAAAATAGTCATATACTTTATTCTATCCCTTTCTTCAAGCCTCTGTTCAGTGATGAATATGTTAGCAACCATCACCTCAAGACGTAAGCAGCTTCCTTAGGTGAGTAATGAAGACAAATTTAAACGCTTTTCTCTTTTTTATATTTGCTTTTCTATTTTGCAGAAGAACTTCAGATTCCCCAAAATTTATATTTCTTTTATTGAATATTATCACTTAATTATCCTTTTACAAAATAGGAAAACATAGATGTGAAATGATGTATTATATTAATCAATCAATATTTATAATCCAGCCGCACAAGAAAACACATTTGCAGCAAGAAAATAGTATGAACATTAGTGTACATGGAGTCATGAAACTAGATACTCCTGCGATTCTTAATAATAATTCAGATAAAATTGATGTTCTTTTTATAAGGCATTTTATAGTTTCTATGAAGCATTATTCATTTTCCTTCTTTGCCTCGTATTAAATATTACAAATATGTGTTTTTATTAATAAATAATGAGAAAATAATTTTAAAATTCATTAATAATGATGATAAATTTGTCTCATTTGTAATTCAACAAAATCAACTAAATTAATTACTTTTATTGGTTCGTGTGATTATGTTTAAAGTGACTTGTATAAAGGACTGGTGCCAGTATTAATGAAAAGGTTTATCTTTTTGGCTGCCAAACTTTGGTTTTAGTTACTACACCATTTTTGTGTTTTTGGTCAATATACTTTTCTCTAGTAAGAGTGTTAGTCTCCTGTTTTCAATTAATAGTGTTAGCAGATGATGTAATCAACTAGTTTCTACACAATTTTTTTCTTCTGCCCCCTCCTCATTTGGGAGGTACTACACACACACACACATATGCCTAAGCCTTGGCGATCATATTTGGGAAAGGTACTCAGTCCTTCAGATAGTTCATAATTGCCGAGGACTGAGGAATCCTCCTCATAATTTGTTAGCTCAAAAAAGCTAAATTTGGGTGTAATTTGGTATGGTTAATAATGATTGCTTTATGGTCGTTCAGGTCCGGTTTTGGCCAAGATCCTCAAACTCAGCGAGTGAGGCTCATAAGGTCAATCCAAACTGGAGAAAATACAGCCTGAGAGCCTCAAGCTTGAAAAGCAATGAGGTTCAGAAGGATGAGGGGGATGAGGCTTGGTTGTACCAAATGGCTCACATTCAGTTGTAATAGATACTTTACAGCATTTCATACAGCGTTGTCAACATGGCCTTCGCCCAAATTGCTCCTTCTAGTTTGACGTTGTCAACTAATTTGAACGTGTAAAGAACTAAAAAAAAATACATAACTACGGGAAAAAATAGACATCACTATCTCATCAGACTCTTTGAACATGTAACAAGTCACTACACTGCCATCATAGTTGTTAAGCCACTTGACAGTAGTAACTAAAACTATTAACAGATGAAAAGTATAGGGGCCAAACTAAAAATTCGGAAAAGTTTAGGAGCCGAAAAGATGTTAAACCCTTAATAAAATACTACATATATACAGTGTTTGGAAGGAATAATTACCTCCTTTTCTTCCTTGCTGTAATTTTATAACGCAAACATCTGCTAAGAAAGGAAGGCTGCAAGAGAAAACACAAGAAGTGGAATCAATCAATCAAACTTCGAATTCAATTTTTCTGAAAACAGATGTTGGAACCTAAGTTAATCCAACAACAAATATAAGACCCTTTATGTGCTGAAGTTTCATACAAATTGTACATCGGTTTCTCCTTAGGATTCCTCGTGACATTTTTTAAAAACTTCTAACCAGAGGCTGAAAAATGCAGTTTCTAACGAACCAGAAATAAAAGAACAAAACATAGACACACACGGTCACAAGGTAGTAGACGGCGTTGGTATCAATGGACCATTCTAATAAGGAAACATCGAAGAGCAAATTAAAGATTGGCAAAATAAAAACACGGCACATATTCAATACAGCATGAGAAATGTATTCATTGTTTTACATTTTGAAGACCACGACGGTAGAGAATGTTGTACAGTTCAACAGGCTTGCAATAAACCAAAAGGCTCTCGTCAGCTGCTATTTCTTCTTCACCGGAATGGTGCTCCAGAGAATTCTGCCGGCACATGTTGACCGTTGTAATCAAGCTTCAACCTGCACAACAGAAGATCCACTTTATACATACATCAGTGATACACACAAACCGTTGTAATCTCAAACGCTTAGGTCAAACGAACCAATACACCAAAACTCATAACAAATGTTACTGCTGCTATAGTTCAAAAGATAAAATAAGAGAGAGATTACGATAATAATAAACGGAGACAGAATGCCAAGGAGAAGTTCAGCGGCGGCGATGATGAGATCTGGCGGAGGAGATGGGAGGAGCTTATCACGGTCTACTCGGTCCACGACGTAAGCTGATAACAGGGCTAGACTTCTTCCTAAAACAGGAATGAATGGCCCATCCAAATTCTTAGCCCAACTTGCTCTATACAGTCTAAAAAAAATTCATGAAACGCTCTAATTAAGCCCAAAACGACAAATTTATAATTTTTATTAAAATATATGACTCCCATTATTTTATTTATATCTTTTATTTTCTAACAAGTTGGTCATTGATTAAAATATTATTATATTTAAAAAAAATCACGTCAAAAAATAAATAGTAGAAAGTCAAAAGAATAAAAAATAAATAATGCTGCTTGTTAAATTTGAAAATAAAATATTTTCGAGTTCTTTATATTTTTTTGGTCTAGCGTAACTATTTTTGTCTTTAAATAATAAATACAATTATAAATTCTGCACATAAAATTAAATGCAATTTACAATAAACATACCTATAATTTATTTTAAATATCTCATATATCACTATTTGTAATAAAAATAAAATTCCGGCCAACAACACATCCATCGTTTAGCATATCATTTAAATTTTCCAGTTTACTAAAAGTCTGTAAAATCAGATACTACGTCAAAGTTTTTAGCATAATCAGAATATTATGCTTTATCTTCGATAATCAATTAAGTAATTTAACTGCAAGTACTCAAAGATTTTGAAACTTAAATTGACGCAATTACGTATTTTTTTATAAGAGTCTATTATGGAACATGCTCTTAACTACTATTATAAGTCCAAATATATAAATATTGATTATCATTTTATTTATGAACTGGTTAAAACACAACTTTTGATCATCATTCATGTAAGAATAGAGCATCAAATAGTTGATTGTTAACAAAATATTATTGGCTCTTGTTCACGTTAAAATAGATCATTAAATACTTGATATATTATTGAGATATTATTATTGTAACTATTTATTTTATTTTATTATTAATTATAAGATATACTTTTAACATTTTTTTGCATAGTTATATTTATAAATATTATTTGATGCATATTTTTAATTATTGCAATTTTATCTTATTTTGGATAACCGGGTCATGTAAAATATATTTATATTGATTGTTTTATTGGCAAGTTGAAAATTATTCACATCTATTCTCTAACTCGAGAAGACATTAAAAAATAATATAATTAACAAAATAGTTACTACTTTTTTATTATTATTATGAATGGTTATTTAAATTTAAAAAGTAATTAGCAAAAAGGAGTAACACCAGAAAAAATATTTATTTAAATTTTAAAAACATACGAAGAGATTAAATTTGAAAGCACAAAAAATAATCTTATTATTAATAATATAGAAAAATCATTACTCAACAATTCTTTATAGACTAAAACTGCAAACTTTTTAGAGTAATTTTTCTTAATCCAGTCTCTCTGCATAGTTTTTTTTTTCTTCTATTAAGTATTACAAACACATTGTTTTTTGATATTTTAAAGATAATTTTAATATATTTTAAAATTTTAAAATTAATGATCACCAATGTACTTTGAAGGCACAACTGAGGAACAACATAAGAAAAATTAGTGAAAAATCTGAACTTAATTTTTTTAGCGAAAATTATAAACTTTTCGATGACTCACCCACAACTACCTAAGTTCCTCGTACAATCAAGAGACATATTGAGTTGTGGTAGCACTTTTGAAAACAATTCTTTATTTTTTATAATATTTTTCTATTATTCTCTTATTTATATTATTATCTTATTTATATTATTATACGTGGGACTTAAAAATATTACTTAAAAATCAACATATATGCACCTGATTGGTAGAATAAACTTTCAAAAAAGTTGAATAAAAAAGACTAAAGTGAAAAGTAAAATAGAAAAATTCAAGATAGTTATTACAAGTTAAGATGAGACTTGAAAAGACTAGTATATCTTTAAATTAGAACCTTTCTTATTGATGTCTAAGATTTGTTTTTTTTGGGGCAAATCTTGTGGGGTTGGAAGTGATACTAAAATTCCTGCTATTCCCCTATTACCACCAACCAAATATTACTAAACAATTCAGTAGTTTAAATATTGTGCAAATATATGTTGTAGCAATACAAATATTTGTATTGTGGGAGCGTGTACGAATTTTAAATTACTCCTTAAATCTTAATAAATTAATATAACGTTGAAATAGCATAAAAATAATTATTCGTATGTTACTATTAAAATATAATATATAAATGTAATAGATAACTAAGAACTTACAATTTCCGATAAAAATTATAATATACAAATAAAGACACTATCTTTAATTTTTGGTTAGTGTGTTTGCACTGCTACTATGTGACCCCATTATGGGTGCCAAATGGGGGCAGAGAAGCACAACATTAAAAGGTTCCAAAAACAAAACAAAAAAAAGAAAGTGATGGGACCTTAGGTGAGTAATGGTATTTTGAGACATGAAAATTGTTTTTCAAGAAAGGAATGGATTTACTTTAAGAACCACTTTTGTAAAAGGCTGATGTTTTTAAAAATTAAAAAAAATAAAATTATTTACTGTACCAACTACCTTTGTAAAAGACTGTTTATCAGTTTCTTTCTTAACCATACGAGAACATGAGAATGAACATTAGTTTCAATTTTAATGTGATAAATATAACTTAAATTTAATATTTTAAAATTTATACTTGATCATTTAATTAATCGGATTTGGGTTGTTCAGGTTACATGTTATTTTGGTTGAAGTTTTTGGATTGTGAACCTATATTAAATTAATTTTTTTAAATGAAAAAAAAAAGTTATTTTTGTTTTAGATAAATGACATAAATATAATAAATTTTTAACTAAAAAAATTATATGTATAATTTTAATAATAACTGTTACAATTAATTATGATTTTATATAACTTGTTAACACATTTTAACAAAATAACATCATATTAAAAATAAATTTTAAAATATATTTATAAATGTTAAAATATAAATTTGTATCCATAAAATTTTAATATATTATTCCAATTCTATTACAATTTTCTATTTTATTAAAATTTATTTATTCAATATTATCCGTTTATCCCATTTAACGGATTGTATATTCAATTTTTTTCTCAGCTCTAACACATGTAATGACATTTTTAATGTTTTTTTTTTGGTGCTTTAAATATATAATATTTAATGAATATGTAAAGTTGATCGCTTTATTAATTATTTAAATGTTATCAAATACATTTTTTCAGCAAGGAGACATAGGAGAAAATAAAAAAGTCACCTTTAAATAAAACACATTGAGTGCTCTTGTAGATGAATTTAAATGCCATCACATTACTGTATTCGCATATTTATTAAATGTTGAGTGTAAATATATGTAAAAAAATTGAGATTTTACGTTCAATAAAAACCAATCATGAAGACATAGAAAACTTTTTTAATTCAAAATTTTATTATCAAAACTTGTTCAATATGTTTTACTTTATGTTATGGTGCACTTTGCATATTGAGAGGACAGCATTACTCAAAATTTAGTGAGTGGGTTACATAGTTATCAACTTTCAACCGTTAGATGGTGCATTGAAGACATGCATGTGGAAGGTGATAAGAGTTGTTTGCATTAACATTTCTTATTTTAGAGTGCCACGTCAAAGAGATGTTGATAACATCAATTTAACATCATAAATTTATTTAAAAGTGTTTGGGTGTTTCACATTTGAATATGTAGACAAAGAATTTCATGCAATAATCACATCACATATCTTCATTGATTATGAAAGTGAGGAATTTAGATTAAAGGATGTGAAGGTTAAAGTTAAAAGTAAATATATGATTACTAAGATACAATTAAATGGTATAATATTTATTGGAGCAAGGATTATCATCATATTTTTAATTATAAAATCGATTACTTTTATCATTGATTTTATTTTCGTGAGAATTCTATTTTTCCGGACATGTTTATTTATATTATATATGTGTATTGTTGGGTATTAGAGGAGAGAAACTAATATTCTTTCTCAGAGGAGAGAAACTAATATTCTCTCTCAGCTCTCAGAGGAGAGAAACTAATATTCTTTCTTAATTTTTCTCTCAAGCAAATAAAGCAAAAAGGAGTAGAAAGGGAGAGACTTTATAATTATTACCTAAGAAAGCACTGGACTCCTTTTATAACATTAAAAGTAAGTCTCAAAGCAAGTTCCCATCGATGTGGAACTTCTTTTCTCACATGTATTTCATAGAAGTTGCTACATGTTGTAACATTATTAGACAAAATAATTTAGACAATTTCTTATATTATACTATTATGGTCAATTATAATATACCTTCAATATATTTATTAACAATAACTAATAAACTCTTATTAAGTTCACATTTTAATCTTAAAAGTTTGATGCAGACTTAATTGAAATGCAAATTTATAAAATTTTAAGAGTCATATTACAATATAAAATATTATGGATCATATAATTATAGTATAAAATATTATGAGTGTTGATAATTTATAAGAATTATAAAGATACGAGAGATATATGTTATAGGAGAAATTTATTATTTTATTTTATTCATATACTTTATCTTTATATATAAAATAAAATGTAACATAATATAAAGTTATTTTTTTTGAAAATAAAATCACATAATTATCGGTCTAAAACTTTTTTCATTTCCAAATACAAATTTAGACGGTATGTAAACTTAATAGAATAGAAACTTAAGCGAATGTTTACGATATAATAATACATTTCAAATCTTCAATATATTTATTAATAATGAGTAAACACTATGATACATTTCAAACAATTAAAAGAAGTTACGAAAGATTGAGAAAACAAAAGTATCAAAATATAAAGTAAAATATTACTGAACTATATTTATTACACCGTAGAATTTTTATTTTTAATTTGTAAAAAAAAAATCTTTTTCCTTTTAAAAATCTTCACAAAACAACATATGTCAAAAAGGAAATAACATGCTTAATACGATGTTAAATTGATGAAATCGAAATAGTTTCTGGTAAAAAGAGATGAATATAATAGTATATAACATACACTCAACTACTCTCTCCAAAACCCAACCATAATAAACACATTTTACTTTTGCTGACTTTTTAATTTCATTCTCTAATCAACACTCATTATCAATCAAATTTTCATCGGTCTTTGTCACTACCCAGTTAAACCATAATAAACAAAAGCAAGTGCCATGAACACACAAATTGTTGCTACTATTATATAGTTTATCTCCCTGTGTGAACATTTTTCCCTCGTTCCGTACTCAACCGAAGATGGGATACACGGTGTTTGACATCAAACATAATATTCTCTTCCGCGGAAGATCTATAATATCATATTGCTCCACCAAACCATCAAAACTTGTGTCATGCTTATATTAAATTCCCGAGATTAATACCTTTTTTATACTTAAGCAAGATCACGTGCTTATAAACAACTTGCTTGGGGTTATATATATATATATATATATATATATATATATATATATATATATATATATA
>Ga0214545_1001969_pt1 | contig 39277 bp, 26 predicted proteins | sample CNSS4metaG_FD_160064 | JGI IMG/M metagenome (GOLD analysis project Ga0214545, IMG submission 160064) | Root nodule microbial communities from cowpea collected in UCLA plant growth center, Los Angeles, California, USA - CNSS4 | ecosystem: Host-associated > Plants > Roots > Nodule | place: USA...
GAGGTGGACACTCAGAATATGGTTGTTGCTCATATCCCAAAAAAGATGATATAGGATATAGATCATTAAATTGTCGTAAAGTTAACCCACTTATATCAGGTGCAGAAGTAGGTGTGACAATTTGTTGTTGAAAATCACGTGGTTGCTGTGGATAGCAATTGTAATCCATTTGAAAACTACAATGTTAATTATTTTCGTATGAAAAATTATTTTGCATTTTTGAAAGAGGTTTTCTGAAAAGAAATAAGTTGAAAGCTTGTTGAGTAGACTTCCAAGAAAGAGAGGTGCGTCTCAATGGACAACTTAAGTACCTTATCTTTCCTTAGCCAAAGTTTTTTCCAACTAGTTTCACAAATTTCCCAACAAAAATCCTTAAACAAAAATTATGCTTAAAAAAAATAACTAAATAAAATAAAATAAAATAACTAAAGAAAATAAAATAAAAAATGTTACAACAAAAATTGAGAAAAGAAAATGTTAGTGATAAACAAAAAATAAAAAATAAAAAATAAAATCAAAAGAATAAAAAATAAAAATAAGAACTAAAATGACAAAAATTCTAACCGTGTTCCCCGGCAATGGCGCCAAATTTGATAATGCTATCGTTGACGCAATCAAATTAATACTACTAAACTATAGCAACTTCAGTATTGCTAAGATAGTAGTCAAGAAAATAGAAAGGGTAAAGTAACCCTAAGTCGTCTCCCAACGAACACGGAATTAATTTTTAACAAATTAGTTCTTATAAAACTATACAAGAGTTAGTCAAATAAAATTATAAAAAATATAGGGATTAAGATAAACAAAGATAGAAATAAAATTTAAAAGATAAAAAGAAATAAAAATAATAGTAAAGAAAATAGATTGATTCCATTGCTTTTTCAAAATAGATTCATCATCGGTTATCTAAAGATTATTGATCAATTAATTATTGTTATAGATTTACAAATTAATCAATGTAAAGTCTCAATTAATTTGTTGGCGTTCTCACTTTTAACCAAAGTACAGTCTCAATTAAAAGTGAGAACTTTTAGATTATCCATAGTAAATTCAATCAAAGTACAGTCTCAATCAAATTTTACTATGCCTAATCATGTCTATTCTTTTATCTCCTCACCAAATAAAAAGCTTAATTAATCAAAGTAAAGTCTCAATTAATTGTAGTTAGAGTAAATACCTTTAACCAAAGTAAAGTCTCAATTATTGGTAAAAACTCATTTAATCATATGAAAGTTTCTAAATAAAATCAAAGTAAAGTCTCAATTCAATTTAAAAACCCTTGGACTCATATGACCAACATGCATATAGATTTAAAATCATTACTTCTTACGTGATTTAAAGATAAAAGACATAGATGAAGGAAAACCTCAACAATAATAAAAAGAACAAAGAAATTAATTGATCTAACCTCAGAATCCAATTAAGAAATTACAATGGAATCAACCCGAGAAGTTTAACAATTCATGGAATATAGAATAAAAATGGAGGAATGGAGAGAGAGAAAGGAAACGAAATTAGGCCCCCCTAAGGGTTCCAAAACTCCAAAGTCCCGAGCTTGTCTTTTTTCTGCTTCTCCCTTGGTCTCTTTATATAGGAATTGAACTTAGCTTTTCTGTTGCTAAAATCTCTCAAATATCTTTTAAAATAAAGATAAAGATAAATATTTAAAAATATTTGGAGAGATATAGACTATTTGACAAATATAATTGGTTGATAATATCAATATCTAATATAATTAAATTAACTAATTAATTAAAGATATATGATAAATTATCACCAATTAGTATTTGTATTAATTTTCCAAATCAACCCTTTGCAATCTCCTTAAATTATCTTCTAAATAAATGAATATCTTCAAGATATATATTTGTTTGTTGTGGAACTAAAAATATTCAAGAAGATCTTGTCATATCTAAAAAGATTTGGTAGTTATTATCTTTTAATATTTTATGATATAATTAAATAAGATAATTATTTAAAAATATCACATAAAATATCTAAAGATATATTTTTCCCAAATTGTCTTCTATCATAAAGATAAAGAAAACCGCAAGGTCCAATTTTTTTGTTCCTCTCTTCTTGGTTTAGCCAAACTTCTTCACTTTTTCAAGCTTTTCTTGTCGTCTTCATGCAATGCTTGGCTTGGATTTTTGCGATTTTGATAATTTCTTATTATTGGATTTATCTTTAAGGTGTCATGAAGCTTTAATCAATTTATTTCCACATCTCCATGAGCTCAACTTAGCTACAGCTGCACTAACACACCTCAAAATATCTAAAGAACATTTATGCAACTAAAAAGCTATTTTTAACATGTTTTTATATATGTTGCTCAATAAACCCAATTATAGGGGATATGTTCGATGCGGACTCGTTCGAAGGCGGATTGTATGACTGCGCGGACCAGATGGAAATATTGTAAAAGGATGGGGTCTTTAATCTGGAATTCGTCGTTTAGGTGCCCTACAGTAAGTTTGGAGTCGGTTTTGCACGTTAACGTCTTGACACCAACTTCGCGGGCAAAGGAAAGGCCGGCGAGGATAGCTTTGTATTCGGCCTGGTTGTTTGATGTTTTGAAGGCAAAGTGAAGGGATTTTTCAATGAGGATGTCGTTGGGCCCTTCTAACATGATGCCAGCACCGACACCTTTTGGATTTGAGGAACCATCTACATGAAGCGTCCACTGGTCCTCTGTGGGTGTGTGCTGGAGGTCATTGAGAAAATCTAGGAGGCATTGGGCTTTAATGGGGCCATGGGGTCCGTAGCGAATGTTGAATTCTGACAGCTCGACGGCCCAGGATGACATCCGTCCGACTAGATCTAGTTTTTGCAATATTTTTTGGATTGGGTATTCGGTTTTGACGGTGATGCTGTGGTTTTGGAAGTATGGGCATAGGTGGCGAGCTGCGTGGACTAAGGATAGGGCCAACTTCTCCACCATTTGATATCTGGTTTCAAGATCTTGCAACGTTCTGCTAACGAAGTAGACAAAATGCTGCATGCCTTCTATTTCTTGGACAAGTGCGGCGCTGACAGTGTGGTCGGTGGCTGTGATGTACACTAGGAGGGGTTGACGAGTGTCTGGCTTGTGGAGGATAGGTGGTGAGGTTAGGGTGGTTTTTAGTTTTTGAAAGATTTGTTCACAGTCGTCTATCCACGTGAATCGGGTGGTTTTCTTGAGGAGTTGGACTATGGGTTGGGTTTGTTCGCCCAGTTTGGGTAGGAAGCGGGAAATGGCTGTAAGGCGGCCTATGAGGCGTTGGACCTCTTTGATGGTAGTGGGACTGCACATCTCGATAATTGCCTTGCATTTTTCAAGATTGGCCTCTATGCCGCGTTAGGTCAACATAAACCCAAGAAATTTACCACGATCAATGCCGAATACACACTTGTCAAGGTTGAGTCAAAGGTTGTATTGGCGTAGCGCGGAGAAGACCGACGAGAGGTCCTCGGCATGTTGGTGGTGGCTATGAGACTTGACAACCATGTCCTCAACATATACTTCGACACATTGTCCCATTAGATGACTGAAAACCTTGTCCATTAGCCGTTGGTAGGTTGCTCCAGCGTTCTTAAGACCAAAAGGCATAACTCTATAGAAGTAGTTGGCATCGTCTGTGATGAAGGCGGTCTTGTTCATGTCAGATGCGGCCATGGGGATTTGGTTATACCCAGAATATGCATCCAAAAAGCTAAGCACTTTATTCCCTGCCACAGCGTCAATAAGTCAGTCGATATTGGGTAAGGGGTAGGCATCGCGAGGGCAGGCCTTGTTTAGATCTGTGTAGTTTACACACATCCGCCATTTGCCATTGGCTTTCTTCACCAAGACTACGTTAGAAAGCCAAGTGGTGTATTGAGCTTCTTTTATGAATCTTTCATTCAGTAACTTGTCGGCCTCAACCTTAGCTGCCAGTCAGCGCTCTTCGCCAAGTTTACATTTTTTCTCGGAGATGTAGCGGGCTTCTTTGTAGATGGATAGTTTGTGGGATGCTACTAGAGGGTCCATCCTAGGTAGGTCAGCGGTTGACCAGGCGAAAAGGTCTATGTTGTTGATAAGGATGGGTGTGATGATGGCACGCTCGTCAGAGTTCAAACCGGTGCCTAAGTTGATGAAGTGGCCATTGGGAAGCTCTAGAGGGGAAGTCTCCTCAACTGGTTCGAGACGAACATCCCGACCTACTCTGGGTCTAGATCTTCGCCTGATAGGGTGATGCCGGAGCCAGGTGGTCGCTCGATGTGGTTGGTTTGTTGAATTGGGAGTTGTGGGCGTAGGCTGGCCATGTAGCATTCGCGTGCCAAGCGTTGGTCGCAGTGGACGGTGAGGATGTCGCCGGAAGGAGAAGGGAACTTCATGGCCAAGTGAGGGGTGGAGACAACAGCGCCAAGGGTGTTGAGGGAAGGACAACCTAGGAGGACATTGTAGGATGTTGGCGCGTCGACGATAAGGAAGCGGATTGGAATGGTTTTGGTTTGGGTTCCCTCATGAAACATGGTGTGAAGGTCGATGTAGCCGCGAGTGGATACTTGTTCGCCAGAAAAGCCATAGATTGGTTCGTCATACGAGACCATAGCAGTGTCCGAGAGTTGGAGTTTTTGGTAGGTGGCCCAGTAGAGAATGTCAACGGAGCTGCCCTAGTCGACAAGGACTTTCTTAATGGCGTAGTTTTCGATTTCAACGATGCTGACCATGGGGTTATCTTGTTGATGGTCGAGGCCATGAAAGTCGTCGTCTGTGAAGATGATGGGAGGCATGCGACGTCTGTGGTGGGAATGGGTGATATGAGTGATGGATTGGATATGGTGGAGGTGTTTCTTTCTGACAAAAGAGTTGGATCCTCCACTAGCGAAGCCACCAAAGATGGTGTTGATAGTGCCACGTAGGGGAGGATCGGTGGGGGTGATGTCGGTACGGACCGGTTGGGGTTCCTGGTTAGCAGGTTGGACTAGGCGTCTGTCGTGGCGATGGTCGTGTGCAGGGCGTCTGTGGTCAGATCGATGGGAGTGGTGGGATCGAGAGGGATGGTCATCCCTGCGGATGAAACGACGAAAATGGCCATCACAGACCAGTTCTTCTATTTTATCTTGGAGTACTTTGTAGTCTTCTGTGGTGTGGCCATGATTGCGGTGGTAGCGGCAATACTTGGTCATATCGGCATTAGGAGGAGTGGTGGTCTTGCGTGGTGGAGGGATGAGGTCAGCTATGGATGCGGGATCGGGCTACGGTAAGAGGGGCACATTTGGTGAAGTGGGGTTGGCGGGGCTCGCGTGGGCGGGTATTAGGGTGGGGAGGTTGTGGGGTAGGGTTGGCATTGGTGGCTGCATAGTCATTGCAGAATTTGGTATGGAGGGTATGCATTTCCTCCATATGGACATAGTCGGCCGCACACAATTTAAGTTCGTGCATAGAGGCAGGTGCGTGGAGGTAGACGTTGTTGGCGAAGGGGCCGGGTTGTAGGGTAAGTGCCATGCACTAGAGGATCATCTCTTGGTTGAGGTGTGGGGTACAAAGAGTTGCCTTACTGAAGCGATCTATGAACGCTCTGAGTGGTTCACCTTGTTCTTGTCTAATGCCCAGAAGGGAGATTGTGGTAGTTTGGTGTGGATGGCCACCAACAAAATGGGTGGAGAACATATGGGAGAGAGCGTCGAAGTTGTTGATGGAGTAAGGTGGAAGGGTTGTGCACCATTCTAGAGCAGGACCCTTGAGGGTGGTGGGGAAGGCTTTGCAGAAGACCGCGTCTTGGGACGTGTACAAGGCGACATGGGTGATGTATACTTTGAGGTGTTCATCAGGGTCGGTTTCACCGATATAGCAGTCTAGTGTGAAGGGTTCCCACTAGGCAGGAAGGGGGTGTTGGCGATAAAGTCGGTAAAGGGATGACGACGTCTGGGCTGGTGAGGTGGGAGCAGATGAGGTGGGATGGGGTGGTTGATCATAGCGGGGAAGGTGGAGGTAAAGTTGTGAGGGGGGATGTGGGTTGTTGGAAGGTATTGTGGGTTGTAGGGTGGTGGGTATGTTGTAGGGGATCTGTGTGGTGGGGAGGGTAGCAGCGGGGGTTGGGGCTGTAGTATGTCCTGGTTGAGCGGATGGGAAGCGAGTGGGATGGGTAGAGGGAATGGGTGTTTGCTGGGTGATGGTGAAGGTGTGAGGGGTGGGGTTGTATTCGCTTTCCTCTTCTGTGGGCTGGAAGGCTGGGGACCTTGCAGCCTCAGACGCCTCCTTGGCTTTTCCCTTCAGGGTGGGATCAGCTTCAATTTTTTACCTAAGGCGAGAGTTCTCTTACCGCAGCGCCTCCATCTCATCAGCGCTGCGTTTCTTCAGATCTGCCAGTTCTTATTGCATCTTCGCCTGACCGTCCAGGATGGCGGCTAGGTCAGGGGTGATGCCAGGAGGTCCTGAGGGACCAGCATCCGCTTGCTTGTTCACTCCAGCTCTGCTGCGGGTGGAAACCATCTTCGGAGAAAAACGGGTACTAAGGTGTTCGTCTCGTGCCCCACGGTGGGCGCCAATTGTTCCTGTAGAGAACAAACAAGATAAGTTAGGCACAAGCGTCACCTTACCCATGTAGTCCGTTATCTCCTCAGTTGGCCTCTTCCCGGTTTGTACATGTCGGCTTGGACCCAGGAGGGGTTACCTGCAGAAGGGACTCCGAAGCTCAAGTAAGTCAAAGCTCTTAGAAGGTCAAATCAGTGATTTATGGAGTAATGAATGTGTACCTTTAATTACTGGAGTCCACGTGTATTTATAGAGTATTAATTATGTCTGGTTAGGCCATGGGCTGGGCCTTGGCTTGGGCCTTAGTTAGGGTTGTAAGTGGGCCTGGGCCTTAACCCAAGCCCTTAGGTGGACCCATTGAATACCAGGGGGCTTTGATTCTGCAAAGTATATTGGAGTTGTCGGCCTAAGCCGACTACTTTCCTTGGCGGATTGTGTTGGTCACGTGTTGTCTTATGCAGGTTGTTCCTCTAGATGTTTAGGCTATCGGTTTAGGCCGGTTAGGTTTGGGTTGGCTCGGCCTAGGCTGATTACTTGAGTGCTTTGGTATGTTGGCATTGTTGAGTTGGCTTGGTGTGGTACAATTAGTATAGTATAAGGATGCTTAAATGAGTAATAGTTCATGGTCAACCTCTTTTCATAATACCTGTGAGACATGATTGTTGTATCAAGCATTTATGGAGTAATAGCAAATAATCATCACATAAATGAGAGAACACAACGTGAACGTGAAATCGTCAAGCTTTAATGATGCATTAAAGCCTCTTTACTAGCCAGGTTGATACAATATGATTAAGTGTACTTTTTAATTAGGTATTTGTACATACATTATACATATTAACAAAAAGATAAATGTTGTAAAAGAAATTAGTAGGTTGTCAGAAGTAACCAATACATCCTATAATGAAACCGATCAGTATTTTCAATCCACTTAATCATAATGAATTATCTCACCATAAAACAAGTTAAAATTTTCAATTTGCCTAATTATAAAGAAAATCTCACCCATCCCACTTTAAGTAGACAAAATTTTAACTATCAACAATAAAATTCATTGAAAAAATTAGAATTTTAATTACTGATGGAAGTATCCATCGATAATGGATCCATCAATAAAATCTATTGGTAAAATGTATCGATAATTTATAATTATTTTTATGAAAAAATATTTTACGATAAATTGTTTGTAAATTGGCATCAAATTTTCCACTTTGGACTTGACCATTTTTGTGGTAAAATCCCTCGATAATTGAATTTTATTTAAATCCATCAATAAAGAGATTTTTTAAAAATCACTATCAATAATTTAGAATTTTTAATATAAACGGTAATGACATCAAATTTTGTACAGACTCTTTCGTTTATAAATTAAGTGGAGATGGGTACAACAATTTTCATAATTATCAACAGAAATAAGTTCATTCATAAACCAAAATTTATCGACAGGTTTTATTAACGAATTTTGGAATTTATATTACCGACCAATATTTTAATCAACAATATCCATCAGTAAATTAGAATTTGTATTAGCGATGGATATTTCTATCGATAACGTATCCGATTGTCAATTTCATCGATAAATTCCATAAAGAATCAATAATCAATTGCAGATTGATTTTTTCGTTGGTAAGTCTATTGGTAAATTGAGCAACAAATTTCTTACCACTTTTGATGGGATTTTTTATATATTAAGGAGAGATGGTTGTAAAGAAGAAGAAAAAGAAGAGAATAAAAGAATGAGAAGAAGCAGGAAAAGGAGGTGAAGAAGGTTGGAGGCAATGGCGGCAACGAAGATGCAGTGGTGGCTCAGTGATAACATTATTAATGAAGTGCTCAAGTTAATACTACTTGTCTATAACCTTGATTGTTGTTAAGAATTTAGCCAAAAAATATTAGTATGGGTAAGATAAACGAAAGTGATCTCCCAACAAACACAAAATTGATTTCTAACAAATTAGTTCTTATAAAATATTTACAAAAAGGATTAGGCAAATGAAATAAAAATAACAAAAAGAAGATAGAAAATTTAAATTCAATAAAATAAAGAAAATAATTTCTAAAAAAATAAAAAGGAATCAAACGATAAAATGAAAATAGCTTGATTTTAATGTTTTTTTTTTCAAAATGGGATTCATCATTGGTTTTCTAAAGATTATTATTCAACCAAAGTATATTCTCAATTAAATATTACTATACATACTCATGTTTATTCTGTTACCCCTTTTATCAAGTAAAAACCTAATTAACCAAAGTAACTTTTTGATTGATTCTTGCTAAAGTGTTCACCTTTAATCAAAATAACTTCTTACTTATTGAGAAAAAATCCATTATTTTGTTTGATTAAGAGATAAAAGACAAAGAACAATAAATCACAACAAAAATTCCAAAACCAAACAATTATATTCATCTAATCTAAAAAACCCATTATGAAATTACAACACAATCACTAGAAAGACTTACCACTCTATGGAAGGTAAAACTAGCATAAAATTAGAAGAAAATGGAGGGGAAATGTGAAAAGAATGGGAGAGGCATGGAGAATGAGGGTTTGCCAAAATTGGGCCTCCCAAAGGGTTCCTAACATCTCCCTTGATGAATTCCTCCAAAACTCTTTATATAGAAATTAGGATGGGCCTTTTTACTCCTCCAATTATCTTTAAATAAATCCAATATCTCCATAATATATTTGGTTGTTATAGGGATTTAAAAATATTAAAAAATATCTTGTTAGATTTTAAAAGATTTGGCAATTATTATCTTTTTTATATTTCCAGATATAATTAAGGGTCCTTAAACTTCGATATGAATTTGGAATTCAGTCTTGCTCCAAACTTTGATACATTTTACTCCCCAAACATTAAAAATTAATGGATATAGTCATCTTAACCCAATAACCTTAACTTTATTTTATGTGATAAACGATGCTCCAGACTAACATTTGACTTGGAAAATGTCAAATAGTGTAAACAACTCAAATGCTTGCATAAACCGTCATTTAACATGTCAAAAAAATTTCATGCAACTAAGTTAGAAGGAGTTTATATATTCATTTTCAAAGTTTAAGCACTAAATTGTATCAAAGTTTGGACAAGGAAGAATTCCAATTTAACCCATCATTTAAAAATATCTAAAGAAATCACCCTAGGTTGATAACTTTATTATAAGACCCGAGAAATTTAAATAATTAAATAAATAATTATTTAATAAATGCGGGTAGCAGGAGCCTTTATGGCATTTAATGTGATTTGTTATGACGTGGAATAATACTAGCTCAAGTGGATAAGAATACTTGGTTGTGTTGACAGGACTTGGGTTCAAGTCCTGTATATGCCACTTGTATGTTATTTTAGTATGTGTATTATTTTAATGTTATAATTGAACGTGATTAGTGATAATGTAATCCTAAAATTATAGGAATTATCACGAAACATGAATTGGTTGTGCACTTGTGGTTTTTGCATGAATATGAAAGGGTAGAGAAACCCTAACTTGAAGAAGGGCAACCTAGTGAGTAAGGGGTAGCCAATAATGGTCCTTGAATGGTCATTAACATCAAAATTAAAGCCATTTTGGTTTTCCTATCATTAATCAGAATTAAGGACTAGTTAATGGTCTAATTAAGGGGGAAGAGAAGGAGAGTGAGGGCTGCCATTGTAGAGTGCTGGAAAAGGACGAATTTCAGAAGATAAAACTGAGTCTGGGTTGAGAAAAGAGTTGAACTTTTTGGGTATCATAAAGCTAAGGTTATAAGATAATTTGGAGCAAGGATTTTCAGGTAAAGGGAGCTGCTTTTGTATGTTTTAATATTATATAATGTATTGTGCCATGTATGTACCTAATTGCATGAAATCCTTCTCTATTTATGCTATTTTCCACAAATTCTGGGTTGTCGCCCAGAAACCGCCTGGCGGGCATGAAGGTGTCACCAGGCGACACATCAGTTTTATCCATTTTCTGAGTTATGTTATGAATTGCCTGACAATGATGAACTACCACTAGGCGGCGCGACGTGGTTTGCTACTGTTTTGTGTTGTTTGATGTAGGAGTCCTTGTGACTTCTGGAAATTATGGTCAGATATTGTATGTGATGATGAATGTTATCAATTGAGTGAAATCTGGACTATATAATAAATCGTTTGGCAATGGCAATTGGGTGATCATGGAATTAAAAGTGGGGTTGAAAGGGTACAATTTGGGAATAAATTTTAGCGTCTAATTATTATTTAATCTTGGCATCATTTATGTGATGTGAAATTGTGAAATTGTGAAATTGTGATTCGGGTATTAGTTTGTGATGTGAAATTTGGAGGAATGAGAATATTATGTTTAAGTCTTAATAAACCATAATGTAGGAAAGTGCATGAATTGATGGTCATACTAGGTGTTTGTGAGAGGAGATTTGGAATCTAAAACAGAATGAAGGATAATGGTAATTGCGATTGTTGGAGCTGGGAAGGTAAGATTTCAATGGGCTATAGATTGGAGACGTTGGAAGATTTTAATGTCGCAAGTTAAGGAATTCACCAAGAATGGTGTAACTTAATTGGAAGGTAATTGAGAGAAAAGTATTGGTATCATTATAGTACAATAGTAGTAGGGTGTCTAATTGTAAGCTACTGGATTGGTAGTCTTTTCATACACTTGATTGAGTTATTATGTAGTGATATAGTACTTAGTAAAATTATAGGTCTTAAATAAAGGAATTGATGATTATGAATTATAGGCGTTTGAACCATATGAGGGTGGCAAATTGATGAGTCGATATTTTCCTCCATTCCACTAGTCTTTGTGTAACCATTTCATAGTTGTTCAATGCTTAATTGTTTATCTTTAGTGTGTTTTCATTTGTTTGGCTTTATTGGGCCACTGTTCTAAATTTGGGTTAATTTCACATTATTTGGCCTAATTTTCATTTTTAATTATTTTTAGCTATTTGGGTGAAGCAATTTTGGAGCTTGGACATTAATCTTCAGATGAAGAGAATTGCCACGTCATTTGCATGTCACGCTTTGCACTCATTTTTCACATTTTATGAGTTATAGACAACACCTATTGTTGAGATTATCGGTTTCTACACCTTGGGTAACATTTATATTGAAACATTTAACGTTTTTGTTGGCTGTTTTCGTTCTTGCCCCTTTCTCTCCTTGCACATTTTTGATTCCTGCACCATTTTAGGTTTTCTGCACCAAATTGTACTCATTTGAATGGTTGAATCACAATTTATGTTGTATCCTAATTCGAATTCCATGAGGAACTAATTTTACGTGTTGATTCTTTGTAAAGAATGAATTGAAAACTTGAGATTAGTGTTTTGTTCGGTTGAGTTTTGTTAATCTCTCCATTCTTAATTTGTGTTTGGGTTTAATGAAGAAACCATTCTGTTTATGCTTAATTTGCAGAGTGAAATTCGTTGTGTGTTCATGCTTAATGAACTATAGCAGATTCATGAATGTGTGCATTGCATAATTGCACTTGAGTTCGAGTTAATTTGCGCTTAATAATTAATTCGGGTCTCATGAGAGTTAATAGAACCATTTTGATTTGTAATCCATGATAGGTGGATTTTCATTTGAAGCAAGCAATCAACGTTGTTTTTACATTGTTTTTACACATCCGCATTTAAGTTTTCAATTGTGTGTTACATCAGTAAATCTGCCAACCCCCTTTTGTTATAGGTGTTGTTTTTGTCTGGAAAATGAAGCGTTGGGAGACGACTCTGGTTGTGGTTACGACATATTGCATTTATCTGTTTTAATTTGGTGGGCCTCTATCAAAATTGGCACCGTTGTCGGGGACCAATAATTTTGTTTGAAGTAAAATTTTCAATGTGTTTGTGTTTAGTGTGGTTGTGGTTGTATCCTTCAAATGTGGTTGAGTTGGTATATGTTCATTGTGATAGTGTTTCTATGTGTTTTGTGTAGTGTGCGTGCTCTTTTTGTGGTACAGTGAATAGTGTCGCGACGCATTAATAGTGTCATTTCTAGAGTAGTGAATAGTGCATGAATAGTGTCGAATTATGGCATTTAACTTGTGCAATTTTGTTTTGGTAGGTACGATGCTTGTTTTCACTTGAATTTTTCCCCCCAACTTCTAAGACCTTGAACTTGATGGGAAAAGTGGCTGGAGCAGCTGGTATAGTGTGATTTGAGAGATTCAAAAAAAAATTTGGATTGATTTTTAGTTAAACTTCAAAGGACCATAACTTTTGCTTTGGTTATCAGAATCACTATTATTTTATATGCATTTGGGGTGGAATTTAATTTCCTACCTTGTTACAACTCGCTCAGTCGGTTATCACAAACTTAGATTCTCCAAAAAAAATGCCGTTTTCTATTTTTCATCAATATTTTTTGTGATTAGGTTCTTACCTCTTCGGGTTACCCCAAACCAGTGAGAAACTAGAGAGATCTGTGCGTAATCTCCATATCCGAGTCTTCCGCTGCGTTTTCCCTCGCCTTCCACGAGTTTCAATCGGTAGAACACCGATTCGAGAGGCTCTTCGGTGAATATCGCGACGGAGGAGCCTCATCAAGTGGTATTCAGAGCCACTCGTGCTTGGACCGTGCTGAGATAAGTTTCTTCTTTATCTCTGGTTTTTCTTCTTAGATGTTTGAATTTTGTCTTGTTCTTGCTCTGCTTAAGTATGATTTTTTGTGGTTTTAATCTGCGTTATTGATGTTTTTACTTATTGAAATTGATTCAAAATGCTTGTTCTAATTTTCCTGAATCAATACTATGATGACATGTCTTAGATCTCTAATTCTGCCGCTCAATGCGTGTCAAGTAGGTTTAATTTTAGTTTTGATTACCTATGTTTTAATATTTATAATTTCGTGTTTTTGTCTTAGGTTTTTTTTAGTTGCTTTATATGTCACTGAATTCCATAGCAGTTATGCCTAAAATGTGTTTTTGTTCACTGTTTTGTATTTGTTCAATATCTATTATGTTTTAATAATTCATTTTTGTGGTATGTTGAGTCTAACTTTGCTATTAGATCATTAGCAATTGTTCTGTAGTGTATATTGATGTTGTTCCTATTTCATTCGTGCTATATTTGCTTTGTTTGTCCAATTGAATTCCCGTTCTGTTTAGCTCTTGTGTTGTTTCTACCATTCATATGCTTGCCAATGATTGTTGCTGACCAAACCAATATTGAGCTATTACAATATATCTAGCTTTGTTCAGATTGCTTATGAGGTTTTGGTCATGGGAAGGCATAGGCTATGATTAGAACCTTGTTCTTCAGTAGTTGTTTTCCTCGACTGAGTCATGTCTCGTGATTGAACACTAAGTTTTGGTGTTTTTGATCGACCATGCTATTCTCTTCGGATTAAGTAGTTTATGTTGTCAGTAATGTGTATTATTGATCAGTTCTGGACCACTACATTTATATATTCTTGATTTGTCAATCTGGTTTCCCTTGGCTCTTGTGATTGATTTCTGAGTGCTTTAACTATATTCATATCCAACTATTTGAAGTAAAATCACGATGATCTTTGTTGATATTGGAACCTGCATTGGTTTTACTTGTGTGTCTACTTAATCACATTTTTTTATTTCTGTGGTTGGCCTAGTTATTTGTCTGTAACTGTTGATTCCTCTTTTGTTGATTTGCAGCTTCAGTTTTCACCGCTTATGGCCATTAAAATTGATCCAATGTTGTTTTTCTATTGTTTTGATGCAACTTATGTGCATTAGTTCAGTTTTATACACATGTATCAGTTAGAACTGAACTTGCAGCATTCTGCATTGTGCATTCTGTTTTGGCTGATTCTATTTTAACAGATTTTAAGCCTTCATCCCGCACAGTTTCATGTTGATGTTATTTTGCATTGTCAAATTGTTTGCCTCCAGCTGCTGCTTTACTCTGTTGCTTCCAATATACGTCACTGTTTTCTTTGACTGAAAATCTGTGTTTGCTTCTTTTGAGGTTCTGTTAGGAGTTGTCTTGGCCAAGCCTCTGTTTTGCAGTTGTTTTTCCAAATTTTTTTTAGTTGAATCCTTTGTTAATTAGTCTGCATTTGTTAATTGAATTAAAAGTGGAAGCCTAACATCAGTTCATACATGATGAGAACTGAGAAGAAAAGTCAATGAAAAGAAAATATGATATGAGAAAAAGCATCTAATGAGCATGAAAAAAAACTAAAGTTTTGCTTGAATTTAAAAATCATTGTTTGTTTTGGCACAATACAAGTTGTCTCCACACTTCACACCATGCCTACTACTCTTTTCAATTTCAATTTACATGTGTTCTTGATTCAACTTGCTTTGAGTCTTGTTTGATTTTAGTTTTGTTCATCTTGTTCTAGACACATTCCTTAGCTTCCTTTTGTGTGCCTTCTTTATTGGTTAGCTTGTTTTCTTGCTTGTCTTTATTGGCTATCCTTTGAGTTTGTCTGTTAAATCTTTCACTTGATGTTGTTCAATTCTTTTATTTGAGATTTTCTTGATTTTCTGTCTTTGGTATTCTTAAGTGGCAGCACTTGATTTTTCTGGTTTTCTTTGCTCTGGACACTTACTTTTGTTTGACAGCCCTTGTAGGTGAAGTCTCTTCTTGAAGGTAGGGTGGTGAGTGAACCTGTTGGGAGGTACACTGCCGAGAGGACACATGAGTGAGTGGGATTTGAGAGCACCATAATGATGTTGGAAGGAGTGCACCACGAGAGATTCATAGGCGTGAGCTGGGAAAAATTCCAACATTGGCCCAAAAGCTTGAGAGCTTAATAAATAGCATAGTGTTCTTTTATGTTTGTGTATTGTTGTTTTCATGTCACGGTATTTTGGGTTGTATTTCTTTTTCAGTTGTTATTTTTGTTTCATTTGGCTTACGTGGAAAATGCTTTGGAGCAATCCCATCTTGAGCATTTAATTGTAATAGTTTAAGCGTGTAGTGTGAGGTTCAAGGGGTTCCAAAGGCCACTTGAATTTTCACTTAGGATTCAATTTTCGTCTAGTTTATGTTTTCAGTTTTTATGTTTTATGTTTTCTGTAAGATTCGAGGAATTTAATTAATTAAATAAATAATTAATTAATAAATGCGGGAGAGTAGTGCATTTATGACATTAAATTTTGTTATGTATAACGTGGAAAAGTATTAGCTCAAATGGTTGAGAGTACTCTGATTGTGTGAGAGGACTTGGGTTCAAGTCCTATGTATGCCAATTGTGTGTATTTTTGTTATTATTGTTTTAATAGTATGTTGGACCACATTTGTGTATGAGATAATGCTTGAATTGTGTGTGTCAGCAAGAAATATAAGTTGGCCTGGTGGTTTAGCTTTGACTTGGCGTTGGGAAGGTCATGGGTTCAAATCTTGATGGCACACCTTCAGTTCTTTTTTTACGAAAATTGGTATGGCGGGAATATGAAAAGGGGAAGAGAATCCTAGTTGGGGCAGCTAGGAAGGTTGAAAACTAATACTAAAGACCTTAAATAACAATAAAACTTACCATTAAAACCTAATTTTCGTTTTAGGCATTAAACCCCTTTAAGGCACCTTTAAAAGGCAATTTTTGAGAGAGAAGAGGGGTTTGGAGAAGCTGTTTTCTGAGGGTTCTGCAAGGGTGCGAAAATTTGGGTGGGGTTTTGGTATTTGAGAGCATAGTGAAGGGAGCGTGTTGGGCTGCCTAGTGACCAAGGAGAGATTTCCAACATTCTGCAATTTTTAAGCAAAGGAAAATTTCAGGTTAGGGGAGCTGAACCCGTAATATTGTATTTTGTTCTAATTTGTGAGTTTGATGATTTTATGCCTTGGATTTTCGAGTTAATCATGTGATGAATTGGGGGTTTGGGTGAATTGGTACTATTTTATTGGATTCTGGTCTAAAAGCATGAAAGTAATGGGGTTATACATTGCCTATTTTGTGATTATGCAAAAATGGGGTTGTTGGGGCATATTTCTGTGTCCAATTATGCTCATATGTCTATCAAGTTGTGCTGAATGAATTGGTATGGTTGGGTTGTGTTTTGGGTCACTGGTTAAATGTTTGTGTGCGTGAATTAGTGCCAAAACCTGCAATTCTCGCTCAGGCGAGCTAGGCTCGCCTAGGCGAGATATGCAGGGACGCGTACCCTCTATCTGCTCGTGGCTATCGCTCAGGTGGAGAATTTTGGGGTTTGGGCAAGGGTTCATCTCGCTTAGGCGAGTGAGACTCGCCTAAGCGAGAATTCGAGAGGGTTGGTGCTTTAGTTTGATATCTCGCTCAGGCGGGAACCCTAATCTTTTGAGCGAAAGAATGTCTCGCTCAGGCGAGAAGCGAGAGTCTCTCGCCTAAGTGAGAATGCGAAGAGTCTTCTATTGATTGGATTGACTCGTAGCTCAGGCGAGAAGTTTGAATTTTTGGGCGAAACTGATCTCGCCCAGGCAAGTGTAACTCGCCTAAGCGAAAAGTCGAGACTGGTTTGGTGTGTGGTACTCGCTCAAGCGAGGTAACCTAGCCTAAGCGAGATGAACTGATATGATTATGCGTGAATTGGAAGTTTATTTCAAGGATGGAGGGATGTTAGGTTTAAAGGCAATAAATGATGAGGAAATGGATTGAGTAAAGCTTGGATGTTGATGCATCATCTATAAGGCATCTAGAATGTCCTAATGGTGAGCTTGCTGGTGTTCCATGGGTTGTGACCCGAAACGTATCCTTGGGTTGTTGCCTGGGACATGGTTAAGCATGTGCCATTCTATGGGTTGTGGTCCGGAATGACTTCCTTTGAGTTGTGGCTCGAGATAGCGGATGAACATGAGGAACCCTTGAGTGGTGGCTCGGGTTGGCGAGTGTTGCCGGTGTGAGTGTGCTGGTTGTGGCCAGTACGGATGGGTCTAGTTGGATTGCCCTCCTCAGTGGTTCCTGACAAGTTTGGTAGTCCTAGGACGTTACGGACTCTGTTCGTATTTGGGAACTCCACCTGACATTACGGTGTGTGATCCGTAGCATGGTTTTCGCACATGCTCTATCGGTTGTGGCCGATTGGTGTGGCAGCAAGGCACCTTGAGATACTTAATAGGAGATGTAGATGGATGCTAACATGGTTGTGGCCATGTGAAAGAATTGGAACGAGGTTCCCTAATGTACTTTATATACATGGTGGTGGCCGTGTGAAGGGAAGGTAATGAGTCTTCCACTAGGTGCATCGGTGTACATGGTGGTGGCCATGTGATGGAAATGGAGTAAGGTTCTGTGGGAAAAGAAATGATATTATATATGGTTGTGGACATGTAGTATAAAGAAAGAGTTTATGTTATTGTTATATTATCTGTATTGGTTATACATGTATATGTATGTTGGTATATTTTTGTGTGTTTCAATTGTTAACTCACCCTATCTGCTTGTGGTTGGCGATGATCGTGTACGCGGTACACTTGAGCAGGTGATGATGCAGGTGGAGCTGGTAAGGCTTAGCGACGGAGAGGGGATGACCATGGGATCTTTTTCTTAATGTTTTCTTTACTTTATTTGAAATGGATTGTAAAGACTCATGGAATATTTTGATTACATTTGCAGTTTTGTATTTATGGACTTCTTAGTAAAGTAATAAAGATTTAAATTTCCCGTGTTTTTGGGAAATGAAGTATTATTAATCAAAATGTAATTAATTACTATATCTTATTTTATTAAATTCGTAATATCCGGACGGGATGTTACATTTGGTATCATGGTTTTGTTTTCAAAATGATTTTTTGGGTCTATGGGGAGTGAGCTTACCGCGTGTGCTTGTGAGATCATTTTGATCATTGTGTGTTATCTAACTTTTAGTATGAAGTCTTAACCAAAGCTGTTTGATGTGAACAGTTATATGTGGCGTGCTCAAGCTATGGCAAATAGGAGGAGGAGGAATACTGCTGAGGCTGATGAGATCGCGCAGGCGATACATCGGATGGTAGATGCGATGCAGCCCATTGCAGCGCAACCTCGAGCCGTGGTAGCACCCACACTCCCGGTGTCAATGGAGGACTTTATTAGACATAAGCTCTCAAAATTTGTGGGCAAATCTTCTCCAGATGAAGCCGATGCTTGGCTTAAAGAGTGTGAGAAAATCTGTCGGGTGATCGATTGCACAGATGCTCAGAGGCTTTCATTTGTCTCTTTCCTGCTGGTAGCTGACGCAGAGTACTGGTGGACAGGCATGCAGCAGCTTATGCAGACCCGGGGCGAGGAGGTTACTTGGACTTCCTTGAGGGAGAGATTTCTAGAGAAATATTTTCCAGCCAGTGCCAGACATGAGAGAGAGGCGGAATTCCTCACATTCCAGCAAGGGAACTTGACTGTGTAGGCATACACAGACAGGTTTGAGTATTTGGCCAGGTTCTACACGCCCATTGTTACCGAGGAGTGGAGATGCCGAAAATATGAGGGCGGGCTGAAATACGAGCTGCGCCGCTTTATTTTACCTCTCCGGATCAGGGAGTTCCCAGTCTTGGTGGAGCAGGCCAAGGCTATAGAGCAGCTGGAGATGGGGCCCAACAAAGGGGCTCGACCTCAGAAGACTACCCCTGATTCACGACAGCAGAAGAAGCCGTATGATAAGCCACAGAGTTCGGCTAAGAAACTAAAGTGCTACAACTGTGGTGGGGAGCATTATCGAAGGGATTGTCCAAAACCCTCAGGCAGTTCTAGTGGTGGTGGTGGTGGTAGCACTGGCAAGTGCTACGTGTGTGATCAGACGGGCCATTTTGCACGACACTGCCCGAATAAGAAACCAGCTGAAGGTGCACCAGCGAAGAAACCAGTAGGGGATCGACCTAGAGCCCCTGGTCGTGTATTCGCCTTGACGACTACCGAGGTTGCCCAGTCAGGTAACCTAGTACAGACTACTTGCTTGTTGTTTGATCACGAGGTTGTTGTGTTGTATGCCTCAAGAGCTACCCATTCATTCGTATCCAATGAATGCGTGAGGAGGCTCGGTCTAGTGATGCGAGAACTGGCGTGCGAGTTAATAGTTGTGACACCAGCGTCTAGAGAGGTATCCACCACATATGTTTGTGTGGGATGTCCTATGGAGGTGGCAGGTCGCAGGTTCAAGGTGAATCTCATCTGCTTACCAATGGAAGGGTTAGATGTGATTCTAGGTATGGATTGGTTGGCCAGCAACCATGTGGTGATCGATTGCGGGCAACGCAGGGTGGTGTTTCCAGATGTAGAAGGACTGGAATTGATATCATCCAACCAAGCAGAGAAGGAGATTGAAGCGGGAGCTACATGTTTTCTGATAGTAGCTCAGACAAAGAAGAAGAGTACTGTAGAGAAGATTAGTATGATTCCTATGGTAGATGAATACGCGAATTTCTTCCCTATCGAAATCCCAGAGTTGTCACCAAGCAGGGATGTGGATTTCACCATTGATCTCATCCCTGGGGCTGACCCAGTATCTATGGCACCATATCGGATGGCATCAACTGAGTTGGCAGAGTTGAAGAAGCAGATTGAGGATCTACTTGAGAAGAACTTTATCCGACCGAGTGCATCACCATGAGGGGCGTCGATATTACTTGTGAAAAAGAAGGATGGCAGTTCCAGGTTGTGTGTTGACCCGCAGCTGAATAAGTTAACAATTAAGAATAAGTACCCGCTGCCGAGGATTGATGATCTGCTGGACCAGTTAAGGAGAGCAGTTGTGTTCTCTAAGATTGACTTGAGGTCTGGATACCATCAGATCTTAGTCAAACCCGAGGATGTGGAGAAGACCGCATTCAGGTCTCGCTACGGCCACTATGAGTATGTGGTGATGCCATTCGGGGTGACGAATGCGCCTGCTATATTCATGGACTACATGAATAGGATATTTCGACCGTATCTGGATCAGTTTGTCGTTGTATTCATTGACGACATACTGATATATTCTGAGAGTAAAGAAGAACACGCAGATCATCTACGAGTGGTATTGGAGGTGTTAAGAGAGCATAAGCTTTATGGGAAGTTATCGAAGTGTGAGTTTTGGCTTGATGAGGTGCAGTTCTTGGGCCATGTAATCTTAGCCCAAGGAATCTCGGTGGACCCAGCAAAGATTGAAACAGTTGTGAAATGGGAAAGGCCACAGACTGTGACCGAGGTGAGAAGTTTCTTGGGCCTAGCAAGGTATTACAGGCGCTTTGTGCAAGGGTTCTCCAAGATGGTGAGTCCATTGACTCAACTCACCAGGAAGGACTTGCCCTTCTCTTGGACAGACGAGTGTGAGGTCTGTTTTGAGGATATGAAGAGGATATTGACCACTGCACCTATCTTAGCTATTCTAGATACAACCAAGATGTTTGAGGTGTACTGCGATGCTTCATACCAGGGTTTGGGGTGTGTGTTGATGCAGGAGAAATGACCTGTTGCTTATGCATCTCGCCAGCTGAAGGTACACGAAAAGAACTACCCTACACATGATTTGGAATTGGCTGCAGTAGTTTTTGCTCTCAAGACGTGGAGGCATTACTTGTATGGTTCACAATTTCAAGTGTTCAATGATCATAAAAGTTTGAAGTACTTATTTGATCAGAAAGAGCTGAATATGAGACAAAGGCGGTGGATGGAGTACTTAAAAGACTATGATTTGAGCTTCTATACCATCTAGGTAAAGCCAATGTAGTTGCTGACGCTCTGAGTCGGAAGAGAGTTCATATGTCTACTATGATGATGAAAGAGTTGGAGCTTATAGAGAAACTGCGAGATATGAACTTAAATCTATACACAGGTGTTGATCATATACGGTGTAGCATGTTGCAAATCACTAATGAGTTTGTAAATGAAGTCAGGGAGGAACAGGGTAAAGATCAAGAACTACAACAAATTGTGAGTGAGTTAGGCACCGAAAAGAGAAAAGACTTCAGGATGGGCAGATATGGTATCTTGAGATTCAGAGAGAGGGTGTGTGTACCTCGCAGTCGGGTGTTAAGGAAGATGCTCTTGGATGAAGGGCATAAGAGTCGTCTTAGCATACATCCAGGTATGAGTAAGATGTATAAGGACTTGAAAGCGACCTTCTGGTGGACGGGTATAAAGACTGATGTGATCGACTATGTCGCTTCTTGTTTGGTATGCCAGAAGGCGAAAATTGAGCACCATAGGCCAGGTGGTACGTTGGAGCCTTTAGACATTCCCCAGTGGAAATGGGACAACATTTCCATGGATTTGGTCACGCACTTGCCACTGTCTGTGAGAGGACATAACTCGATCTGGGTTTTTGTAGACAGATTTACGAAGTGTGCTCACTTCCTGCCGATCAATTAGAAGATGTCATTGGATAAGCTAGCGGAGTTATATGTCAGAGAGATTGTTAGACTTCATGGTGTGCCAGCGAGTATTGTGTCGAATAGGGATCCGAGGTTCACCTCCAGGTTTTGGCAGTCATTACAGAATGCCTTAGGCACGCAGTTGAGAATGAGCTCAACATATCATCCTCAGACTGATGGGCAGTCTGAGAGAACCATACAGTCACTGGAGGATCTGTTGAGGACTTGTGTGTTAGATCACCTGGGTACGTGGAGTGACATGTTGCCATTGGTGGAGTTCACGTACAATAATAGCTACCATTCCAGCATTGGGATGGCACCATACGAGGCATTGTATGGTAGGAGATGCAGGACTTCGCTGTGTTGGCAGCAAGATGGAGAGTTTGTGGTGCTCGGGCCAGAATTCTTACAGCAGACTATTGAGAGGGTAAGAGTGATACAGGATCTTGTTGGGGCAACTCAGAGTCGGCAGAAATCCTACGCCGATAAGAGGAGGAGGCCACTCGAATTTGACGTTGGTGACCATGTGTTCCTCAGGGTTACACCTACAGCAGGCATTGGGAGAGCCCTGAAATCAAGGAAGTTGACCCCTCGGTTCATTGGCCCGTATCAGATTACGAGGAGGATCAAACCCGCCGCGTACGAGATTGCCTTGCCTCCTCACTTGGAAAATCTGCACAACGTCTTCCATGTTTCACAGCTGAGGAAGTACGTGACAGATCCTAGTCATGTGCTGGAGTAGGATGATGTCCAAGTGCGTGAGGATCTGACTATGGGAGTTGGACTAGTGAGAATCTTGGATCCTCAAGTGAAGCAGCTTAGAGGGAAGGAGATCAGAACGATGAAGGTGCTATGGGAAGAGGTAACTCAAGAAATGACATGGGAGATGGAGGATGTCATGAGGAGGTCTTACGCTCATCTTTTCACTGGTAAGTTCTCTTTTTCGAGAACAAAAAATTTTAAAGGTGAGTGTAATGTAAGATTCGAGGAATTTAATTAATTAAATAAATAATTAATTAATAAATGCGGGAGAATAGTGCATTTTTGACATTAAATTCTGTTATGTATGACGTGGAAAAGTATTAGCTCAAATGGTTGAGAGTACTCTGATTGTGTGAGAGGACTTGGGTTTGAGTCCTATGTATGCCAATTGTGTGTATTAGCAAGAAATATAAGTTGGCCTGGTGGTTTAGCTTTGACTTGGCCTTGGGAAGGTCATGGGTTCAAATCTTGATGGCGGGAATATGAAAAGGCGAAGAGAATCCTAGTAGAATGGGGCAGCTAGGAAGGCTGAAAACTAATACTAAAGACCTTAAATAACAATAAAACTTATGGTTTTGGTATTTGAGAGCATAGTGAAGGGAGCGTGTTGGGCTGCCTAGTGACCAAGGAGAGATTTCCAACGTTCTGTAATTGTCTAAGCAAAGGAAAATTTCAGGTTAGGGGAGCTGAACCCGTAATATTGTAATTTGTTCTGATTGTATGAGTTTGATGATTTTATGCCTTGGATTTTCGGGCTAATCATGTGATGAATTGGGGGTTTTGGTGAATTGGTACTGTTTTATAGGATTCTAGTCTAAAAGCATGAAAATAATGGGGTTATACATTGCCTATTTTGTGATTATGCAAAAATGGGGTTGTTGGGACATATTTCCGTGTCCAATTATGCTCATATGTCTATCAAGTTGTGCTGAATGAATTGGTATGGTTGGGTTGTGTTTTGGGTCACTGGTGAAATGTTTGTGTGCGTGAATCAGTGCCAGAACCTGCAATTCTCGCTTAGGCGAGCTAGGCTCGCCTAGGCGAGATATGCAGGGACGCGTACCCTCTATCTGCTCGTGGCTATAGCTCAGGCGAAGAATTTTGGGGTTTGGGCGAGGGTTCATCTCACTTAGGCGAGTGAGACTCGCCTAAGCGAGAATTCGATAGGGTTGGTGCTTTAGTTTGATATCCCGCTCAGGCGGGGACCCTAATCTTTTGAGCGAAAGAATGTCTCGCTCAGGCGAGAGTCTCTCGCCTAAGCGAGAATGCGAAGAGTGTTCTATGGGTTCTAGAGTGTCTTAATGGTGAGCTTGCTGGTGTTCCATGGGTTGTGGCCCGAAACCTATCCTTGGGTTGTTGCCCGGGACATGGTTAAGCACGTGGCATTCTATGGGTTGTGGCCCATAATGACTTCCTTTGAGTTATGGCTTAGGATAGCGGATGAACACGAGGAACCCTTGAGTGGTGGCTCGGGTTGGCGAGTGTTGCCGGTGTGAGTGTGCTGGTTGTGACCATTATAGATGGGTCTAGTTGGATTTTCCTCCTCAATGGTTGCTGACGAGTTTGGTAGTCCTGGGACGTTACAGACTTTGTTCGTATTTGGGAACTCTACCTGGCGTTACGGTGTGTGATTCGTAGCATGGTTTCCGCACGTGCTCTATCGGTTGTGGCCGATAGGTGTGGCAGCAAGGCACCTTGGGATACTTAATAGGAGATATAGATGGATGCTAACATGGTTGTGGCCATGTGAAAGAATTGGAACGAGGTTCCCTGATGTACTTTATATACATGTTGGTGGCCATGTGGAGGGAAGGTAACGAGTCTTCCACTACGTGCATCGGTGTACATGGTGGTGGCCATGTGATGGAAATGGAGTAAGGTTCTCTGGGAAAAGAAATGATATTCTATATGGTTGTGGACATGTAGTATAAAGAAATAGTTTGTGTTATTGTTATATTATCTGTATTGGTTATACATGTATATGTATGTTGGTATATTGTTATGTGTTTCAACTGTTAGCTCACCCTATCTGCTTGTGGTTGGCGATGATCGTGTACGCGGTACACTTGAGCAAGTGATGATGCAAGTGGAGCTGGTGAGGCTTAGCGGCGGAGAGGGGATGCCCATGGGATCTTTTTCTTAATGTTTTCTTTACTTTATTTGAAATGGATTGTAAAGACTCATGGAATATTTTGATTACATTTGCAGTTTTGTATTTATGGACTTCTTAGTAAAGTAATAAAGAGTTAAATTTCCTATGTTTTTGGGAAATGAAGTATTATTAATCAAAATGTAATTAATTACTTTATCTTATTTTATTAAATTCGTTATATCCGGACGGGATGTTATATTTTCAATGTCCATGTTTTGTTCACACACTTGTGTGTTTGCTTTTATGTTTTAGGTTACTGTGATGTCTAGGTGCCATGTGTTTAACACCTAGTTGACCTTCTTTTGGTCTTTAGGTCTTCAATTAGTCACACACTTTGAAAAAAAACTTGTTTCTCACAATCTGTTTGCTTTGAATTTTTCTTGAGAATTTTTGTGAAAGAATTTTAGAGATCTCTGGCTAGGAAAGGCTTGGTTCCTAAGCTTGTCCATGAGACTCACCTCCCTTTCCTAGGAGTATCTCTAGAAAATTTTTCCCATTATTTTCTCTTTGTAGAAAAAAAATTGTTTTGATAAAAGTGTTTCAAAAGCATTTGAAAATGAGTTTTTCTTCTTCTAGCCGTGTGTATTTAGATAAGGATAGTAGTGTGCATTTAAGTAGGCATAATAGTAATGATTTTCATCATAACATTCATCGTGACTTCCATTCTTTGGGGAAGATATAGGACCAATATCATTTAGAGATTGGATGTGGGATACTGAAAAATTGGTGTAACCATTGTTTAGTAAATATAGTCATATAGACATTCTTAGGCATGTTACATCTAGGTTTGTAGGACGTGCATCTGAGTGGTGGTAAGAGAGGTAGTATAGAGTGAAAAAGGGGAAAGAATCATGCATTAATACATTTTATGCATTGAAAGCATGCATGTGGAAACATTTCATTCCCTCTTCATTTAGGATCATTAGAGAGCAACAAGCTAGGATTGAAAACTTCATTGACATAGGGGATGCATTCATCCAAAACATTGCTAAGTTTTCTAGACTAGAAAAAGATTTTAAGCACAATTTGGACTTGCTCTTGAGTTCACAAAGAAAAAGAGAAAACATAAGAGAAAGTAAGTAAAACTTAAAAAGCTTCGAGAGTATGAAAAGAAGAGAGAAAGGGAAGAGTTTGAGAAGATTTGTGCTAAAAGAGAACAAGAGGAAAAAGAGATAAAAGAGAGGAAGAAAAGAGATGAGGAAGAAAAGGCTAAAGAGGAGATTCTTAGAAAATCCAAAGAAGAGAATGAGAGAAAAGAATTTAAAGCAAGAGAGAAAATAAGACAAGAGAGTGAGCTTGAAATCCAATCTCAAGTGGTAGAGTTAAAAAGCATTTCAAAAGACCAAAAGGAACTCAGTATTAGGGATTTGGTGATCAATCCTTCACCAATTCCTTACATGAAGATCCCATTTCTCAAGGGAGTTCTCCCATCTCTAAACTCTTCTCACTTTTTCATTAAATCTTTTGTTTTATTTTCTTCTCAAACATTTTGTTCTCCATCTCTTTCCCTTATTTCATCCTCCTTAACATATTGTGCCAAAATACACTTTGACTTTAAATTCTTTTCAAAAATCATCTAAGTCAAAGTGCAAAACATTCTTTGTGTGCAGTGGGATGGATATCACCTATTTCAACCTTTAACAGTCCATTTTCACACATTTTCCAAGAAATTATACTGCATGGTCATTATGATTTTAATGCCACTTTGTTTGATGACTATTGCATATTTATTTTTTATCCTGGTGGAACCATCAATTTGGTTGCTGTGAGCCTTCCATAACCATTTTGATCTGAGGACAGATCCTCTTCAAGAGGGAGGGGATGATGTGACCCCATTAAGGCTCATAGCTTTGGGCCAATGCTTAGGCCCATTCTTTTTAATTTCTTTTAATTTCTTTTATTTTTAATTAAATAAAAGTTGTTCTAATTTGGTTTGTTTTGTTAATTGTAGACATTTTCCAAGCTGGCAATTGATATTGGGCCTACGACCCAATCTTCCTTCACACCTCTACGCTACAACCAATGCTTTCTTTATTTGCAGCGACAATTGGGCCTACACGTAACAACCCAATTGCATCAAGCAAAGTCTCAAATTCCTTCAATCTGCAGCCAACATTTTTCAATCACACGTGGACTCAATTCTCTCATACCTCACGCATTATCCTGCTGCAGCCAACATCACGTCTCTTCATTGGGCCGAGATCCCTGCGTCCTTCAGCCGCCCAATTAAAGATCAGTCCAAGTCGTTTGTTTCTCGTCAATTGGTTATTTTGCAGAATGAACCCAACACCTGCTTCCTCTCGCTCTTGGAGCGCCACTAGGGTTCTTCACGCGGCCTCACTTCCCATTTCAATCTACCAGCCCAAACAGCGTGCACCATAGAAGCTCAAACCTACATCACGCAACTCTGATTCTTTTCTTAAGGTTTGCTTGTAGATGCCTCCGTTAGGGTTTCACGTTTCTACCCCAACTCTTTGCCGTTAGGATCCTTTGTTAGACAACTTCTCTTTCTTTTCCGTTTGATTTCCGACTGCCTTTCTACCCCTATAAAACGCAGGCCAATCTTTTGTACCGATTAGCTTTGATGAATGTTAACTTGGTTGAGAATACTCCCACCATTCATCAGCTCACTCTAAACCCTATATTAGGTTCTTACCTCTTCGGGTTACCCCAAACCAGTGAGAAACCAGAGAGATCTGTGCATAATCTCCATATCCGAGTCTTCCGCTGCGTTTTCCCTCGCCTTCCGCGAGTTTCAATCGGTAGAACACCAATTTGAGAAGCTTTCCGGCGAGTACCGCGACGAAGGAGCCTCATCATTTACTCTTCTTGGTTTATATTGTTTCTATTATGTGTTTTTCCTTTTGGTTTCTTACTCTCCATCAATCCATTCTCCTCCTCTCTAGAACATTGGAAAGGAACATTCACATCTAGATAGCTTACTATCTTAATGTCACACCTAACACAACAACAAAACTAGTTTTGAGTATTTCCTTAATAAGAAGTTGAAATCTAGCAATAATACATTGATTAATAATAATAATAATAATAATAATAATAATAATAATAATAATAATAATAATAAATAACACTCAAACTTAACAAAAGGTGACCCATCTAATCTTCCTTTTTTATTCTTGTCTCCACCAATTATGTTTGCACTCTTAACTTAAACCCATGGAAAATGATGGTATCATGTGGTGGTCATGCAAATTAGTTAAGTGAGATGGATATAAAAGAAGAGAAAGAAAGATGATATCATGGGGGGACATTGATGTGGTTATGTAGCACTCTAATTTTCTTCCCTTTTCAATAAAAAAAGAGAAAGTGTGTAGTAATAATTTAATAATTGACTATGAATATTTTAATAATTTAAACGGGGATGGGGATATGGTAGGGACGGGTATTATGACGGGTGTGGGGACGGGGATAGGGTGGATATGTATATTCCCATACCTATCCCCATACTCAACTGAAAAGGTTAGAGATTTCTCATACTCATACCCAGTCAATATGTGGATTTCCCGTCAAAACAGGTAGGGGTTCAGACAATACCCACGGAGGTGGGTTTATTTGTCATCGCTATATGAGACTAGATAGTTATCATTCAAGGACAAATTCAATATACTTAGTAAAACTCTACTTACATGTTTGCATATTCATAAATTAGCACTGAGGATAATATCTTTGTATAGTATAATTAATGGGTCTCATTTCTAATATATCACACATCTTTTCTCACCAATTGTGCAACTATACATTTTAATTGTTCATCAAAGATTCTCAGTTCAACCAAAATCCAAAATAGAAAAGAGTAAATACAATTAGAAAGTATATCATATATCTAATAAAATATAAAATATCAATTTTATTCTTTACACTTAATTTGCTTTTGGAGTTAGACTAAGAGAATAGATGAATTTGCAAACGTTATTGATGTTAGGACTATGATTTGCATGAAAGACATGTTCTCCATATGATTAAACAAAGAACACGTAAAATACAAAAGTAAAACTAATTATCTCACGTTATTATTTCATAAAAAAGCTCTTAAAAGGAGTGTTACTATAATAACATATATCAGAAAAAAAAACCTTCGGTTAAAGAAGAAATTGATGAAAAAAGACAAAAAAAAAATACAAATTGTAAAATATAGAGTCCTTTCACCGAAAAAATTAGTTGAAAAGAGACATTTGATGGGCTTTTTGAGGGAAAAATTTACTCAGAAGATACAACATCAATGAGACTAGAGATTAATTCACATTAATGATTGACACTACTAACCCAAAATCTTAAGACAATGACTTTAGGTCTTATTCCTTATAAGGCGTTCAACTTTCTCATCTCTACTCAATGTGAGATTTAGACGCACTTGGATTCTTAATAACTTTTCCTTTGAGGTTGATTCCTTACATTGGTACACTCTCCCTTAAGTGGAAACATTCCTACCCACTAGTATTTCAAAGGTGACTTTCTTATACCGCCATTTTATCACAACAATATGACACACTTGTATGATTCTTGAGTAGGATATGATCACACTTTGAATAAAAAGGTGAGATTCAAATGCATTTAGACAACATTTAAATGCTAATGATAATTACAAAATATGGATATGGATCGGGATTGGATTGATTTAGCATGCACTGATGATGCAAATGAGAGAGAAGTACAAGAGTTTATACAATTTGAGCTACGTAATGCACACAATAGTGGTAAAAATAGTAAAGTTTAGGTGTTCTTGAATTAATTATTTGAATTAGAGAAGAAAAAATGTTATATACATCAAGGAGAACCTTCCGTGTGACGACTTTCTTCAAAATTATACAATATGAACATGACATGATGAATTATTATATTTCCCAAGAGTTTGAAAACTTAAGATTTTATTGATTCCACCATGGATGATCAATTTAAGGAAGACCATCTGGTGGGCATGATCCATGATATTAGAGCAGAATTTGTTGCTCAAGCGCATGTATATGAAATTTTTTCCAACAATATAGATACTTCTCTGTATCCTTATTTAACTTAGCTCATACGATTTTTAGTTGTGTAAAGGTTGATGGATTTGAAGGCAATCAGTGCATAAACTGATAAAAGCTTTATATAATTGCTTGTGTTGTTGAAGGACATGCTTCTAGAAGGAAATGCAGTATCATAATTATGAGGTAAACAAGGTACTTTGTTTGATGGATATGGAGTATAAACAGATACATGCATGTTCTAATGATTGCATATTATATAATAAATAATTTGAATGGTTGAAAAGAAAATTTCCCAAGTATGGATTATCACATTACAAAAAAAAAAAGAGAAAGATCAAGGTAAAAATCATGTGAGGAAAATAGATGGCCTTCCTATGAAGGTACTTTGGTATCTCTCATTCATTCCAAGGCTTAAGTGTTTGTTTGTTATATTCAATGTAATCTTAATGTAATCTTGAAACAAAAGGTTTTAAATTATTTTTCTAGCATTTTCATATAGAGCACAACCTAGGTTAATTTTTAAAGGACATAGATTGAAGGTATTCAATCTTTAATATTCTTCTTATATAAGTTAATTTAGGAGTTCTCTAAATTGAAAAATGTATAACAAATTGATGAAAATTAAAAATCAAAAGTAGAAGATGATGATTATTTCAATTCACATATTTAAGAACCAAGCAATTCTTCTTATTATAGTTCTCTAAATATTCAGATCCAAGTTTTAACAATTACCTTATTCAATTAATCAATAAAATCAGTTATATGAATAAAATAAAAGTGTTCTTACAGGGACAATATATATATCCTGCAGAGTCTCCCACAATACCCTCCTAGTCTCAAAAGTCTGCTCTCTGAGGGCATTTGATCTCCAGCCTCAGAACACAAGAGGGAGGTGCTTGTATAAGATACATCAATGCTTAAGTTAGTCAGAGGCTTGAGTTTTGAATAGTGACGTAAAAAAAATACTTCGTGAAGCATACCATTTTATAGTAGAGTTTATAGGCCTTATCTAATTGGGCTTTGGTTTACCAACCCTAATTACTTGGTAATTAGGGTAAGTTTTCTAAATTGTGGTTACCTTTCATTATGGGTGGTTAAGCTAATTTGACCTAATTAAGTATTCATGTCATCGCACTAGGCTGCATTCCCTAAGGGACAGGGACAGATGGTCCAAAAAGTATTAGTCAATTTAATCCATATCTAATTATCAAATCAAGATTTAATTGATTTCTAATTTGATTTCTAAAATCAAGAAAACAAATTGTAATTACAAAAATTTTGATATTAGAGAGGAGAAGAACGAACATGGAGAGTTAAAGGATCAAATCACAAATCAATCTGACTATTTTGGCCTTGATTTTTTTAATTGATCCTTAGGAATTAGTTCTCCATGGATGAACAAGAAAAAAATTAAAGGAAAAAAAGGAATAGTCAAAACAAAAGTTTGAGAGAAAAGATAGAAAAGAGATGAGAGGCAATTGTTGAAAACATAAAATGAAGCATATGTTTTATGTATTTATTTTCACATATTTAGGCTATATACATTGATGCATACCGCCTAGCATGGCCAAGCATTTTCATGAAGAGATAGATTCATCTTTGTAAGGTGAAGCAAAGCTCTTTTCTTTTAGGCCATAATGGAGTATATTTAGTAGATTAGGAATATTTAGGCCTTGTATTAAAAGGCCAAGTAGTGTAGGTTTCTTTTAAGCCTTGTATTAAGGGCCAAGTAGTATAGGGTTTTAAAAACAATCTTTGTTAGTTAGGGAGCATCATATGTGCCTACTTAAGAACTCTTTGATGTTTAATTATGTTAATCAAGTTAGCCTAGGAAGGACATTCCACATGTGCCACATGGCAAGCTCTTAGTGAAGAGTTGTCTTACATAAGTAGTGCCCATGTGTCATTGACCTATTGGAGAGGCTTTTCATAAAGTAGCTTCCCACATGGCAACACATGAGTGATTTATTTTATGAGAGTGAGGATTACCACATTTCAAACTCTCATTCACCAAGATAGCATTTTTAGGATTTTGGTGCATGTTACCACTTTAGGGTTTTAGACCATTTTGGAGACACCTTGCTCTATAAATAGAGGTGTCTCCTCCATGTATTTTTGACATTGTAAATGATAATGTTATGCTGCCAAAATTATTTTTAAGCCATACTTATTCTCTTAGTCACTTGCTAGAGCATCCCAAGAGGTCTAACACCCCTTTCTCTAGAGTTGGCCTAACCTCTCTTAGAGCTCCACAAGCAACCTTCATCCAACCATTAAATCACCAAAATCGAGAGTCATTTTCTCTCAACACCAAGCTTTCGCGAATCCACCATCCACCATAGTCACCAGTTTGGCCCAACCTAGCTTGAGGAGGAGGCTATCATATATGCTCTAAAATCTGAAGTAAATATGAGTTTATATGACGACTCTAATTAGATCCATAAGTCCAGTTACAAAAATCTAAGCTAATATAAAGAAAATTGAATTTGCAAGTGTTTATAAAAAATCAATAAATCTACCTCAACTTCTAGGAATAATAAAAAATAATAGAGAACTTCAAATATAGAAAACCATATATCCGTTTTGAATGCAGTTAAACTTAGAAAAGAAACATCTACAAAAATTAAAGCAAATATGTACATTGAACCCAACTTATTAACATTAAAGGTTGAAGTTGTTCTTTCTTGTCAACCTTGATAATGTTGAAAGTTTCTTAAATGTCTTCTTAAAGATTCTCTTCACGATGAAATAACCAAACAAAAGGGACCTATCTAGAGCTATGATACTAGTTTGTAGGTATCAGATCAAGAAGTTCACACATAGGAGCACATATAGAGTACTCAATGATTTAGTATCTCAAGAAGAAAAACGTGTAAAGGAAAGACTAAACACATGACATAAAGATAAACAATGATATATCTACTAATTATTTTTTTATGAACACAAAAGAACCAAATGTAGTGACTCACAAAGAGTATCACACACTTAAACAACAAAGATCAAATTAAACATTACAATGTTAAAATGTTTCAAACTCTTTAAATGTTGGTAAAACCATATTATATATAGATTAGTAATGATGTAACTAACACTAATAAAATAACATAATGTCTTAATTAATAGAATAACCATCTAGTAATAGTTAGCAACATACAATTGAGTTACAAAAGATAGACACTGGACACAAATGGATCTATGAGATACTTAAAGTCAAATATTGTCTATAGATGGTTCAACAATGTAAGATCACACAACATATCCAATAACTATTATTATTTGAATATTATATTTTATTATTAGAAGAATTTAATTATAAAAAAATGGTTGGTAACAAATAACTTTTCCTTAACAAATCAATGATAACATATTTTGTACACACATTTATAGTCTTATTGTGAAATGATTTCATTTTCCATATTTCTTATTTTCAGTTCTTAAAGTCATTTCCTTTTAATAGTAAATCAAGTTCATTGTATATATTTGTTTTAATTTTGTATTTTGAGCTCATCGTACCTTTACTTACCGTTTTGATCATAATTTGTTTTTAAATATTATTTTTGGTTGATTTCAATTGCATTGGATTCTACATTTCTAGAGCTTCAAAATTGATATATGGTTTTTTTGGATTTGAAATTCTTTACTACTTTCTACAATTTTTAGAAATTGAAGCAAATTTGATGGCATTTTATAAATGAACCCATATAGATTAGATTTTGTATCTATTAACTTAAATTTTTGTAACTGAGCTTGTGAGTTTTGAAATAGGTAATTAGCCAAGAAGGGGGGGGGGTTGAATTGGCTTATTAAAACTTTGGTTGCTTTTGAAAACTTAAAACACCTTAAAATTGAATCAGATCAACCACGATATGAGAATACAATTACTAATGGACTGCACAGTTTGAATCAATTAAAAACAGGTACAACATGTTGTATACTCAAAATTCTTGAAACTTTTAAAGCACAAATCAAGAGAGAAGGGATAAAGTCAAGCCCAAGGACATCTAATTTGTCAAGGCAACCCAAGCATAACCTACACTATTTCAAAATATTTACACAATCCACATGATTATAGTTTCAAAATAAGTTAAAATACAAACCATGACCCTTGAATCCTACAAGAATCTTAACAAGCACAACAAGATCCCACTTGCAAACTTGGAAAACCACTAGGTATCACTAAAAAACCTGAGAAATATCAAACATGAATGAAGGCTATCCCTAGCCAACCAAACCTTTTTCTCCAAGTTCCTAAAGCAAGAAAAATTGCTCCAAGAAATATCAAAGATCAATCACCAAAGGCTGCACTTCTGTATGATCTAGAGAGAGTTTTTCCTAGAATTTAGAATGATTTCGTGCTCAAAATGGCAAGTGTTGACTCTCTCTTTAGGAAAACATAACTTATAGTCAATCTGTTAGCATATTCAATAGGTTGATTTTTCCATTCAATCTATTGATTTCACTTAACTTAAGTGAAATCAGCTGATTAAAAAATAATTCAATTGATTTCTCGTAAAACTACTGCAGCAAACCATTTAACTTGTTATACACTACCAAACCAAACCCTACACATTTATACACTACGAAATGGTATACATTATGAGCACCAATCTTTGAGCTTTGTGTTCTTTAGGTGAAATTCAAATTCAGCACACATTCCAAGCTTGATCAACATGAGAATCTTCAAGTCTTCATATCCTCATAAATTCATCGTAGCTTCATCACGTCCAAATGCAATAGCTTCATGTATCTTCATCAAATCTTCAAGAACCAAATCATCAAACATTTGTGTTAATATAGCTTATAGACCTAGTTAGGGCCATGCTTAGACTCACATTTACTTCATTTTTAAGCCTATATAAGACAAAAATCATTTGCCAAATTTGAAAGTTTTATTTTCCCCCATTTTGTCTTTTTCTCTCTATTTTTATTTTTGTCTCTTCAACTTCTCCTTTGCTACTTCTTTTGTTCTTCATCAATTGTGAGATAAATCATTGAAGATCAATTCATGGAATCAAAAGTCGAATTGAGTTTTGCATCAATCATTACTTGTTATGAGTTTGTTGTTCCCTTTTCTAATTTTGGCTTTGCCCTTTGTGATATCAAATTGCATTTTTTATTTTAAAACTGAAAATAGAAATTGACAGAATCTTGATTTGATATGTAAATACAAATTGGATTGAACAATATTGAGATTTAATATATATAATTGGTCTAATTGATTAATTTAATTCATTAATGGTTCAATGTTAGAAAAGAAGAAAATAGAATTACCAAGAAGAACAGAAGAAAAGAGAAACTTATACTTATAAACCAAGAGTTGAGAAAGTTAGAAGAGAAAGAAAATAAGTTAGAACCTAAGAGAGAGGAATACATTATTGTCTTTATCTTGTTTTCAACTTCTATGTAATTTTTGTGGGCCAGAAGAACCCGTCAAACTCAACTTCTCCAACAAACAACTCCCGTGTTTACTTATCATTGGAATAGAGGCTAGCAATCCATTTCAGTAGCCCAATATCAACGCATCCTTCTTGGGTCTACACTTTCAAGCCCATTTGATCAGGATCTGCACCAGCCAGCTCTCTTGCAAGAGCACCCACCTACACACGTCTCTTGTTAGACTAAGCTGAAGAACAATTATCTTTCTTCAGCACGTAGATTAGCCTCTAAGAAAGAACCAATAAAGTTCACAACTGAACAAGTCATTTGAGCTTGGATGCACATGTCTTACTGTCATCCATGAAGAAAGTACTTATAAACCTTTGAGTAAATGCTTGCTTGTTCGATGTGGGACTCCTGGTCATTTCAAGCATAAAAAGAGTTGAAGCCAAGTTAGCCTAACTAGTGATGCATTCAATAGCCCCAAAGTTATTAGCTTACGAAGCCTACCATGGCCAGACACATTGGAGATGACCTTTCCCTAGAGCTAAAGCTTATAAACCCTTGATGAAGATTTATTTCTTTCGATGTAGGGCTAGAGCTTTTGACAACTAGAGCTTCTTTAGCCCCACATTGTTGATTTTATGTATATGAGATTGCCTTTCTCCCTTACATATAGAGGCATGCCACCCTTGTACATTAAACTTTGATAATGCATCAATTGATGATGCTTTCTTAAGCTATGTCTTTGTGCATTTAAAGTTCCCCAAATTTGGGATTAAACAACTAGGACTTGCTTAAATTTGAGAATCTTCCAAGTTCCAATTAGAACTTGGGAAAGTTTGATTTTAGTTCTTCTACTGCCTTTCTTGTTCAAGATTTGGAGGTATTCGTGAGGGTGTTCTCTATTAGACTTTCCCAAATCTCGAACATAAACGCAACGAAAGATCTAAATTAAAGATAATAATGGCCCAAAAATACAAGGCCTAAAACATAAAACCTTACAATTCTACATATATTTATTTATTTAAAAATAAGGAAACTAAACTGGGGTCTAGCCATTGGTCCATGTTGTAAGCCCTTGGGATGGTTGTCATCATCCCATCCCTTTTGAAGAGAATTTGACCTCAAATCAAAAGGGTGTGTTATGACCCATAACTTGAATTGTTTATTAATCTGTTTTAATTTTTCTTAATTTTGCTTTTGATTTCTTATTATGTTTTTGAATATATATTATATGTTTTCTGTAAGGCCCACTTTTATTGAGTGCCCTAATGTTAAGGGCTGCCACATTGTTGGGCCTAAAGGGCTGGCCCATAGGGTGCCAAGGCCCCTAAAGCAGCCAAGGTCCCTCAATTGCAAGTCATTATGAAAAATTAGTGCCCTAACTCACCCATTTTCTCTCCACAGAACCTCTGCTAGGGTTTGGAGATCTACCCAAGTTCAAGTGATCTCAACCTTTGTCTCCTGTTCACGTAAGTTAGTTCTCGAACCTAGTCTTTCTAAGTTGTTTTCGTGATATATGTCGAGATTCACTGTGTGAATCCAATCTCCTTTGTCGTGCCACTATTTCAGTTCATAGATCTGTCCTTGGAGCTACTGGTTTCGTTGGCTTAAGAGTCAAAGTCCAATATTAGTCCTTTTCCAGGTAAGGGAAGCTAGGGTTTCACGTTATTTCTATTTCATGTGATTAATGTTTTATGAAATATGAGAAAAGATTGGGGGAAAACGCTAGTTTTTGGTATATTTCTGAGTTAGGGGTTCAAATATTCATGAAACTGTGATATTTGACATTATTTCTCGTATTCTGATGCATTGAACGGTCGTTGGGCGAGTGCCCTGGGTCGCTAGGCGACTGTGTGTTTTTCTAATATGCGCAGTTTTAGTAAAATTGACTTTCTGGACTCATTAACCGTTGGATTGAGCTCCAATTTTGACATGTGGTTCATAACATGCTATTTTATGGTTTGACCAGTTGGATTGTCAATTAGATGTCTGTAGCTTGAAAAATGTGTCACGCATTACTGCAATGATTTTGGTTTTGTGATAATAAATTTTCTTGAGAATTTTGGTGTAAGAATTATGGTTGTGGGTTGTGCTTGATTGTATGGAATTGCAAGTACTTAAATGTTGGCACTCATTTATTTGGGAAGAATACTATTTTGTGATATATGTATTTCTTGGTATGCATTTATAAAGTATGAGATGAATGAATTTGCATGAGTGATGTGATTCATGGATTGTGAATGATGAACTTGGATAAATCTTGGCATGCGATTTCAATGAAATGGTTGGTTATATATGTGGTCATGAATTTGGTATGAACAATAATGATACATTGATGGCATGGTATTTGTATGAGGTGAAGTTCTATATCCCTGAGAATAGGATGGTATGAAATCAACATGGAATATGAATGAGGATGGGTTACAAAGGATGGCGTGAGGTGTTAAATGCATGATCAATATTATTTGTTTGTTTGGAATGTGATTGGTATGTTGTCAGTACGTAAATCCACGAGTCTCTAGGTGAGACTTCCTGGTGGTGCTTCAGTGGTCGAGACGTAATTCCATGGCCCCTGTTAATGGGAGTCCATGGTGGTGCCGCATCTATATAACTTGGTAAGGATTCAAGGTAAAGATTGCATCCTGACACTCTAAGGAGTCATTTAGTCTCACTCAAAGGGAATTGATTCATTGTAACACTTGTAACACTTAGCTCGGGGGTGAGCAGGGTAATCCACCACAAGTGCAAGCATCCGCTGAATCCGACCAGATTATATGTATCCGGATGAGTCGAGTCCAGTCTTAGTATATTGATTGGAAGGTCATAACATGCTTGGATGACATATGTATATCGAACTGTGAAAGTATATATGACTGTATGATAAAATCTTTTTGGCTCTAGCTTACCCTTTGCTTGTTTGATTGCTTTGTATGTTGCTCTTTTACCTTTGCGATGATCATCAATTTATTGATGGTAGCAGATGCGAGAGGTACTCGTGGTCAACAGGGGAGAGATGATTCCGCTGCATAGTCTACTTGAGCTGGACTTCATGTTCTTCTTGCGCTTTTCTTTAGGGCTATAACCCATGTACTTGTCCATCTTTTTAGATTTCTATATGATTCCATTAAATTGTATAACCTGTTTCTTTTTGGGCATCGTGGTATGCCTTGGGTAGGAGTTATGCTTATGTTCCAAGACCGCGTTACTATGTTATCCTGTGTGACGTTCCCTTTAATTAGGGTTATTGATTAAATGAGACGTTACATTTTCTCTCTTAAACTCTTAAATTAATTTATACAAAAAAAATGCTAAAGATCGAATATAATAAGAATGTTATATTTGTAAAATCTTGAAAAATTATAATAATTAGAAATATAAATAAATAAGGTTAAATAGATATTTTAAATAAAAAATAAAATGATTTTTACTTATAATTTAATAGATTTATTTTACTCAAAGATTTTCTAAAAGATAAAAGGGTTTAGTAATTATTTATATTAAAAGATTTATTGGTTTGTTAATAATTTAATTAGAAAGATTTATTTTATTTAAAAAATTCTAAAAAATAAATTTTGGTGAATAATTATTCAATTAAAAAGATATTTCATGATGTTAGATATTATGAGATATTCTTGAAAATTGTTATATATTGTTAGATATTGTTAAAAATTATGAGATATCTTTACTGATTCTTAGATATTATGAGATATTGTTAGATATTATGAGATATTCTTAGATATTGTTATATATTATAAGATATTAACAAGTGAGAATAAAATATTGTATTTTTCTTATAGATATTAGGCTTATTACAGGGGAGGACAATTGATATTGTTGTCGTTAGGCGATCAAATTACCACTACTTAACTTTAGCAACTTTAGTATTGCTAAGTTAGTAGTGAAAAAAATAGTGAGGGTTAAGATAACCCTGAGTCGTCTCACAACGAATACTGAATTGATCTCAAATATTTTATTCTTAAAAATGCAATTAAAACTAGCAACTATAAAAATATGGGGTTTTAATATGCAAAGAATGAATGACATGCAAATAAAAGATCGTAAACACAATAATAGTAAATAGGTCAATTCCACTACTTTTTCTAAATAAGATTCTTCATTGGTTATCTAGAGATTATTGTTAAATTAATTATTGTTGTTGATTTACAAATCAATCAATGTAAAGACTCAATTCATTTGTTGGCATCCTCACTTTTAATCAAAGTACAGTCTCAATTAAAAGTGAGAATTGTTAGATTGTCCATAGTAAATTTAATCAAAGTACA
>Ga0214545_1001970_pt1 | contig 39258 bp, 24 predicted proteins | sample CNSS4metaG_FD_160064 | JGI IMG/M metagenome (GOLD analysis project Ga0214545, IMG submission 160064) | Root nodule microbial communities from cowpea collected in UCLA plant growth center, Los Angeles, California, USA - CNSS4 | ecosystem: Host-associated > Plants > Roots > Nodule | place: USA...
ATTTTTTTTATTTATATATTTATATATATATATATATATATATATATATATATATATATATATATATATATTACCGTTGGTTCCTATCATAAATAAGATTGACTTTTCTTCCACTCTTCTGATTAACAATTTATTATAAACTCAAAAGATAAAGGAAGAGAAAATAAAAAATTTTAACATTTTTTTTGTTATTATATTTGATTTTATATTTTATTATATTATACCTTATAAAAAAATAAAAAAATATCTAATTTAATATTCATTGATTTTTCAATATAAAAAATATATAATTTAAAATATTTAAAAATGCACATAGTTTAAAAATTTTAAAAACAAATTATTTTCAAAAAATTCAAAAAGTTAGAAATGTATAAGCCATGAGAGAAAGAAGAAAAGATGCGTGCAAAAAACACACAAAAAAAGTTTGGGTAAAAATCAACTCAAGAGAGTTTGCTTGCTTGAAGATTTATTAGAACTCCGTTCAATATATAGAGTACAATGTCTCATCATATAGAGGGAAAAGTAAAAAACTAAATAAAATAGAATATTTGATAATAATAAAAGAGAATCAAATATATGATATCTCTAGCAATATAAATAGAAGCATGAGATATATATAATATCTTTATCACAATTAGAGACCAGGTATTAGTGCGAACAGGTGGGGTCCACCATTTTAGTTAGGGAGGAAATTGTGTTTCTTTCTTAACTTTCAAAATCTGTCAATTTAATTTTATGCAAAAATTCCTTCATGGGTTACAAATTAATTGCTCTTCAGTTACAAGTTAAGTTTGAAAATATGTTAGGCAAGTTTTTCTCCAAATGTACCTAGAGTTGGTGGACCCAAGTGAGATGGGGTATGGTATTGGTGTGCACAGGTGGGGTCCATCATTTTAGTTAGAGAGTGAATTGTGTTTCCTCCTGCACTTTTGAAATCTATCAATTTTATTTTGTGCAAAAACTTCTTCATGGGTTACAAGTTAATTGGTCTCTAGTTGCAAGTTAAGTTTAAAAATGTGTCATGAAAGTTTTCCCCAAATTCACCTAAACCTGGTTTACAAACCCTAAACGTCGACGACAACAAAAGCCTCAATCTTTGGTGAGGGAAAACAACAAAAATATCGACAGAGAAGATGAAAGCATATGCAATGGCACACAAGCCCCAATCTCTCGCAAGGAAGAAGATCAATTTCAACCTTCATCTCCACAAGACCCACAATGGCACGGGTAAAGGACGGAAAAAAAATGAAGAACAAAACCTTGGGTTATTGCTTCCAAAGTTTAGACCAAAGAAAAGGAAGGGAGAAGGGTTTTTGGGTTGCAAAGTGAATTGGAGAAGAGGAGAAATATTTTTTTTTTCGAAAAGGCCCACAATTTATTTTGATTCTCTTTGCCAACATGGACGATTTAAAAGAAAATTAAAAATTTCAAATAAAAAACCATGTGTGTTGCTAGTTAAAGTGGTAAAAAAATGGTAAGATTTGGGTGTCAACAAATCGTTTTTCTTTATATTCTAAGCATGGCTCGAATACTAAAGTAACCCACCATCCAACAATAACTTTTTTTCTAAAATTGTTTATTTTCATTATTTGAGTTCTTTTGTTTCAATATTTTTTTGTGTTATATTGATTTATTCAATTCCATCGTTGTTTTGGAGCTTTTGTAAAGTGATTTAATAATAAAAGAAAAAGAGGTAAGAAGAAAAAGCTAAATAACCCACTTCATCCTCTCTCTCATTGTCTGCACCATGTATTATTTCTCTCTCTTCCTTTCAATTTCATATCTTGATTCTTATCCATTTCAGAATCTAATTTGTCAAATAGAAATTGAATAGATAAAAAGCATTTAAAATTGATTAGGATTTCTAAACACTATTTACTCTATACAATCATTTTTATTTATAGTTTTTGTATTAGTTTAGTCATCAATATTGGTAAGAATAGTTGAGAAAAGTGATCATCTTAACTTAATTTACTATATACTGAATTTATATCTTGTTTTGATACTTTGCTCGAGGTCTCTAGTAAGAGTAGTATTTGGTTTGTGGGAGTTTAGCTATGAAGGAAAGCTATACATAGGTAAGGAAAAGTAATAATTGATTCTAGTTTATGGTGATAATGATAAGTGTTTGAGATATTGAACTTTGTTTGTAAAGTAATTATTCAGACTGTGAATGAACTATTTTGATAGAAATGGCACTACGTAAATGTCTGGATCTGAGTAGGGTGCATCAAATTGATCAATTGATATTATATGAGTATATTTTGAATTGAATTAAACACATCTTATTACAAGAAAATGGTAAAATGGCCCAGATAAACCCAATATATCAATTTGATACATTTTTATCAAATTTTGAATTATGTAGTTTCGCTAGGCGGGACGTTGGAGTCATTGGGCGTAACAAAGCCTTTTTCTTAAAGAAAGCTCTCAACTTTCTTTTCACATGGTGGGCCATTTTATCTTTAGATGAACCAAGGGAGCGAAAACATTTTATTTGAAGTCCAAAGAGCAAGGGATTTTGGTGATTGGGTGAGTGAGAGTCTTGTTGGGCGGCAAAAATGGGTGATGAGAGATATTTTGTGAAAATATTGTATTTTAAATTGTTTTGGAATGGGTTACGTGTTAAAATGTTTATGGAATTATTCTAAATATCTGGTTTGATTCTCTTCTTAAGGCTAATTTCTCTTATATTTTTTCTTAAGAATATAACATTTTCGCTCAAGCGAAAATAGAACAAAGACCCAACCCTTACTTTCTACTATATTTTCTCTCAAGCGAAGTATGTTTTGCTCATGCGAATAGTTGAATATAACCTTGTTTTAGGCCTTATTTTCGCTTAAGCGAAGGATTTCTCGCTCAAGCAAACATAGCATTGCAACTCAACCCAATTTATGCCAAATTTTCACTCAAGCGAACATATTTTTTCTCAAGCTAAAAATAATCTTGTTTTAGTCTCTTTAACTCATTGAATGTGAATGTTTTTTTATAAATGCAAATTGAATATTAATTCCTATACATGATTGATTTTTATTTTATTTAAATGAGTTGTATTGTATAACATGTTTACTAAGATTGATGAGAACCATGTGAATTAATGATCACATATCTAGGATGATATGTTAATTGTTGTATGATTTGAGTATTAAGTATTGACACCTATGTTGTATCAAGGATCCCTTATCTTCATTAATTGTCTAAGTCACATAGACTAAGATATTAGATGGTGAAAAGCTAACGGAAGAGTTATTGCATACTTTGACATGTAGATGTGTGATTTGAGTTGTATTGAACTTACCTTAATCTTTTTCCTTGATTCACTTTGTTTTGGTGTATATTTAGGTTCTTTTTATGTATTACTATAAATGTTATCTAAACTCTTTGATGAATTTATAGTTTAATTCTTAAGATATTACACTTATTATATTCATTTAGCAAATCAGAAAATACTAGTAAAAATTTAATTAATTATTATTTAAAAGTAATCGATTATTTCTAAAAAATAGTATTTGAAAAAACTTGCCATAATTAATTACATTAAAAAATTTACACATAAAAATATATTATTACTCAATATAGTGAGATAACATTTTTGAACAGAAATAATAAATTATTTTTTAACATAATCAACTATTTATAAGATATGGAAAAACAAGTTTAACTTATTTGAAACAAGTAGATATAAGTTATGTGGACATTATTTTATAAATAGAGTTTTCTCATAGAACATATTAAAAAGTATACTACTTTAACACCGGACAAGAGACTTAGTCGTATACAACATCAAAATTATTAAACTTTGTATATTTTGTCAACAGCTTTTGATATCAAGTCTTCGGCTTTGTCGTTTTATATATTGTTGCTTTTTCTTGTTTTTTTTTCTTTTCCTCTTTTGCTATGCAAGAATATACATTGCAGTAGTGGACATTAATATAATAGGAAGAAAATATAAAAATAAAGTCTGATTCACTACGAGTGAAAGAAAACTGAAATTAGTTCTCTTATAAGGAATTATTTTAGATTTAGAAGTTCAAATTTTGATTTAGCAGTATTAGCAGTATGAAAAAAATGACAAACTATATTTTGAGTCATTTTTTTTATTCTTATCCTTTATTTTTTATGTAACTTAGTGTGAATCATTGATTTTTTTTTTTTAAATAATAATACATTAATAAATGACCCACATTAAGTCATATTAGAGAGTAAAAAAAGATAAAAATCAAAAAATAAAAGTTATGACATCATTTTTTTTTTCTCTTTTATTTGTGATTCTCTTACCAATGAATAAGGCAACACCAAGGATGCCCCTTTGGATTTCAGAGCCTCACGAACTAAGTCACTCATTTGAGCATCTACCATGAGATTATAATCCCCTCAAAGGTGTAAATAGAAAATAAAGGGAGTTTCATTTGCAAAGGAGGTGCAATCAGCATTTTGGGAGGTGTCATTAGGAATGAGCAATTACATTGGGCAGCCTTAGCCCAAGAAAAAGCATGCGACACTGATTTGGATTACAAGGAAGAAAAGACATTGCCTTAGCCCAAGAAAGAGTATGCACATTTGGAATGCAAGGAACACAAGGCGCCAAGAGAGCTTCTTGAAAAGGGTCACACATTCAACGTTGGGCACATGTTAAATGTCCATCCATATCTGGAATCCCTTGATTAGTGGCACATAATTAGGAACTTAATCTTGTTTAGTTTGAATTAATTTTACTCTCTTCTCTTAAACTAGCATACCTCTCATCTCTATAATTAGAGGATTGCATTCATTGTATTCTCATATTTGATATATAATACAGAAATTCTATTGAGATTGCGAGTGAGAGAGTGTTGCTTACATTTTGAGTCTTAACTTGGGTGCATAGCTCAAGTGGTGAATCCAACTTCTACTAATCTTGGCCTTTACTCGAAGTGGTGTGACTTCTAGTTCAATTTTGATCTTGCTTTAATCTGTATTCAACTGCATAAGTCTTCTCTGTCTTTTAAATTTGTGTTCAGATTAGGGTTGCGCACCAGTCGGGTTGGATCAGATTCGGATCCAACAAGGTCGATCCAACCAAATTCGAATGTTGATATTTGAAATCCATATCCGACCTTTTTAGTTTTTGGGTTCGGCGGGTTCGGGTTAGGGTTAATTCGGATCCGATCAGGCATGGATGGGTGCGGTTTATCCGAATGAACTGTAAAAATGTGAAAACGTAACCTCCATCACCTTTCAGTCTGCCATGGCTTCCTCCATCTTCTCCGTAATCTTGATTATTTTCATCACCACGTCACCGCGCAGACTGACCAAACACCACTACCTCGTCACCTACAATACAAATCGGAGACCATTTCGTCACCTACAACACAGATCGGAGTAGATGGGTTCATCGTCACAAAGTTGTCCATTGCGCGCACTTGCATGAGACACAAAACCAGATCGGAAGACGCGAACTCCATAGTAGATTGTGTGTCACCTCCCCCACCGCAGCTCCTCCCTCTGCACCACTGCAAGCTTTATCACCCACCGTTGCAACTCGTTGGAGATTGCGCTTCACCTAAAGTAGAAAACGATGACATATTGACCATGACAAATCTCTTCCAAAGGCAAAATCGTTTGTTGGGGAGATGCTTGCAGTTGAGATGCAAGAAACTTGAAACAGAGGAGAAGTTGTGTTTGAAAGATTGCTGGTTTTCAAAAGTTGGAAGTGGAGAAGGTTCTAAAGACGTTGGCAACAAATTAGGTTTAGGGAAAAGTCATTGATTGTGGGTCGGGTCGGGTAACCACGAAAATATAAAATAGAATCTGTACTCGACCGTTTCTATCCATATTATCTTATCCGTTCAAACCGAATACGAATAGAGCAATCCGTATCCATGATTTCTTTCTCAGATATCACGGTTTTGGTCGGGTTGAATATTTATGCTCACCCCTAGTTCATATGTTAGCTTCTGTCTTAATCAATTAATTACTCACTTTAATCGGTGAAATCCATTTAGTTGTGTATTCAGTCTTAATTAGATTTGTTAATCAGTTAATTCCATTATTTGTGGTACATTGTAACATCTCATTTTAGTAGTTTAAAACTGATAAAATAGGATACTTCATCATAGTATCCAAAACAGGTAATCTAGTGTATAAAGTATATTACCACAATCTTACAAAAGATAGGACTATAAAAATATAACATTTATATAAACAATTGAAACCAAAAAAGCTTTATACAAAGACTAACCACTACTAAAGCTCATCAAGACATTCCACTACTATAACATTATGGTTCCTTATCCTCTAAAGGTGTCTTTAAACTTGCATTTGCATATGCTCACACCAATATGGTGATCATTGCAAACGAGAAAGAAAAACAAACACAAGAAATACAAAGTACACAAAATGGTAAGCTAGTATACAAAAGAGTTATTTAATACCATAAAGTAATGTTATAAATACAATTTTAGCATAAATAGTCACAATATAAGGATATGCACAAAAACAAGATCATTTTATACTCAATTATTCAGATTTATGCAATGATGGCAGTCTTGGAAGGTTTTGCACTTGTGGTGGTTTATATGCTATGTAGAGCCTAGCCTAAAGGGGTTATCACCCCAACCACACACAAGATTAGTACCCTTCACATCTTAGGCCAATACGTTGCCTTCAGACTAGGACATCTTGCTACTCTCACCACATAACTCATTTTACTTTACATGAATATGAATGATTATTAGAGTGTCAAGATAAACCTCAAGCCTTGGACTCCCACGTCAATATGTATACTAAAGTCACACCATCATAGAATCTCTTCACGAGATTCCTAGAATTATGCCAAACACACACAATGCTCATTCTCATGACAAGCTCATCATCATTACATTTTCATACATCATTATATTAATGCATATTTATTCATAAATCAAACAATCACTAAGGCCATAAACATAAATAAATGAACCAACAAACTACCAAAAACATCTAAAGAGCAAAACAAAACAAACAGCGAACATGACACTCAACGATGACGCTCAACGTCAGAGTTCTCATAAAAATTGACGCTAAATGCTAAAGCATTCGAAAAAAGTAGCATTCAAGGGCACAACTTAACGCTCAGCGCCCTGAAGCAAAAATTGCTCCCAAACCTGTAGCACAAACTAGAGCTCATAATAAAATAAAACTTTATTCCTCTCATATTTGAAAATCTCAATAAAGAAAAACATTATTTTACAATCATAAACTTTATTAAAAAGAAAAAACTAAGACTAAAATATTATCTTAAATACCTCCTGATATAAATCTTTTCCCTAGTGTCCTGTATCTTTCTCAACACTTGTACTATCATTTATTCCCGTATATAAATATTTTTTAATTAATTTATTCAATAAATAATCATCACATATAACTTGTTTATATTATAATAATTAATTTATGTACCTTTCAATAAACTTATATTATAATAACTACTCTATATATCTTTTAAATAAAATAAATATTTTAAATAATTAATAAACTATAAATTATTAGAAAATAAAATAAATTACCTTCGATATATATTTTATAATTGTTGTAATTTTTTCAAGGTCTTTCTGATATGTAAAATTATTAACTCTCAGTAATTTATTGAATTATATATATTAATTTTTTTAAAATTTGTTAAAATATTTACATAATCATATATATATATATATATATATTATATTTAAAAATTACAAAAATTTATAAAAGAAAAAAAAAAACAGCAAATCGACGTAACCTCTGAGAGGATGGGTAAAGGCTTTCAATCCACTAATTATGGCGGCTGAATCCACCTTCACTAATTTTTGGCCACACAATAAAGTGACATATTTTTCACACTTGTAAAGAAACATGTGAAGGAAAAAATATATTTTAAATTAATTACAATAGTTAACACAATATGAGTAAAATATAAATAAATACTTTTTTCAGGAGCACAAATTAAACCAAAAATTTATAATTTATTGAGAATATAATTTGAAAAAAAATAATTTATTGAGTACCGAGAATCAATTATATATCATTGAGAGATATCTTTGGGTAAATCTATCCGGAAACTCTTCTAAACATACGTCGAATAAATCTATTTATAAACACCTATAAGAGAATAAAATGAAAAGAGGGAAAATATTTTTTTAATAAACTAAAATAATAAAAATAAAAAATTTATAAAACTAATATAATTTTTTTATAAAATAAATAATATTTAAAATAATTTAAATTTATAAAAATCTACCTTTTTATTTAAAAATATTTATAGAGAAAACTATCTATCTTCATAAGTACTTAATTAAGAGGGAAGATAAATAGACACCTGCTAAAATACACCTATTCAACACTAATAACATAATTTTTTCATTTTAAAATATACCATAATTTAAAAAATATACCTATAAAAATAAAAGTACTTATTTTTAACAGGTGTTTTATAAGTATAGAAAAATTGAAACTGTCCAGTAACATTGTCCAATATTAAATTCGAACACTGAGAGAATACAAGAGTACAATGGAAAGAATATTACTGAAAGTTATTAACGAAATTATTGAATGAAAATTAATATTAATAATTATAAAATAAAAATGTATAGAAAAAGATATTAAAAAGAATTAAAAGCAGGTTTTGTGAAGACCCACGTGGAGAACACGCATCTTCTGCAGATCCACATATATTTTATCTTCTCTGCAACCAAACTTGATATTTTCGGTGCCAAACAATAGAGTTAGTGAGGGAACTCAACTAAGTAGTTACAAAAATCATAGCTCTTTTAAATGTATCTGCTCAAAAATATCTTTGTGGTCTTCAATCATTGCTATTGTTGCTTTTATTGAATTAAAAGAAATCATCAATTACTACAATATCTTTGTATCATAATATAAATTATCTACCATAAGTAAGATATGTATATTTTTTTTTTATAAATTTGAATTATATTAATAAATTTACAAACATTTAAGTATTATACGATTTATCAATGTGTAAAATTAATATTTTTAATACGAGCAACTATCATGAGTATTAATGTTATGAGATTATCTGATATTAATGTTATGAGTTCAGGTAAACTCCTCTTATTTTAAATTTCATTTATTTCAAAGAATTATTCTAAAGAGAATATGAGTTAGGAATGTCCTAACTTGATCCTAACAAATCCTAATCCAAGAACCAAACATATCGTTATTATTTTATACTAACAAAATATTCATCTTTCAAATCTCATATGCATGAACACACCTCACCCATACCATGAAAAAAAAAGATTCGAGAAAAAAAAAATATAAATATTAAAATTTTGATGAGGTAAAATAGAGCTAATATTTATAGTCTTCTAATTGGAAATATTTAAAGAAGAAAAATGACATTTAATCATCTTAATAATTGAGAAAACCAATTAAATGTTTTTCTTTATATGTGTACGCATATTTTATATATATAGTTATATAAAACTTTCATTTTACCATTTTATATCTTACAATAATATGAAAAAACCTCAATTTCTAAACCTTAATTATGAATCCGATTTTTGGATCACTGATTTAATATTATATTTATTTATTACTATTTTAATTATTCAATTTTCTAGTTTTAATAAAATATTTATTTTTATTAAAAATGGTGATTATTTTGAATTGTAATGAATTTTGTAACACAAAATTACTTGGAATTTGATTAAATATTTATTTTTTAAAATGTAATTTATAATTTTTAAAAACATACAATCATCTAATATTAAAATCTAATTCAATAATTAATTATATTCTTACTTATTATATATGATATACAGATAAACGTATATTAAATATGATATTAAATATGATATGTATATGATATTTCAATCTATTTATTTTGAAAATAATATAAAAGTATATGATACATGTATATTGAAAAATAATATAATTCGATAATTATATAATTGTTATTTTATAAATTTAAATTAAAGTATTTATTGCTCACTCTCTAAATGAAAAACTAAAAATTATTTATTATCGTAAAATATAATTACTTATAAATTATATATTTCATCCATAAATATCAATAAAGTATTAAACGTGGATATATATTAATACAAATAAATTAAATTGAAGTATGGATATATTCTAACTTATCATTACAACTTTGAACTAATTAATAAGTTAATCACATTAAACATTTTAACTTTTAGTTCCTTTAAAGGAAATTTGGTCAAACATAATCATAGTTTACCTAAATTTATACTTTTGACATGTATGTAAGACTTTTTAAGACAAAACATTTCGACAAAAACTTCTAAAGGAGAAAAAGTAAATAAAAGAAAGTAAATGATTTTTTTTCAAAAAATAAAATTAATATATATATATATATATATATATATATATATATAAAATAATTTATAGAAACCTTCTCATATAATTCTTTTAAATCTTTTAATGTATTTTTTAAATTTTACTTTTTTAACTTATATTGTACTCAATTTTAAGTTAGTTATAAAACATACTTTTTAGTTGGATTTTTTTTTTTCAAAAAAGTTTATACAAACATAGATTAAAATACTCCCTTAGTCCATGTTTTTGTTGAAAAATCTCAAATAGGTCATAAAATTTTTTTTAGTCTCAATTACGTCCATATTTTTGAAAATATGTAACAATTAGGCCCATTCCATTAGTATGGTATTAACGGTGTTAAGGATATGCCACGTGTCAGCTTCTCATTTTTTTAAATTTTTAAATTTTTTTTTAATTTTTTTTTGAAAATTATTCATGCCACGTGTCACATCAATATTGTGCCACGTGTCAAGTCAGTAAGGTGACACATGTTAAGTCATTGTTTGAATCTCAATTTGGTCCATATATTTGTTATTTTAATTATATTTCAGTCCATTTTGTTTTTAATTTTTAATTTCATCTTCTCCAAATTGAGATCAAATTTAACTTTTATATAAATTTTATAATGATATTTTTATTAAACATTTTAATAATATTAAGTTTATTTTATATTTTGTTTTAAAATTTTAAAATATTTATTTTAACTTGTTACAAAATTGTTTTAAATAATTTATATACAAATATTAGAGTTGGTTTAAAATTAACAATTTTATAAATTAAAATATAAAATTTTAAAACAATTTTGTAAAATGTTAAAATAAATATATTTAAAAAATTTTAAAAAGATGGACTGAAATGTAATAAAAATAACAAATATATGGACCAAATTGAGATTGAGACAATCATTTGACACGTGTCACCTTACTGACTTGACACGTGGCACAATACTGACATGACACGTGGCATGAATAATTTTCAAAAAAAATTAAAAAAATTTTAAAAAAAATTCAAAAAAAATTCAAAAATTTAAAAAAAAATTAAAAAAAATTCAAAAAAATGTGGAGTTGACACGTGGCACATTTTTAACACCGTTTACTCTATACTAACAGAATGAACCTAATTGTTATACATTTTCAAAAATATGGACCTAATTAAAATTAAAAAAAATCTTAAAATTTATTTGAGATTTTTCAACAAAAACATGGACTAAGTATTTTAATGTAAACATATCCACAAATTAATTTTTGAATCCGGGAAAATTCATTTAAAAATTTATCCACACACTGAAAATCATGACATGACAGGATAATAAAGATAAAATAAATTTATTCTATTTGGCTTCTTTAATTGGTTTGTAATGTGAGTCAGAATGCAGAAACTGAACACACCAACAACATGCGTTCTTTCGCTCTCTCGTTCGCTCCGCTTCCAATCACTTCCATATTTTCGAAATCCCAGTTTTGCCCTTCTTCCTCGTGTCGCGTTCTCTGTCACGTCGGTTCCAATTCCAATGCCCAACGCCACCTCGCCGCCGACCACAACTTCGTCCTTCACGACGCTCTCCACGCTTCTGGAATCGACACCACACACGCTAGAGTAATCACGATATCAACGATCAAACTCATCTCACTATAATTATTATTTTTTTTTCTCACAATATTCTAATCACAATTGTTGGAGTTCTCTTGTTTTCGTCATATTTAATGGAAATCTTTGTTTCGCAGACTGTTCGACTAAAAATCCTTACCTGTTGTTTTCTAATTGAATTCGAGTTTCTTATGAAAGGCTTATGTTAATGTTTAATGATTGAATATTTATTTGCAAACTGCTGAAATGTTAACATCCTTTTTCCAATTCAATTTTGGTTGAATTTTACTTTACTTTTGATTTTATTTGATTTGATTCCTTGGTTTCTTTATATTTTATATGTTGTAATCTGCTAAATAACTAAACATTTAATTTTTCTTTTGTTTTTTTCTATATTTTCTTATGTAATCAATTAAATCATGTTTTAATTTATTTTTATTTTATATTATATATTTATACTCTATTAAATAACTAAATATTTTATTTTATTTAATTTAATTTTATCTTTTTTCAGCATACATTTTCTATTTGTTTCCTCAACCAAAATCAAGCGTAGGCATTAGGGTTTGAACGGTTTGGACTGCAGAGTTTGCTGTGGATTTGTATTGTTATATTTTGTTTTGTCGTTTTGTCTTGTCTCTTCTCGTTTTGATCGAAAATGGTGTAATATGTATAATTTGGAATTTCCTTATGCCATTCTTACGCGCCTTTTTCTTTTTCAGTACGTGTAATTTGAAATTTTTGGTTTAGACCCAAAAATGGTTTATGCTGATGAGTTTGAAATTATTTTTAAGCTTTTTTGGGTTTTGAAGTTCTAGATTCAATCTCATTTGTTGCATTGTTGGTAAATGAGAAGGAAGCTAGAGAGCAATTCTGCTTACAAATTGGGAGATTTAGTGATATTGAGAAGCAAACCAGCATTTGTATCAACAGGTGTGTTGATTTGGGGAGAACTGCTCTCTACATAGCTGCAGAGGATGATTCTTTGGTATCACATTCATCAGTTCCACTTCCCGTGGATGATTTCGTCACCAGATTAGACGATCTTTCCATGGACTATTGTCCTCACTACAGCCCCAAATATGAATCATCGCCTGAGAAGTTTTTAGAGAGCATCGAGAGGTTTCTATATGTTCACAAGGTTTGTACTTTGATTTCATGCTCCAAGTTAATGTGCTTGACAAAAATAAGTGAGAGTGTTATAGCTAACAGAGTAAACTACATTTGACTAGCCTTTCTTGTTCTTGTTCTTCTTTTTGTTTTGCTCAATACCCCTTCTTTTTAGAGACATAGACCCCTTAATTGTTTTAATAGTATTACATTGACACTCTTTGTACATTACATTAACCCTCCCCTCCTTAATTTTTTCAAAATTTTTACCATGTGTATCTCTGAAGATGATTATTGTAAACACTGAAAAATCAAAAGTATTAGGTGCTATCTGAAAAAATTTCAGTAGATGTCATTATATTTTACTCTAGCTAATAACCACTCAAGGGTTCTGAAGCATTATTCTAAGACAACAGCTGCAAAGTATCCTGCATAAGAAACTGAGCCCAGCTTATTAAAGAACCTCCAATTGTTTTTTTTACGCTTGAATGCAAACAAGCATTTAGATTCATTTTAGATTTAAAAATGGAACAAATGGTCAAGCTTGTGTAGTTAGCTGTAAGTCTAATCTTGAATGGGAGAATTCAGAAGTTGCAATGTCAAGAAATGTTCAGAGAAATGTAATTTTGTTTTGCTGTATTTAAAGATTCTCTTTCCTTTATTGTTATTTCTGAAATTTTGCATTTAATATTATTTTTTTGGAAGTTTGCAAAATTTTCATTGCTTCCACATTGCCAAACTTCTCGGACAATTATGTTTCCTAACTGGTCCAATTTATCGTACCATAGTTGCATTTCTCGTAATTCAACAGCGGAATTACTTGTTAATATCTCAAACACCCATAGATAGGAAACGTTGGTTATTGGTTTAAACAATATATCATCCAAAAATAAAGGAACATATCACCTTTTTGAGAGACACTTTTATCTCCTCCAAACTGCAATTATAAGCAAAGTCTCCTTCCGTTTTGCCGCCTTGCAATTCACAATCACCTTCCTAAAAATTGGTGCTGATACCAAAATCACTCCATCTACATTCATGCCTGCTGTCGTGGCTATTAACAACCTGCTCTTTTAGTTTTTTTAGTCTGCGGTGAAGACAGCTCCTCGTATTCTCATATTTTTATTTTTTTATTTGGAAATCTAAGATTGATTAAAGATATAGTAGTTAAATTATAGTATATAAGTGGGTGCAACCCCCCTCAATACTAGCTAGTTTTAATTCACTTTTTTATTATGATATCAGAGTCTATCTTAGTGAAGTTTGTGAACCTATTGTGTCACTAGTTATTGAGTTTGCTCCATAGTCTAATGCTCGAGATGTGTAGTCCTAACCATGACCATGTATATTGTAAATCTCATATCAACTAATATGTGACCAAATTATAGTAGATGCTAACATCATTTTACCAAACTGATTTGTGAGATTGAGTTAAGTTTAAATTCTATTTTCTTTAAGACTCTTCATACACGTGAAGAGTGCATCCTAGCTTTTGCCATCATAAACTTGTGATAATGCTCTAACAAATATCTTCTGAGAAGTACACTTTGTATATGTGTTTTATAAGAATGCCCGCTGCATTGATGATAATGCCATTATTCTCTGCACGTCATGAGCAGGGTAATGTATAACGAACTATTAAGTACTTATATATACCAATAAGTTCATTAAAGGTGTTCAATCAGTTCGTTTAAATGTGTTATACTATGTTTGACCTACATAAGTGTAGGTCATAGAAACTTGAAAAGTAGAATATGTATTATCATATTCACGATCTATTTTTTTTTTTGCTGTATTTTTTTTTGTTGCTGTTTTAAGAACTTCGTATTGACAGCCTGTAATATATTCAGTTATTTTTTCTCACTTCTCTTAAATTATATGCTTTTAAACTAATTTCATCCTTTTACCTTGGTGTTCTTTACTTTTACTGATCACTTTGTTGTTGATAGGGTTTCAGGAGAGCCAATACAAATATATTGGAGCCAAGAGCTCTTTATCTCCACTCGGTAACATATATTTATTTTTACAGGTTGTTTGTGAAGAGAAATCTGTGAGGGGTAGACGTTTGATAGATTTACTTTGATGTTCTGAGCAGGTTTTGACCCATCGTTCGGGATCTCCTGCAATGCTATCGCTTATATACTCAGAAATTCTGAAAATGCTTCGTCTGTGGAGCCTTTTGTATTTTGATGCTGAAATTTTCTTCCCTCATGATGCTCTTAGCCTTCCCAAAGGCTATCATAAGCAGAAAAGCAAGGAGTCAGACCAAGCTCACATAATGACTTCAGGAAACCTATTAGTTGAGGTAATGTCTGATTGTGTGCTCTCCATTCCCTTTTACTTTGCTCTGTATCTCTTCAACAAACAATGTGAAGATTTTCCTAGTTTACAGCAGTAACTGTTCACTTGTGCGATAAACTAGGAGGGATTGGCACAAATATATTTTGCTGCCATAGATCACAAGTGCTACCGGTTGGAGACAACCTCCAACTAGGCTATGGCTGCATGAGCATCTTTTTTAAGTATGTTCATAGCAAAATAAGTTCTATGCTCCTGAGGTTTTCTGTGGACATTATGGAGTGTCTTTTCCACTTGCTGGCTGTTCCAATAATATCTGTAATAAACTCCTGGAGCAATGGTGCGACCAGTAATATCTGTAATAAACTCCAGGAGCAATGGTGCCATGCATGAATATATGCTAGACATTGGGAATCAGATTCTTGTACTGTGGACATAGGAGCATGCTTATATTTTTATTTCCTTTTACTCTAGGTTTCTTTTCTTACATCTTCTGATATACTTGTTTGGCTTTCTGTTAAAGTGGATCATTCTTATCTATGCCAATCTCAACTATTATGTTGTTTTAGCTGCTTTAGCCCTTATTCTCGTTTTTCACTTATGTTGACCTATGTGCAGATCTTAAATGATCTGAAGCATGCATTCTGGCCTTTTCAACATGATCACACCAAAACTTTATTCTTAAGGGCAGCAACTGCCGCTAACTGTGTTGACAGATCTGATTTTGTTGGAGAAAGGTACTTTTATTCAGATGACATGCGCATCTCTTATTTCTCTAATGTAATTAGTTTATGTAAGAAATAGTTTAAAAGTTTGTCAAACTGCAGTGGCTCAGAAATTGCATCAGCTAAGGCTGCTCAACATAGACTAGACCGAGGTGTTTGGACCAGTGTGCGTTTTGGGGACATGAGGCGTTCTTTGTCTGGTATGCATTTGATTCGTTTTCTCTGTTCTCTGTCTCAATGATGTAAAAGCATTGTAAGGCTTTGGTCATACAAGTTTGTTTAGAAAGAGAAAAGTCAGGTGTAGAGATGCTAAATATTGGTAGTGATATGAAATAATGAATTTGTTCTATTTATTTATACTGATAATTGTGGGCCTATTTGAGTCAGTATCTTCATAAGCATTTATAGAAAAGAAAAATAAGAAGAAAATCTTCTCCAAAAAATAAAATTAGTCTATGTATAAGCTGATTTATAAAAACTTTTTCATGTTAGCTTCTCCAAAATCAGGTTATTAACTTGCACATAAGCTAGTTTTATTCTTATAGAAGTATTTATGGAGACGTTTGGTTGAACAGGCAGGCCTATGTCAAGAACTAGCTAATTTTAATAGCCTAATCCACTTAAGCACAGTTGGTTGGGTTCCTTAAGCATATTATTAGGGTTCGATTCTCGCAGATTTAAATGGAAGAAACTTTGTCGGGATAGATAAGACTCAATTTGATGATTCTTACGTTTCAAAAAGAATTAGTTTCTAATATCGGTCCGAGAACAATACCCTCGGTGGAAATTTTCTGATCATACAACTAGTCCCATTAAAACAAGGAAATAAAAAGAAATATAATGAAATCTGAGACAAATCCTAAAGAGATTATTTGATATACTCTAAATGTTTTATAACATAGAATTAATATTGAGATGTTTTATGGATATTCTAAAAAGTTTGCTGGACATTATTCCTTGGATTTGTCTTTTGTGAATTCTGCTGATATTAAGCTGCAATTAACACATTTTCTTATGTTTTGATATGATCCCAAATAATTTCCTTATCTTTTCAGCGTGTGAGCGTCTTATTCTGTTGAAAAATGATGCAAATGAATTAAGAGATTACAGCATTCTTCTCTATCACTGTGGATTATACGAGCAATCTCTGGAATACCTGAAAAAGTACCGGGAACAACAGGTTACCATTACTACCCTATAAAATGCATGTAACTGTTTTTCAAAGTTTACTGATTGAGGTGTTTTACCATTAAACTTGTGCAGAATTCATCAACACAAGAGACATTATCATCAAAGTCTCTTAGCAGCCTGGAAGAAGATGCCGTGAATAACCTGATGCTGCGCTTGAATCTGATCCTGATGGAGCAAGGGTGGACTCGGCCATCTTATGCCAGGAATTTTCTTGGTAATAACTCTGAACCATGGTAGTTCGTTCCTCTTCATTCTTGATGGAGACAACATGGAACAACATTTGCATCAAACCAAAGGTACGAGGCAGCAAGTTTTGTTGTATTTTCTGGACACCAAGAGTGAGATGTTGTTTTTGCAATAGTTTGAATGCTTTGGAACCATACAAATAAAAGGGTGTTCGCAACTGCTGAAGTGGACGAGATTGTGCAAGGAAGAGCAATATAAGATTCAAACATATGATGATTGAAGGTAACAACCATATAATTATGTAGGTAGCTATGAAAATTCTGTACTATTACCGTGTTTTAGTAATTATATATAATTGTGTATGTATGTATACCTTGTGCACATTTCCTCTGTACAATTCATGTATATACTACTGAACAGGTTTTTCCTCTGACAAAGTAATGAGATATGATATCAGAAGCATTATTACTGAAGCAGCATTTTGTCATATATTTGAGTAGTGTCCAAGCAAGTAGGGATTAGGGTGTCAAAACCCTTTTATAAATTTGTATATGTGAAACATCAATGTTGTCAATGGAGATAAAAAAAAATATAAGGATGGTAACTTGAATCGTAAGAGTTATGAATATTTTAATAACAAACCTTTGTAATCTAGACATCCATCGCCTTATAATTCTTACCAATGTATTTGAGTTTTAGTTTTAAGTGCATGTTGAATTATTAGACCATCAAAAAATTCAAAGTTTCTCTTGAAACTCTCGATGCGAATACCAATCTTATTCATCTCATCAATATCTGCTACCAACCTATCTAAACAAAAATTATGCAACAATTCATTGTTCCATCTTTGATTAATGATTTCTTAAAAGTTGAATAGAGTAATTTCAAAAACAAATTTATAATTTAAAAGTTGAATTAGATAATCAAACAAGTGAAACATAATTAGTTATTACCTTTTAATAGTTTCATTAAAGAGAATTTGTATCTTCTCTTTAGTAATATTGTTTTTTTGTAGTCTTTCTCCCTCATTCTCTAACACAAGAAAAATAAATGGATTTACTAACAATCAAAACCCGCCATAAAATACTTTAAAAAAATCCAAAAAGAATAAAAAAATCATGGCTAAGGCATCTAGGGTTGTATATGTTGAAGTAAAACTTACAAAATCTCGTGTTTTAATACTCATTTGAAACTAATTAAACACTAAAAAAACAATTTAATTAAGTAAACCAATAAAATAAGATATATATGGTGTTAAAATAATCATTACAATATCTCATGTGGTATACTGGCCCATCTTGTGTGTAGTTCCTGGTAACTAAACAATATATTTTTATATATGAAAATTCATGACTCTGAATAATTTTCTCTTTGTCTGGAGCAACAACATAGTTGGATATACAGTTAAGAAATGATGAAGAATCAAATAAGAATGAGCACATAAACAAATAATTTGCAATCATCATTCAAATATTTGATAAGATTTTCAGACAAATTTAAAACAATAGATAACAAGTGGGTCAGCTATGATAACCGGCACCTACAACTCAAAGGCTACAGGCCCTTATTTACTAAGTACAACTCACTTTCTTTTATACTATATTTTAATTACCAAAAATACTCGTTTAAACCTCTTTTTTTATCTTAATTCATTATTCTTAATCCTACTCACATAAAAGTGTGTTCCATCAACTTTATATGTGCTGTGCATTTTCTGAGGGTCATTGCATTTCAAGGTATGTCAATGGTTGACTATATTGTACGCGGTACTTCATTTTCTTACACAACAAATAAAAGGGAACTAATAGAAAAAGAAAATAGGTAATAATTATATATAAACCAAGTTTAATAGTTATTCTTTTTCTGATTATTATATTTTTCTTTAATTTTTGTCAGTATTTTTAACTTAGTTTCATTTAAAAAAAAAAATCTTCTGTAAAATGTAGGAATAGTGTGAACAACACCATAAGTTAAAGAAACTCACAGGTGAAGTGAAAAACAACAAATAACATGTACTATTAATTTGACCAAAGAAACTAAATTAATTTATTTACAAATTAAGAATATTTTAAAATAATAAAACAAAATTAAAAAAATTATCATAATGAAATAGAAGAAGCTATTAAACCTATTTTCATGATTTTAATTTTTTTTTCTCGCAGTGTTTCGTCTATTGAGAATTCTGAGTATAGCATATCTGCTTCCTATTGACACGAGACTCTAAAAGCATATTAGACTTCAAATTTTTATTTTAAAACTATCAAAAACTACTTTCCAAAATTGATATATGTTGTTTTAAGAAGTAATATACAAAATTATGTTAAAACATAGTTTTGCAAACTACTTTTCATAATTGATATGTGTTTCCAAAACGTAATTTCCAAAACTGTGTATTTTGTTAAAACATAGTTCAATAAATTATTTTTGGAAATTGATATACTCTAAACTATGTGTATTTGTTAAAATGTAGTTCTGGAAATTACTATCTGAAAGTTGATATTTTCTTTACCTGGACAGTAATAACTTTAGTTACGTATATTTTGTTAAAACGTGGTTTTGAAACTACTTTCTAGAACTGGTATATGTTGTTCATGAAGGTTAATTTGTTTGTTGCATTGCTAATCACTGAAGAAGAAACACTCACAAATGAAAACTAAAGAGAAAGACCGAAGAACCTCAACGAAAGGAATTGAAAACAAAGAATAATTGCTTTTACAGAAGTGGGTTTGCAGAGGAATAGAAAGAATCACTTCGGGTGTAGGAGACAGGGGGTGTGCTTAATAAATAAGGGTGTAAATAAAATTTGTTAAAATTTCAAGGTGAGTTAGAAGTTTCTCATTAGATAAAAATGAGTAATGAGTAAGATGGATAATATATAAGTAGAAAATCCCATAAATCAAATGTTTTAAGGTTTTTACATTGATAGTGATGTCTTGCTCCTTTATATGGACTTGTTCACAATCTATTGATGTTGAATCTTCCAAGTTCTTCTTTCCAAAAACCTAACAATAATATCAAAGTCGATAAATTCATCTTATTGACAACTTGGACAAGTATGATATAAAGCAGGTGAAGAATCTTAAAGTTTAAGAATTGATTACTACTAAGACACTTGTGCGTGATAGTTTATTCTAATGATGATTTGGACGATAAGTATAAAGTAAGTGAAGAATTATAACAATTGATTACTATTAAGATACTCATGATTGATAGTTCATATAGATGACGACTTGACGAGTATAGTATAAAGTAGGTGAAGAATACTAAAGTTTAAAGATCGATTACTAGTAAGATACTAGTGCTTGAAAGATGTTCCAATGTGGAGAGACTCACACTTAAAAGAAAGAATCTTAAAAATTCAAGATAAATTGAAAGTTTTATATTCGATAAAAAGTAAACAAGATTAATAAATAGAAAAACTCATAAATATATTGTTTTAAGATTTTGGTTGAAAATTATATCCTAATATCTTGAGGTGATTTGTTGACTAATTCATGTCGAATCTTCGTGTATCTTTTCTAAAATAATCTATCAGAATCTCTTATTTCAACTACTTCCTTCTATTTATTTATATCCATATGTAATAACATTTACATACTTTTATACAAATTTTATATTTATTTTAATTATATTTTAAAATTAAAAAAAAATAGAAATTACTAAAACTAATTATATAATATAAATTATTTACATCTTTGAATAACATATCCAGTTAAAACCACCTAAAATTATTTTTATACAATAACTACTTTTATTTGCTTAAGAAGTATGAATATAAAGAGTTCTTTTTTCACTGATATTTAATTAAAAATCTTTAAAACAAATTTTTATATTGTTTCCTTAAGGACAACTTGAGATGTTATTATTACTCTATATGCATAATTTTTTTTCTGTGTTTGGATGAATTTTTAAATTAAAGTATTGAACCAGTTATCTACACTAATATATTGTTTGCTTTGATTTTATAGTTTCATAACGTTTTCTAATATAGTATAAGAGTTGAATAATATCTTCAAAACAATTTTATCCTTAAAATCATCTTAGTTATATTTTAATCTTAATTAGTATATTATAATAAATTTTATATTTATTAATAAAATTTTACTAACATAAATTTTATTGATAGATTTTAAAATTTTTATTATCGACGGATATTTTTACGGTAACTAATTTGTTAATAATTTAAATTTTTTATTATTAGTTAATATTTTCATTGATATCCATATGTAAAATTTGTTATTAACAAATATTTTTGTTTGTAAAATCGGTTAATAATCGAATGTTTTAAGAACTTGTTGAAAGTTTTATCTATCAAATGATTATCAAAATTCTCGTCAATAATCCTGTAGTTTGACTATTTTGTAATAAATTCATTTTAAATTTCGTTGATAATTAAATTTGTTATATAAAACCTATTGAAATAATGACATTAAATTCAACATAAAATTATTAACTTTACGTCTTATAAAGTTATTAAATACATAATTTAATTAACATTATGTCAAATGTAAAAGTTACATAATCTTATTTTATTTAATTTTTCAAAACATTATAATTTTTAGGGTTAAATATGTTTTTGGTCCCTCAAGTTTCAGCGAAATTTGGAATTAGTCCCTCATCAAAACTTTTGACCAATTTAGTCCTTCATCTTTAAAAATGCGTGAATTTAGTCCTTTTAACCAAATTTTGTTAAGTTTATCTGACGTTTCAAGCGCATTTCATGATAGTATTTGAATTATTTACACCGTTTGAAACATTTTTACTTCAATGTTAACTCAAATATTATCACAAAATGCGTTTAAAATGTCAAATAAACTTCATAAAATTTGATAAGAAGGACTAAATCCACACATTTCTAAAGATGAAGGACTAAATTGGTATAAAGTTTCGAAGAGGGACTAATTCCAAAATTCACTAAAACTTGAGGGACCAAAAATATATTTAACCCTAATTTTTATTCTAAATTTGTTTAGGAATCATATTCAAATAAGAAATGGTGAGGGTGAGAGAGGTTGTGAATTCAAATCATATACAATACACTTGAGAGATATAAGATTAGTTTGATGAGTTCGGAAGAAAGGCAAAAAAGATTATAAACTTAACTCTCCTATTAAATGTTAACAACTCTCATTATCGATAAAAAAAAAAACTTAAATAATTTTTTACTTACACTTTTACTTTTATAAAAAAATGATTTATTTTTATAGATGTAATCTTAAATTTGATGATGGTAGAATGAAATGTTTAAAAGATCCAAATTCTAAATTGATCCCTACTATGGGCTTCCAATATGTCCTAATTTGTAGTGTATAAAGATATAATGTTAAGTGGAATTTATAGAAGACATGTAAATCTTTATGAAAAAAAAAATAAAAAAAATAAAAAAAGTGATGTGATGTGTGATGAGAGAGGAAAAGAGAAAAACAAAATGGGTGAATAATTAGGTAAATGGAGGGTGATTATGCCACATCCATGTCAGTTGGGTTGGCGAAAGAAGAAAAAGATGAACAACTTTTATGCAGTGGAAATGACTAATGAGGTAGCAATTGTAGGGTTGAATAGCCTCATAGTTACCTATTTTTGTTTCCTATAACACAACTCTATACCCTAATTAGGGTTCTACATTGGTCCCCCTTTCTCATTTCTATTATTATCATAACTTTCTCTTTAATACTCTCATGCTTACCTAACTGTGCTCCCCAATTTAATAACACTTCAACCATCAAATCTTACCCTACTTTTCTTCTTCATCAACTTTCCCATTCTCTTCACCAATTTTGGCTTAACTTAATCTCCTCTCGTTTCTCACTTCTTTTCACATTAATCATGTTTCATAATTCTCATGCTTTACCACCATTTGCATTGCAATCATTGTCTTTTCTTTCATTTATCTACATAAACACAACCTCAACATTATATTATTACAACATTCATTTATGTATAAAATTACAAGTCACAATCGTCAATATAAATAAATAAATAATTTCATATTTTACTCAACATGATTATAGAATTTCAAACTATTCAATTTTATTTATAAAAAAAAATAAATTATTTCTGTAAATTTCTCATTTAATTTTTTTTCTACGTTTTCTTAAAGACTTTGAAACTATTTTTCATTCTCTTCTCTAATAAAACGGCACATCTAAGGAGATATAAAAAAAAAAATAGAACAATTGATTTGATTTGATCAAACTTTTTTATTTTAGGTGAGTTTTTATTTTCTTCATGTATCAAGTTTCCCTTTTCATAGTAATGTTTGCATGTTGTTGTGGGTATGGAGGTCACATGTGGGATATGAGATGATTTGATTAATCTTTGCTAGGTTAGGTTTATATAATAAGTTTTCTTTATGAATCAAGTTAGGATTTCCTTAACTTTGTATATTTAATTTAACACTTTCTTAGAAGAGTAGATGAATATATATATAACAAGAGCTAATTTGGAAATACATATTATATTAAATTGGTGTGGAGAAAAAAATTACTTAAATAGAAATTGGATGAAGGGATGGGGAACTTGAGATGTTTGTGTAGATTTTGTTATAGCATTATTGCAAAATAATTTTTTTACATTAATTATTTGAACTAAATTATACCACCTTCAAAATAGAGGTGGCAATGCGGGTTGGACGGGCATAATCCACATTTATCACACAAAATGCAGAGACTAGCTCGTCCCGCATAAGTTCTGGCTCGTGGGCTTGCATGCCAGTCCATTTTTTATTTATTTATTTCTTGTGATAAAGTCTTCAATATTGTACAAGTTCAAAAAATTAATCAAAGATCGTAGAGAGTTGAATGATAAATTGATAATCCAACATTTTTATGATATTTATACTTTTATTTTGACATGCACGATAAATTCTTAAAATTTTAGCATATTAAAAAATGCAAAACAATTATTTTTTCTACTCATACAAGAAAAGGAACATATAAGCAAAATTTGGCCAAAAATTCCAGCCTACCTCGCGTTCTTTGTGTGGGCTTGCAGGCTCGCTAGCACGACTCGTCCCACTTTGACATCCCTACTTCATAATGAGTGTTGTAAACATGATTTATTGTACACCAATTAACCACATAGCACAAAAATTTTATTTTATAGGTTTAAATCATTAACAAGCATATAAAAGGTTTAGTTTTTAACCTCAGCCAAAGTAACAAGTGGTGTAAAAAAAAAAAATGAGACTTTTTATGTTGGTTAAGGTAAAAACCAATGTAAAAATTATATTATAGGTTCATTATAGCCAACATAAAAAAAACTTCATTTTTTAAACTATTGGTTTTTGGGCATCAATACAAAATCTCTAAATGTAATAAATAATGTGCACAGTTAGACCATTTGAATCACAAAACAATTATAACAGCTAAATTATCTATTTTAATCTAAAGTGCTGAATATACCAAACTATCTTTTTTTTAACAAAATTTGACAAATTACTAAATAAGGTTAAAAGGTACTATTTTTATTACTTCTTTTTGATTAAAAAATAAAAAATTAATCTACTTCAATCCTATTTATAGAAAGTTTGTCAATTTTGTCAATTTTTTTTTTGTCAAAAACTCATTTTCCTAAAATGAAATACTAATTATTTCAATATGTAAGAGTATACTACCTCAGTTCAGAAATTAGTAATACCGTTAGCAATGATTATCATCATATATAATACAAGATGTAATATAGTCACACTAAAATGAATTTTCTTGTCCATTACACTAAAATGAGTAGTAAATCGTAAAATTATCTCAAAGGTCATAACTATAGTTATAAGTGTATACATTAAAAAGAACATTAACCTTATGGTCTTGTTATGTCTCCCTTCTACTTAATATGTTGGTACCGAACACAAATCTAATTAAGGAAATACACACGTAAATCAATTATGTAGTTTAAAATGAAATATGAGAAAAAATAATTTAAAACTTGCCCCTTTTAATAAGCTTTTAACTTCATTTGCAGGTTTGTTCTTTAATGAATAATGCCACGTAATAATGCACTCTTCATGTATAATGATAATTAATTTCTAATGAGGTATGAATACAATGATAACAACAATCTAGTAATATAAGTATAATAATTACAAAATAAAAAATTATTCAAAACAAACTCATCTATGCATCAAGCCAATTATATACGTCTTTATGAGTCACTCCATCATATTTATAAGTGTTATTGGATTTACACATTCATGTTTACAAACTTTTGAATGGAACGATGCTCAACACATTTATATATTTATGATTTCTAATACTCCATACTCAATTTGTCATGTAACTACGGAAATAAATTTATTGGTTAAATGTAATTATTAATGTATTAGGAAACATAACTAGATAAAAACATGACTTGATAAGTTTAACATGAAAGTTCTTTTAATAATCTCCAATGCATCTTGCAAGAGAAATGTATGATGAGACAACAAAATTATCTACTCCAAAAACCGGCTTGGAAGGTGAGGTTTGCAACCACACATTTATACTTTAAATTAAGTTAAGGTGTTTGCACACTCTAAATATATAGACTCTAAGTACTCTAATATGTTAAAGAATGTGATTTAAGCCTAACTCAAGCCCAACAAACCGGCTTGTAAGGTGAGGTTTGCACCTCACTTATATACTATGAAATTGTCTTATCTCTAGTCCATGTGAGACTTCCAATGTAAAACTCGGGAAAATTAATTAATTAAATAATTTATTAATTAATAAATGCGGGTAGAAGGCGTCTTTATGACATTAATTGCTGTATAAGGTGATGTGGAAAAGTGCTAGCTCACGTGGTTGAGAGTACTTTAATTGTGTGAGAGGACTTGGGTTTGAGTCCTATGTATGCTAATTATGTGTTGTTGTTTTATGATTTGTTTTAATAATATGTAAGAATGTGGAATTTGAAATGTAAACTTGTGATGATTGTTTATGTCAACCAAATGTGAATTGACATAGTGGTTGTGCTTTGGCTTTATGAGTGGAAGGTCATGGGTTCAAACCTTAGAGGGTAAAGAATAAGCTTTATTTTTGCTAACTATTAGATTGGTATGAATGTGAAGGGGTAAAGAGAACCTAGCAGAACCGTGGTGAGCAAAGGAACATCAAATTTCATCCAATTTTAATTCAATAATCCAGGTTAGAGGTGCTGAGTTTATTGTATGTGCATTTGCGTTTTGTCAATTGGTTGAAGTGTTGAATGAATTTTTGGTAAAAGGTGCAATGTGTGAGAGAACTTGGTTGGTTGATCATGCGCATAAAGTCTTTTTGTGTTTGGTGTAATTTTATGAGGGTTTTTGGTACTGTATGTGGTTGTGTATGGTCAAACCCTCTCGGTTTGGTGAATCAAATGGGAGATATACCATGTTCATAATATGTGCTGTTGATTTTAACGTATTGGGTCCTGTTGTTGCTGTGAGTGTACGTATTCTGGTTGTTTTCGCGTGTGATCAGATGGGGGGTTCCTGCAATTTTCGCCCAAGCGAGTCCATCTCGCCTAGGCGAGAGATGCAGGGTCTCGTGTTGAGTATTGGTTCGCCTAGGCGACCCAGTATCGGTGTTGAGCGAATTGTCTCTCGCTCAGGCGAGAGGCGCTCGCCTAAGCGGAATCGAGAAGTGACATGAGGGTTCTGAGCGCGATTTCTCGTCTAGGCGAAGGTTTGTGGGTTTTGAGCGAACTAGGGTCTCGCTCAGGCGAGATGACCTCGCCTGAGCGAGATGTAATGGTCAGGTGTGATGTTTTGCATGTATTTCAGCCCAGGCGAGTTGAATTGTGTTTTTGGGCGAGAGATGAACTCGCCCAAGCGATAGAACTTGGTGTTGTTGCTGTTTTAAGCTTGCTCAAGCGAGGTGGGCTAGCCTAAGCGAGGCTGGGGGCTTAGCTTGGGCGAGAGGTCCATAGCTTAAGCGAGTTTATGTGATTTACTATGTTTCTATGTGCTTGTGAGTGGGTTTGGTTGTTATACCATGGTTAGGTTGTATATGCATGTGTTGTGGTGTGTGGGCTTGAAGGACTAAGTCCATTAGGGGTCTGGGATGTGCTCGGTGGTTGGACACATGATGGGCATGAAACTGGTTGAGTTCCCGTCGGCTACTAATGGGCGAGGAGTCCTTAGTATGGTGATTGCATGTGTCGGGCGCACGATGGGCAAGGAACTGTGAGGTTCCCGTCGGGTACTATCGGGCGAGGAGTCCATAGTATGGTGATTGCGTGCGTGTCAGGGTCCAAGTTATGAGGCTTGGATGTTTATACTACAGGCGAGGAGTCTGTAGGGCAGGACTATGAGCGGGATAGGCTCATAGGGTTGGACCACGAATGAGTTAGTTTCATGGGAGCACAGGGAAGTCCCAAGACTTAGTTCATGCATATGACTCACAAAAGACTATGAGGTAATGGTTTGGGTGATTTAGCAATTATAAATTTAGTTATGTTATTTTGGGTTGGGAAACATATTTATATCATGTCTTGTTTATATATGTTGTGCATAGCTCACCTTTTCTATGTGTGTGGCGATGATCGGATAACTTGTTATCCGGGAGCAGATGATGTGACAGGTGGGCCAGGAGACACTTAGACGTGGAGCGAGGGCTAGCAGGGGGATAATTTTGTATATGTATATAGATGTTTACATTTTTAGCTTTGAGAAAGTTATGTAACCCCTTTGGGAGTCCTTGACTTTTAATTCGGTTTATGAATTATGGACTCCTGGATTTATGGATTTTAATTTTTAAAGTTTTAAATTTTTTGTGTTTTGGAAAATGATTCATATTAAATGCAGCACTGGTTAGAATTCCAATTTTATTTATTTAATATCAGTAATATTCCTTAGGGATGTTACAATTGGTATCAGAGCAAAAGTTTTGAAAATATTTTTAAAATATTTTGGGGCTAGTGGGGAGTGAGCTGATCGATGTGTTTGTTTGTGGTATGTTGTGTGTTCAATGTGAAAATTGTGTGGTTTTGTTTGACTAAGCGACTGATTTTTAACAGTTGTAATGTGGCGTATCCAGGCTATGGCTGCTAACAAGAGGAGGAGAAGTAGTGGTGCTGATGACATCGCGGAGGCGATTCACCGGATGATGGATGCGATGCAGCCACCTGTAGCGGCGCAGCCTAGGACGGCGATTGCACCAGTTAGGGTGCCAACTGTGGAGGATTTCCTACGCCACAAGCTAGCAGAGTTCACTGGTAAGGCCTCCCCTGATGAAGCAGATGCATGGCTCCGCAAGTGCGAGAAGATTTTTAGGGTGATGAATTGTGAGGATGAGCAGAAGCTGCTCTTTGCTACCTATCTGCTGAATGAGGATGCAAAGTATTGGTGGACAGGTATGCAACAACAGATGGAGACTCGGGAGGAGCCGACTACCTGGGAAAACTTCAGGACTCGTTTCCTGGAGAAATATTTTCCAAATACTGCTAGACAGGATCGGGAGGCAGAATTCCTTGCACTGCAGCAAGGAGATATGTCAGTACAGGAGTACGTCAACAAATTTGAACATTTGGCAAGATACTCCTCACAAAATATGACTGAGGAGTGGAGGTGCTTGAAGTTTGAGCGAGGACTCAAACATAAGTTGAAGAAGGTGGTGACGCCTCTGAGAGAGAGGAGATTCTCGGTCTTGGTGGAACAGGCCAAGAGTGCTGAACATTTAGAGAAGGGCCTCAGTCCTATTTTGAGCCGACATTAGAAGAATGTCGCGGAGGCTAGGCAGATGAAAAAGCCGTATAGCCGACCTCAGACATCTCAGGGTCCCAATTGCTACCAGTGTGGCAGACCCCACCTGAAGAGAAATTGTCCACAGCTGGCAGGTGGAGTAGGAGGGTCAGGAGACTGTCGCAAGTGTTTTATATGCGACAAACCGGGACACTTCGCCAATAATTGTCCAGAGAAAAAGAGTCTTGGCACGAAGAAGTTAGCAGCATCGCCAACAGAGCGAGCTAGAGCTGCGGGCAGAGTCTTTGCCCTGACCACCACAGAGGCTACACAGTCGGGTAATCTTATACTTGAACCTTGTATACTGTTTGGTAATGTAGTGCTTGTATTATTTGATTCCGGGGCAACCCATTCTTTTATTTCTGATGTGTGCGTGGGGAGATTGCAATTGGTGACACACGATTTGGGATGTGAGTTGCTTGTTTCAACTCCCTCCTCAGGTCAAGTGGCTACCAGTTCAGTCTGCGTTAGGTGTTCTATGGAAGTGGTAGGTCGCAGATTCAAGGTGAACTTGGTGTGCTTGCCTTTGGAGGGACTAGACGTAATCTTGGGGATGGACTGGCTGTCTAACAATCACGTCATAATTGATTGTGGACGGCGCAGTTTGGTATTCCTAGAGCATGAAGGACTGGAGTAATCTCGGCTCAGAGGGCGATAAACGAAGTAGAAGCCGGAGCCACCTACTTTATGATAGTGGCTCATGCAGAAAAGAATAGTACCACCGAGAAGATCAATATGATTCCAGTCGTGGAGGAGTATGCCGACGTATTTCCAGATGAAATACCCGAGTTGCCACCGAGTAGGGATGTGGATTTCTCCATTGATATCATCCCTGGGGCTGGCCCAGTATCCATGGCGCCGTATAAAATGGCACCCGCAGAGTTGGCAGAGTTGAAGAAGCAAATAGAAGATTTGCTTGAGAAGAAGTTCATTCGGCCGAGCGCATCACCTTAGGGAGCACTGGTACTGCTAGTAAAGAAAAAGGATGGCAGTTCGAGGTTGTGTGTTAACTACCGTCAGTTGAATAAGCTGACCATAAAGAATAAGTATCCGTTGCCGAGGATAGATGATATGTTGGATCAATTGAGGGGAGTCGTAGTGTTCTCTAAGATTGACTTGAGGTCTGGATACCATCAAATCTTAGTCAAATCGGAGGATGTGCAGAAGACGACGTTCAGGTCACGATACGGCCATTACGAGTATGTAGTGATGCCGTTCGGGGTTACAAATGCTCCTGCTATTTTCATGGACTACATGAACAAAATATTTCGACCGTACCTTGATCAGTTTGTTGTCGTGTTTATTAATGACATATTGATATACCCGGAGGATCGGGATGTACATGCAGATCATCTAAGAGTGGTGCTAGGAATTCTCAAAGAGCATAAACTGTATGGGAAGCTGTCAAAGTGTGAGTTTTGGTTGGATGAGGTACAGTTCTTAGGTCATGTAATCTCAACCCAAGGTATATCAGTGGATCCAGCGAAGATTGAAACAGTGGTGAAGTGGAAAAGACCACAGACGGTTACTGAGGTAAGGAGCTTCTTGGGTCTGGCGGGTTATTACAGGCGGTTTGTGGAGGGATTCTCCAAGCTGGTGAGTCCCTTAACTTAACTCACTAGGAAGGATCGGCCTTTCTCTTGGACAGACGAGTGTGAGGTCTGCTTTGAGGATATGAAGAGGAGATTGACTACTGCACCCATATTGGCTATTCCTGACACCGCTAAGACGTTTGAGGTATACTGTGATGCTTCATACCAGGGTCTAGGTTATGTGTTGATGCAGGAGAAACGACCCATTGCTTAGCTGAAGGTGCATGAGAAAAACTATCCTACACACGATTTGGAATTGGCGGCGGTGGTTTTTGCTCTAAAAACATGGAGGCACTACTTGTATGGGGCACAGTTTCAGGTATTCAGTGATCACAAGAGCTTGAAATACTTGTTTGATCAGAAAGAATTAAATATGAGGTAGAGGCGCTGGATGGAATACCTAAAGGACTACGACTTTGAGCTATTATACCATCCTGGTAAGGCTAATGTTGTAGCAGACGCTTTGAGCAAGAAGAAATCTCATGTGTCGGTCATGATGATTAAGGAGTTGGAGTTGATCGAGAAGCTGCGAGATATGAATCTGGGATTGGATATGGAGACAGATCACATACGGTGCAGCATGTTGAGGATCACTAATGAATTCTTGGATGAGGTTCGGGTGGAACATGGTAAGGATCAGGAATTTCAGCATATCATTAGTGAATTGGCCACAGAAAAGAGAAAAGACTTCAGGATGGGTAGAGATGGCATCCTGCGATACAAAGAGAGGGTGTGTATACCCAACAGTCGGATGTTGAGGAAAATGCTCTTAGATGAAGGGCATAAGAGTCGTCTTAGCATACACCCAGGTATGACTAAGATGTACAAGGACTTGAAGGCGACTTTCTGGTGGACTGGTATGAAAACTGATGTGGCGGACTATGTAGCATCTTGCTTAGTGTGTTAGAAAGTGAAAATAGAGCATCAGAGGCCAGGCGGTACGTTAGAGCCTCTTGAGATTCCCTAGTGGAAATGGGACAGCATTTCCATGAATTTTGTTACTCATCTACCGATGTCAGTGAGGGGGCATGATTCTATATGGGTAATAGTGGATCGACTGACGAAGTGCGCTCACTTTCTACCTATTAATCAGAAGATGTCCCTAGATAAGCTGGCAGAGTTGTACATCAGGGAGATAGTCCGATTACATGGTGTGTCTGAGAGTATCATATCGGATAGAGATCCACGGTTTACCTCGAGGTTCTGGCAGTCGTTGCAGAACACTTTGGGTACTCAGTTGAAGATGAGCTCGGCATATCATCCTCAGACGGATTGCCAGTCTGAGAGAACCATACAGTCTCTGGAGGACTTATTGAGAACGTGTGTTCTGGATCACCTAGGGACTTGGAGTGATGTGCTACCACTGGTGGAGTTCACTTATAATAACAGCAACCATTCCAGCATTGGGATGGCACCGTACGAGGCCTTGTCTGGCAGGAGGTGTCGAACACCTTTGTGTTGGCAGTAGGATGGGGAAGCTGAGGTACTTGGTCCAGAGTTCTAACAACATACCACTGAGAAGGTAAGGGTAATACAGGAACGGATGCGTGCAACTCAGAGTCGGCAGAAATCCTACGCAGATAAGAGGAGGAGGCCACTCGAGTTTGAGGCTGGTGACCACGTATTTCTCAGAGTTACACCTACAACAGGTATTGAGAGAGCATTGAAGTCGTGGAAGTTGACCCCTCGATTCATCGGTCCATATCAGATTACGAGGCGAATTGGACCGGTGGCGTATGAGATTGCATTGCCACCTCACTTGGGAAACCTGCACAATGTTTTCAACGTATCACAGTTGAGAAAGTACGTGGCGGATCCTACTCATGTGCTGGAGCAGGATGATGTTCAGGTGCGTGAGAACCTGACTCTTGGAGTTAGACCGGTGAGGATTCTAGATTCTCAAGTCAAACAGCTCAGAGGGAAGGAGATACGGACCGTGAAGGTTCTCTAGGACGAGGCAACCCAAGAGATGACTTGGGAGATGGAAGATCTCATGAGAAAGTCCTATCCTCACCTCTTTACTGGTAAGTTTTATTTTCGAGGACGAAAACTTTTAAAGGTGGGGAAATTGTAAGACCCGAGAAAATTAATTAATTAAATAATTAATTAATTAATAAATGCGGGTAGAAGGCGTCTTTATTACATTAATTGCTGTATAAGGTGACGCGGAAAAGTGCTAGTTCATATGGTTGAGAGTACTTTAATTGTGTGAGAGGACTTGGGTTTGAGTCCTATGTATGCTAATTATGTGTTGTTGTTTTATGATTTGTTTTAATAATATGTAAGAATGTGGAATTTGAAATGTAAACTTGTGATGATTGTTTATGTCAACCAAATATGAATTGGCATAGTGGTTGTGCTTTGGCTTTATGAGTGGAAGGTCATGGGTTCAAACCTTGGAGGGTAAAGAATAAGCTTTATTTTTGCTAACTATTAGACTGGTATGAATGTGAAGGGGTAAAGAGAACCTAGCAGAAGGATAACTATTATTAGGCGTTGTGAAACCTTTCCACTAAGTGACTTGAGTAGCCATTAGGCCCATACTTAAGTCCAAATCGTTTTTCTTGTTTGGAATTTTGCCTATAGAGAGGGAGACGAAATTTTAGAGAGTGAAGAGGTGAATTGGGTTTTTGGAATTTTGCCTATAGAGAGGGAGACAAAATTTTAGAGAGTGAAGAGGTGAATTAGGTGTTTCAGAGGTTGAATTGGGTGAGGTCCGAAGCAGAACCGTGGTGAGCAAAGGAACATCAAATTTCATCCAATTTTAATTCAATAATCCAGGTTAGGGGTGTTGAGTTTATTGTACGAATATTGTATGTGCATCTGCGTTTTGTCAATTGGTTGAAGTGTTGAAAGAATTTTTGGTAAAAGGTGCAATGTGTGAGAGAACTTGGTTGGTTGATCATGCGCATAAAGTCTTTTTGTGTTTGGTGTAATTTTATGAGGGTTTTTGGTACTGTATGTGGTTGTGTATGGTCAAACCCTCTCGGTTTGGTGAATCAAATGGGAGATATACCATGTTCATAATATGTGCTGTTGATTTTAACGTATTGGGTCCTGTTGTTGCTGTGAGTGTACGTATTCTGGTTGTTTTCGCGTGTGATCAGAGGGGGGTTCCTGCAATTTTCGCCCAAGCGAGTCCATCTCGCCTAGGCGAGAGATTCAGGGTCTCGTGTTGAGTATTGGTTCGCCTAGGCGACCCAGTATCGGTGTTGAGCGAATTGTCTCTCGCTTAGGCGAGAGGCGCTCGCCTAAGCGGAATCACGAAGTGACATGAGGGTTCTGAGCGCGATTTCTCATCTAGGCGAGGGTTTGTGGGTTTTGAGCGAACTAGGGTCTCGCTCAGGCGAGATGACCTCGCCTGAGCGAGATGTAATGGTCAGGTGTGGTGTTTTGCGTGTATTTTAGCCCAGGCGAGTTGAATTGTGTTTTTGGGCGAGAGATGAACTCGCCCAAGCGAGAGGATCTCGCCTAAGCGAGAGAACTTGGTGTTGTTGCTATTTTAAGCTCGCTTAAGCGAGGTGGGCTAGCCTAAGCGAGGCTGGGGGCTTAGCTTGGGCGAGAGGTCCATAGCTTAAGTGAGTTTATGCGATTTACTATGTTTCTATGTGCTTGTGAGTGGGTTTGGTTGTTATACTATGGTTAGGTTGTATATGCATGTGTTGTGGTGTGTGGGCTTGAAGGACTAAGTCCATTAGGGGTCTGGGATGTGCTCGGTGGTTGGACACATGATGGGCATGGAACTGGTTGAGTTCCCGTCGGCTACTAATGGGCGAGGAGTCCTTAGTATGGCGATTGCATGTGTCGGGCACACGATGGGCAAGGAACTGTGATGTTCCCGTCGGCTACTATTGGGCGAGGAGTCCATAGTATGGTGATTGCGTGCGTGCCAGGGTCCAAGTGTGAGACTTGGATGTTGATACTACAGGCGAGGAGTCTGTAGGGCAGGACTATGAGCGGGATAGGCTCATAGGGTTGGACCACGAATGAGTTAGTTTTGTGGGAGCACAGGGAAGTCCCAAGACCTAGTTCATGCATATGACTCATGAAGGACTATGAGGTCATGGTTGGGTGATTTGAAAATTATGAACTTAGTTATGTTATTTTGGGTTGGGAAACATATTTATACTCATGTTTCTTTATATATATGTTGTGCATAGCTCACCCTTTCTGTGTGTGTGTGGCGATGATCGGGTAACTTATTTTTCGGGAGCAGATGATGTGACAGGTGGGCCAAGAGATGCTTAGACTCGGAGCGAGGGCTAGCATGGGATATTATGTAGATACATATGTATTATGTTTATTATTTTATCCTTGTGAAGATTATGTAAACTTGGCAGGAGCCATTGACTTTTATTTCAGTTTTTTGAATTATGGACTCCTGGTTTTATAACTCGTATATTTAAAGTTTTAAATTTCCCGTGTTTTTGGGAAATGAGGTATTATTAAATGCAGTGCAATTATTTTACTTTGATTTATTTTATTAAATTCGTAATATCCTGACGGGATGTTACACAAGACACATACAAAAGCCAAAGCATTGATAGAAAATATGGTTTCAAATGATTACGAAGTGCAAAATGAGTGCAATCAACTTCAAAAGAAGGGAGTATTGGATTTGTAGACTCACAATATGTTGTTAGCTCAAAACAAACTAATGACACAATAGATGGAGGCACTTATGAAGAAGTTGTTAGCATTGCCACAAGAGATTCAAAATGCTTCCCAAGTACAACACCAACCAATAGTTCAAAGTTGTGTGTTGTGCGGAGGAGATCACACAACGGGCAATGTGTCGTGCAGAGTCAACTGTAGGAGGAGGCCAACTACATGGGAAATCAAGATCGCCAAGGAAATTATGGCAATTTCAATCAAGGATGGAATTCTCATCCTAGCATGGGACAAGCTGGACCGCCCAACAAGTAGCAACAACAACAATCCTTCTTGCATAAGAGGCAAATGAAATTGGAGGAGACACTTCAACAATTTATGCAGCTGTCTATTTAAAATCACAAAAGCATAGAAGCTTTAATTTGTAATCTGGAAACACAATTAGGTTAATTGGCAAAGAATGTAGAAGAAAAATTTGAATTTTTTTACAACTAACACAAGTGAACCCAAAAAAGCATTGCAATGTTATTATAACCCGAGTGGGAATGTGTATGAAAAAAGAGAGGAAGAAAAAAACAGTGGAAATAATGAGGATGGAAAGAAAAAATAGAAAATAGAAAAGAAGAGGAGAAATGTCAGACAAGAAAAGAAGAAAACGTGGAGAAAATCCTCCCCTATCCTCTAGTAACATCTAAGAAAGATAAGGAGAAACAATTTGACAAATTCATCGAGATCTTCAAGCAGCTGGAAATAAAAATTCTTTTTTTTCTGAAGCGATACAATAGATGCCGACATATGCTCAAATTTTGAAAAAGTTGCTGATGAAGAAGAAATACGTAGGAGTAGACACCATTGAAGTCTAGGGCAACTGTAGTGCAATAATTCAGAAGACTCTCCCTCCAAAGTTCAAAGGTCTTGGTAGCTTTATTGTTCCTTGCACAATTGGAAATTTAGCTATTGGGAAAGCACTGATCGACTTGGGAGCGAGCATTAATTTGATGCCCTTATCTATGCTCAAGAAAATTGAGGGCCTTGAAGTCAAACCAACAATGATGACTTTACAACTCGTAGATCGATCAATCAAAATCCCAAAGGGAGTCGTTGAGGATGTACTTGTGCAAGTAGATAAGTTCACTTTTCCAGTGGATTTCATCATACTTGATATGGAGGAAGATATTGAGGTTCCTCTCATTCTTGGAAGATCATTCATGAAAATCGCTAAAGTTATCATAGATGTTGATGGTGGCAAGCTCAAAATCAGAGATCAAAAGGAGGAGGTAAACTTCAAAATGTCCGAAGGAATTTGCAATTTGGAACTAAGGGATTTTAATGATGCAAAGGAAGTCTTGTTTGTAACGAGTAAGCTAGAACAAGTTTTTAGTTGCTTTTCTCCACAACAAATGAAGGAAGAAGAAAAGGCCCCTCCTTCGGAGAAGAATAAGGGCCGAGCTATCAAATGTTAAACTAGCGCTTATTGGGAGACAACCCGACATTTTAAATTTTGCATTTAATTTTTAGTCCATAAAAAAAAGCAACAGTCCTATTCGCTAGGCAAACACAGTTGTTAGGCGTACACATTCACTTAGCAAACACTTATCCCCTATTTTATCATTCGTCCAATGAGCACTTGCTCTTTGTATTTTTCTTGTATAATGAATCAATTCGCCCAACGAGCAGGCCCGACTTGACCAACGAAGGTCATGGCCCTACCCTACGAAAAAAGAGGAAAGATAACAATTTTATGTGATAGAAAAAGGTTGCATGAAGTACATGAAAAAGTGGAGCATATTCATAATAACATTCACATGTGATTGTTCTCGTAGGCTTAATGGTGCTTTTGAATTCTTGGAAAAACCAAATTTTTAAATGCTAGCCAAGCCTCATTACAAGCCTATGAAAAATCGTTTGATCTTACCAATGATGTGAATTTTTATAACTAAGATGATGGACAAAAATTGATGAAGTGGTTTTATAACATGCTGAGTGTGAATGATTATTATTAGTATACACATGTGTGTTGAGTGAAACACTACAATGTTGTGTGTTATTTCAATAAGTTTGGTTATTAACTCTTATCATGATTGAGTATTGAAATGGATACATGATTATACTATTATGTCTCAAACTTTTGAGCAACAAGGAAAATTCTTCAGTGTGGCACAATCAGGATTGGAAAGCCAATTGCTTTTGAAATGTTTTAATTAGTTGATGAAAAGTTGTCAAAATCCAAAAATTTTAAGCTTTCATAAGGACATGAAAATGTTTTAAGTTTGAGGTATTTTGATAATTGGCATTATCATGTTTTTATTTTATTTATTTTTATATCTTATTGTTATTTTATTTTTGGATTTTATTTGACATTTTAGGTTTTATTCAATGCTATACATAAAGAAAAATGAAGGTAATGTGATATTTGTTGTCTTTTAAGTTGATGACCTCGTAATCATGGGAATAATGTCCAGGAGTTTAAGGGCATGATGACAAGAGATTTTAAGATGATAGACTTGGGATCGATGAAATACTTCTTCGATTTGGAAGTTAAACAAAGTGAGAGACATTTTTGTGTCCTAAGAAAGGTATGCTGGAAGATCTTGAACAGGTTCAAGATGAAAACTTGCAACCTAGTTTTGACCCCATTGGAAGGTATTGAAGCACATATTGAGGTATAATCAAGGAACGATATCACTCGACCTATACTGTACTAGATTGGACAACTACTGACTAGTAGGGTATTCACACAATGATTGGTGTGAAGATGTAGAAGACCAAAAAAACATGTGTAGGTATGTATTTTTCATAGGCATGACAACATTCACCTTTCTTTCAAAGAAACAACCTATAGTAACACTACCAATGTGTGAAGTCGAGTATTTTGTAGTATCATGATATGTATATGTCATGCACTATGACTTAGAAATCTTCTAAGAAAACTAGAGCTGAAATAGGAAGGTGGGACTGTGATTTGAATGGATAATGAGTTGGCTATTCAATTGGCAAAGAACCCGATCAACCATGAAAGGAGCAAGATATTGATTTTTGGTTTCATTTCACCCGTGAACAAGTGAGGGAGGAAATGTGGAGCTAATGCATGTGGAAAACCGATATCAATTTGCATATGTGTTTTCAAAGCCATTGTTGTGTTGTTCAATAAATGTAAGAAGCTGATTGGCATGAAGGATAGAAGAAGCATTTAAGTTTATAGGAGAGTTTTACTGGAATAAACTTACATGGGCAACATAATTGGGTAATAAATATGTTTAGCTATTTTGTCTGGTTAATTGTAATGTTAATAATTAGTGTCATGTTTTGTTTTTAATTAGTAGTTAGTAGGACTTGGACATGAAAAGTCAAATGTGAGTCTATAAGTTGTATTCTTCATTGTATGAATAATACAAAAAAGGTAAATCAATTTATTCACAAAGAAATTATGTTGTCAATAGAGAGTGAGTGAAACATGGTAGATATGATGAAGTCGTTGGCATTGCTTATGGTTGAAACTCGTCACAACTTGCTATAGTTTAGAGATTGGAGATGGAAGTTGAAAATGATGTGATTTCAGTGATGGGTGTGTGAGGTGGCGAAAAAAAGGATAAATTTTTTAGGGAGGGAGAATCAGTTTGTGATGGAGGTGGAGCGAAATTGTGTGTTTTGGTGACAAAGGTGACGATGGGGAATGGAGGTTCAATGATGGCAATGAAGAAGGAAGAAGAAGAAAAGGTACTGATGAGCCATTATTTTCTTCCATTCCACTAGTCTTTGTGTACCCTTTAGACAGTTGTTCAGTGCTTAATTGTTCATCTTTAGAGTGTTTTTCATCTGTTGGGCTTTATTGGGCCATTGTTCCGAATTTGGACTAATTTCACATTATTTGGCCTAATTTTTGTTTTTAATTATTTTTAGGTATTTGGGTGAAGCATTTTTGGAGCTTGGACATCAATATTCAGTTGAAGAGAGTCGCCACATCATT
>Ga0214545_1001971_pt1 | contig 39251 bp, 25 predicted proteins | sample CNSS4metaG_FD_160064 | JGI IMG/M metagenome (GOLD analysis project Ga0214545, IMG submission 160064) | Root nodule microbial communities from cowpea collected in UCLA plant growth center, Los Angeles, California, USA - CNSS4 | ecosystem: Host-associated > Plants > Roots > Nodule | place: USA...
CATAAGAAAATGAAAAAACAAAAAAAAAAAAAAAAAAAGGATGGAGCTTGCTTACCCTTGCCGGTTTCGGAATTGGAATAACAGGTGTGGCGTGACTTTCCCGGAAAGTTAATTTTTCTGGAGAAAATATCCAAATAATAATTCACTGGAGAATGAAGTGACCAGAAGCTATATTCCAAAGCTGCAACCAAAAATTTTCCGGCCAATTTTATTTCCAGAATAATAGTAAATTTTATCAGATTATTTACATATATATAAAATAAAAGGTTGGAAAGCGCTTATCAAAGTTGTGGACATGCCGGAGTGGTTATCGGGCATGACTAGAAATCATGTGGGCTCTGCCCGCGCAGGTTCGAATCCTGCTGTTCACGTTTTATTTTTCCATTTTGTTTTGTTTAATGGTGACAATCTCTTGATAATGTTTCTTTCATAAACAAGTTTTGTGACAATTTGTTGACAATGATTCTGTCAAGCCAAGAGTTGTGTCTAATGATATACCTTCGGATGGTGAATAACGAAAATTTCCGAAAGTTTTAGATATACAATTCAATCCTCCATTCTTATTATACTTTTTTTTTTTGTTAAATATGTTTTTGCCCTTTAAATTTGAGTGAAATTTAAAATTAGTTTCTTTTCAAAAATTTTGACTAATTTAGTCTTTCATCTTTATAAATGCGTAGATTTAGTCATTTTAACCAAATTTTGTTAAATTTATATGTCCTTTCAAATACATTTTATGATAGTATTTGGATTATTTATACCATTTGACATATTTTCGCTTCAATATTAACTCAAATATTATCATAAAATGCATTTGAAATGACAAATAAACTTAACAAAATTTGGTTAGAATGACTAAATTTACGCATTTATAAAAATGAAGGACTAAATTGGTTAAAAATTTCGAAGAGGGACTAATTCCAAATTTCAATGAAATTTGAAAGACCAAAAACATATTTAATCTTTTTTTTTTCTCCTTTTACATTCTCAAATTTTGTGAATTGACCACCAAGCTAGAGTGGTTAATCTATGTTCTAGGGGAGGAATTTTATATGATAGTTGCTATATAATTAATTATCTAAAAGTGCCACTTAGTACCTTATTTCAGCTAAGATTGATCTTGCTATGAATATACATAATTCTAACATAGTATAAACAAATGGAGTTAACAAATTATCTCAATTTTTTATTATTTTCGTCCTTTCTATCAAGCATATTACGTTAGACCTAGCTAGAAAAATATCTTTTGAAAATTGACTTTATCCTTTTTAATTGATCTTAAATATACATGTACACATGTATATTTATCTTAAATATACATTAGACCTAGCCAAATGAATATTCAACCTTTTTTCTTTCATTCATGAGTCAAGACAACATTGAGGTGTGAAGACCATAACAAGACTTTCAAATGGATTTCAAGGATCGTGATCTCATATGAAGACTAACTTTAGAGTATTAGCTATTCACAATTTCACACAAAAATCATCTGCTCATAGAAATTGCCAAAGGGAAAATCGAAAGAAAAAGATTACAGGAAACTAAATTATGATATTAATCTCTAATATTGTCTGCTTCTTGTAACATTTATCTCTTCTTACTTTCTAATTTGTCTTTCCTAACACTACAAGCTAGTTAAAACCAATAAATACCACTCATTCTTTGACCTTCTTCTTGAAATTTCATATATAGCTTAATCTTCAAAGGATTTGAAAACCCTCTAGTTTGGAAACAAAGATGAAAAACCCCTGTTTTCCAGGCTAGAGTTTAAACTCAACATGGCTATCAAGTCGATGTGATATTATCCTCACGTTCTGGAGTTGTAAAAACCGGAGTCTGTATGGGTTTATTACCCATATCTTTGGTTTTGTGAAGAAGAAAGGTCCCAGATAAAATTGTGACAAAGCCACAAATCTCAGTAGCAATTTGTGATGCATGCTGTGTGTCCCACTCCTGTAGAAAATCAACAAAGCAGAAAAGCAGTTAATGATTTGCAATCCATTTGCAAACTACCGATGAAGATATTATTTAAGAGCAATTATACTGCAGATTTGAGATGAGTGTACAAGACAATATAGCAATGCAGATAATTGACCAATCGTAGATGTTAATCATGCATTGTAACCTTGTCAAAATTTCATCATCCATTATTCTATTCATGTTACTAGGGTGTACGGTAATGATTTCTCTAATGATCTCATTGCTCATTATAAATTTGTAATAACCATACTCAAGCATCTTCTAGGTAATCATTAACATATCCTTCCTTATAAATGTTAAATCCTTTCAACCTTAGAAGAATTATAATTTGTCACCGTATGTTTTAATAGAACTTCAATTTTTCTTAGATTGCGCTGTATACTCTTGGTCTTTTAAATGCTATGAAAAATCCTATTCTAGACATGATTGCGAAGGGGGTAAACCTTGATCGATCCAAATTCTAGAAATGTTACCACTCTAGTTGAAATATACAATAAAAACTATCAAGTTATAAGCAAATCATGACAAGGAAAAATTTTATTTTTCGTCAAATTAATTCTGACTCCGCCGGTAGTTTAGTTTTCTTCGTAGTCTAACTAAAACTAGGTGAAACAAGAATCTTATATCTGAAGTACCTAAATTGGATTTTGTCCTTATCGTGCTATATATCCCGTAGGCATTTTAATATAATATATAGTTCTTCCAAAATTTGAGGATTTGGAAGCACAATGGCATATATTGATAATGTGGCTGAATCCACCAAGTGAAAGCAGGCTTTTTGTTATTGATATTGTTTTAAATGAATATGTGAAATGGGTGCTAACTTTTGGAAATGGGCTAATATTGTATTCCTTGGAGACTTTTCAATAGATGGTTGTATGGCTCTTATGAAGACGAAGTTTCAAGTATCTCATAGAGAGGATAATAGATGTATTGACTTACTTTCGACATACTACATTTTATTTTTCTTACCAACAATATCTAAGTATGTTGCAGATTATTGATGTTATCGAAGGTGTCAACATAATTGGGGTTGCAGATAATATACTGATGCTAGTGACTTAATAAAAAAAAAATAGCAGCATCCCCAAGCACATTTTAAACTAAAAGTATAAAGCAATATAAAATATGTAATTAGTTACCTTAAACATCATTATGCTGGCAAAAATGGTGAATGACGTAAACATGACATAGTAAGTTGGTGATACAACTGCGGTGTTAAAAGTGTCCAAAGCCTGAAATATGTCTCCAAAATAAATAAATAAATAGCATTACAATCAATAATCATATTGTCTTGAACTAGTAACTCATTACACTTATTTCAAGGATTTTAGCATTCTTGACTATAATTATTAAAGAAAGTGCACAGAGTATGTGCCATGCCATTTCTAAAGTATTGCATGTTGAGTATTATTCATCTTTAACTGAACATGGAAGGAAATGAACTAGTTCAATGTCAATTAAGATAAATAAACCACAGAAAACCTTTTATTATAACTTATAACTTTTCCAAATGCCAAATATTAGATTAAAAGTGCAGACATTTCCATTTAGCAAATGACAGAATCCTGTACAAAAGCATAGTTAGATATTTTTAAGCATAACATACAAACTAATCATCAAGTTCAAATGTTAAAGATCTTAGAAAAAACAAAATAGTATTTTCAATGCTAGTACTCTAATCACCAATACAAAAGGTTTTGAAAAATAAATTTAACTTTAGCATAATTATATCGAGTCGTACTTTGGAATACATGTCACCAACGGTACATGTAGTAAAGATAAGTTAAAGTTTACCTTGTTCAAGTAGTTAATCTGCAGAAGACAACATCCTATGACAATAATTGTAAAGAACCAGGTCTGAAAGTAAACGAATTGGTTGTTGCCTTCAAATGTGAGCTTCAAAGCTATTGAAACTGCTTTCACACTCATAACCTACCCAACAAGGAACAAAATTAACTTTAAGAGGGTAGGTATATTATGAGCATTGAGGATATAATGGATACCGTAATTGAGCCTGTGAGAGAGCATATTCCAACATATACAATCAGATGGCTTTGCCCATATCGTGGAACAAAATAGAAAATAAGGACGCAAACCACAACCACAACTACGCAGCTGTAGATCAAAAATCCTGTTGATGAATAAAAGAAGTCAATGTCAGCATAATTAATCATACATAAATGCCTTGAATCCATTCAATGGTTAAGAATGTTGAAACCAAGCAATCAGGGATAAAAGTTACCAGGTTCTGTAGCAAGTTCCCACACTTCCTTAACAGAGTGAATATCTCTTTCATGGGGAGCATGCAACACAATAGTTGTAGATCCCACCACACAGAGAGCACATCCAAGCACACCAAATATGTGCAACCTCTCCTTTAGGATAAAGTGAGCTAGTACTGCACTGCATCGTGATATTAGTTTGCAATTATTTCTTAAATGAAAACAGCATCCAAATTCAAATTTGATGGATGATGATGCGCATCCACAATTGTCTCAAAGGAAGCAAATGCCACGAAGAATACAATGTCCCCGTACCTGAAAATTATACTCAAAGCTCCCAAAGGAGTTACAAGTAGTGCAGGAGCAAAGGCATAGGCTGCAAAATTGGCTATTTCCCCAACAATCACTACGAAATTTAAGCATACATAATGAATTAGTAGATGAATTTTTCATCAGATTAGTAAGAAGTGAGAATATTTGCAGATACGTTATTTCTGGTTATAGAGTACAAAGATGTATAGACACACAAAAACACACGTGCGTAAGATTGCCCAACATCGATTTTTGCCAAGGCATTTTTTGTAATCATATGAAGTTGAAACTTCAATTCTTGAACATGTAACAGTAACAAACAGCGGCAGTGACACGTACTCAACATTACTTAAGGTTTGAATAGATTAGAAGCTTATTTCTTTCACAAAATCTCATGAATATGGAAGCCAGCATAAAACAAAAAAGGGGTGTATAGATATTCCCCAACTGTATATAATGTAAAAGTATGAAACCCCAGTCAGTCCTTCGTCTGACTAAATTTTTCATGAGTTTATGATAAAAACAGTCCGAATCTTGAACTTTCAAAGCTTCATCAAATATAAAAATTCGCAAGTCAAGTCCACCTACTTCGGTCGTTGCTTTTATTCGTAACTTGTAATGTACTATCATCAAAAGTAAGAACAAATAAAACATAAAGTCAACATTTATCAGATTATATCATAGAAGAATGGAAAAAGGAAATAGTCATCATCCTTCCACTGTTTGTATCTTTGCAAGAGAGGGAGGAGTAATAATCTCAGACCATCACTTTATGCAATTCTTGGTGGAGTAAAAGGACCAGAATATCTCTACTCTTACATACTTGTTACTAGAGATAGAAATCGATTAGAAATCAAGAATTTTTGGTAGCCCAAATATGTAGAAATTATTCTACATCCTTGTACCCTTAACTGTAAAATGGTAATTCCCTGATAGACAGAAATAAAGATAACAAAACCTTTCATTTAATTGGAAAATTTAAGAAGCTCAAGCATCATATTCAAGCTAAAAACACGGTTTTTACCTGAGAAAAAGAATTAATACTAAAAGGTGACATGGCAAGGCCACCAAACCTTAAAATCTTGTCTAGAAGCTACATGACTCAACTGCACAACTGATTAGAAAAAAGGTCCAAAATGAAGTATATCATATAAAGTAACATGATGAATACAATCACACATTTAAAAAAGAATTAGGTCAAACATGCAACACAATTGGTCACAGCAAGAAATCCTATACAGATTAAAACAAGTAGGTAGGTGGTTTATGCATGTGTTGCAGTTAAGAATATTACACGGTACATTACTCCAGTAAATGCAGAAGTGAAATAGTTTAAAAAGACTGAAATTCACTTACTAGAGATCATTCCAAACCACCAAAAAGGTTCATAGAGATATGCATGCCCTCCCGAAGCTGGTCAAACAAAAACAAAAATAAGAATTGAAAAAATAATAATTCAACACTTGTCATGCGAAAAAGAAAAGAAAAAACATGAGAGGAATCATGAACCTGCTCTTTTCCCTGTAGCCCCAGCCTTCTTTAGCCCCATTTTTTTTATTATGAAGCTGGAGCCAATGAAAATGCTGGAAGAGACAGCCAGAATAAACCCCGTTACGTTGTCAACGTTGTCAGAAGATGCCCCCATTTGTCACAACCAGACAAATGATACCAAAAAATATCCTCTGATGAAACTAATAGAGGAATTGCAGGGCCAAGATGTTCAATTCGATCCCTTGACCCTATAAGCCATTGAATATGCATACAAAATTAATAATTAAAGAAGAAAATTAATTGATGGAATGAAGATAAAGATGCACATAGAGACACCTTAGAAGGATAAGTTATACACCTTGTTGACACCTCACACACAACTTTTCGGCTAGAAAATCATGACTCAGAATCAAAGGAAAGGGTTCTGCTGAGCATGTAAACTGAAGCCTTAATCGTTGATGCCAAAGGTGACGGAAAAAGAGATCATGGAATTCTGATGGAACAGACACACAAGAAGCAACACAACCCTTTGTTGTCACGCATGCCTTGCTGAAACAATTACCCCAAATTAAGAGTTTCCGTAATTCACGTTTTCTAACACCTTTTTGCATTATTAATATTTGATATTATAATAAATATAATACGATAATTACTAGTACCACTTTATACAATTTTCTAGTGGGCTGTAACTGTTAGAGTGAGTCTTATGTCATAAATAACAGTAAGTGTTACACAAGGATTTTATTATGTCAGATTAATTAATAAGTAGTAATGTATTTTAATAAATAAAAAATTATCATGTGGATTTCATGTTTCTCACGCACTAATAATAAATATTTATTTCCTTAATGATGTTTTAAGATACTTTTGTTAACATGCCTAACTAACATCAATATAAATATACATAGAAGTATTTAATACATTTTTAGTAATAAAAGTTAAAATATAATACAATTACACTTTTAACAATTTTTCAAAAATAAAACTTAATTAATTGAGTCGTTGAAATTCATATTTGAAATTTATTTACTTCACTTAATTTCAACATATGATATAGTATGTAAATACTTAAAATATGATGAACATCAACCCGAGGTTCTATGGCTTGGGCCAATGACTTGGGCAATGGCATGACCCAATTTTATTTTTTTTGTTTTAACTCTACGAGGTTTTTCTTTACACAAATAACTTTTTTTATATTCCTAAATATCTGCATTGATTACATTTATATCAAAGTAGGTGAGGGTAATTAAAAAAATAATTGTCCTTCCATATTTTTTAACTAAAACCTTGCACCTCTAAAGTTTTCACATTTTGAAAAAACACTCGGATCTCTACTCTTCAACATCCTCTAACGGTTTTTTTTTTTTAAATGTTTTAGTGTGTTGCTTTGTGTTGAACTTCAATATCAACATTGTAGTCCCTGCCTGTTCCAAGTTATGGTCCCCAATCCCACTCCTGTCTTTCTATTTCTCATTGTTCATCTGTATCATTGACATATTTACAGGTACGAGTTATTTTCAACAAGATGTATTTTGATTGGACACGTTTTATTTGCATTGCATGCATAGCTATAGTTGTTGTGTTGTTTGTTGAAGTCACTTGTTAATTATCTTGTTCGTGCATTCTTCGTATAAGTGGCTTTAAAAAACAAAAAGTTTCATTAAACACTAGATGTGGATCTCCGTTATAAGAAAACATAATGAAAAACATATTGATTGTCAATGTAAGACCCAGAAAGTTGGGATAAATAATAATAATAAATAAATTACAAATAATTGTGGGTTGGAAGTAATCCTAAAAGAATTAATTGACAAGTCATGGACAAAGAATAATACTAGCTCAAGTGGTTGAGAGTACTTAGGGATGTTGAAAGGACTTGGGTTTGACTCTTGTATGTGTCATTAGTGTGATATTTGAATTGTGTTTTATTTTACAAATATATTGTGAATGTGGAAGCATAGTTGTAGTGCAGTAAAATACCTAAGTAATGGCTATTAACTTTAGTTTTAATAAATTAATTTTTATTTATTTTATTTATATTGGGGCTGAAAGAGAGAGGAGATAGAGGTTGTGAGAAAGCATAAGGTTAGTGAATGTGCCTACAAGGCGAGGAAGAGAGAACAATGAAATTGTGATATAGTGAGATAGATTGAGTGCTAGAAAGGAGTCTTTAGGTAAGGGGAGTTATCCTTGCGTGATTTTACTTTGAATAATATGTTTTGCGTTATATTGTGGTTTGAGCGTCTCAATTTCCTCTTCTCTGTGTTGTTTTTTTGAAGTTTTTGGCCTCCTGTTCAAAAATCGCTTGGCAGCTAAGGAGGCACGCCACGCAACTCATTCTGTTTTCACCCAATTTTTTGGGTTCTACAAAAAACTGTCTGGCAGCAATGAAGGCCCACTAGGCGGTACAAACTGATTTTTGGTGCAATCTGCCTTTTTAGGGGTGTTCTGTTATATGCCTGGATAATCTGAAAATTTTTGTGCTATTATTTGTTTGTTTAATTATATAATTTACTGGGAATGTTTCCCTACTTGTGATGATTTGATGATTGGGGAGGGATCATGAACATGAAGGTTTTATGAGGATTTGGGGATGGATGCGAAATGTGTTGCGCATATTACTAAATTGGCTATTTAGCAAGTGTATGGATTAATTGAGTGTGTATGCATGCTAGAGATATAATTGTATGTAAATTATATGAAATTGGATGATTGAATCGTGTTCTAGAAGATTTAGGGTTTCAATCAGGTGCAAGGGAATTCTAGGATTCCCAGAAAACTAATGCACCGCTTAGCGGTACGGGTTTTGCCGCCAGGCGATAGACGATGACTAACATCTTGTTTTGGTTGTCTACTTTAGCAACAAATTTAAACTATTGGGACTTATCCTGAATCCTATAAATAATGTCATGATATAGAGTACATGTTTAAAAATGAGTGGGTTTAATGCATGCACTAGGGATATGGGATATAATATGACTTGTATTGGTTTGAATCATATAATGGAAGAGAATAGAAGAGGTATTGTTGATATCAGTAAACTGATTGCATGTTTTAGAAGCCTAGGAGTGGCAATTTAGGACTGCTTCACTTACATGTATGATCCAATAATCTAATCAAATAACTAATAAGGTGCACTTGTGTATGAATTGGGTATCATGTGGTTGGAATGAATCTTGAATTGGGATGAGGTACTTTAGGGTGGAAATGTATCATATTTGATGTGATGTTGGTAAAATTGTACGATGATTGATATACTAGTTCCTATGTTCACATGTTTCAAGCATATGCTAGGCTATTCTTAAGGGATGTCATATCACCAAAGTTTGAGTGCATGAATGCTTATGATTTATGGATTCTTAAGGATTGTGATAATGTAATTTGATGTATGTTGAGTTGTGAAGATGTGTAATTGGTATTCTAAGTAAGTATTGTGATGCTTGATGTGTGATAAAACAGTCTGCAGTGCCTAAACTAGTACGATTTGCCCTACTAGTGTAGCGCTTGGCAGTAGGGAGTCCCTACAACACGTATGGTAAGGATTCATCCTCCAAGCGATAAACCACAAATAAAGGGGTCACTAGATGCATGGTGCCTAGCTACAAGGGAATACTGTCAGGCGGTCTAGAGCACAATTTCGCCTGGTTGCGCTTAGGTAGTGTTATGACTTTGGCAATTTTACCAAGTCGCGCAAGTAGTAACCGGTAAGATCGAGATATCTTTTCTTGAGAGACTCGTGTATACTAAATAATTGCGTAATTATAGACTAATTTAAACTAAAGAATGAATCCATATTTTGAGTTTCATGTAAGAAATTAAATTTTGCATAAATGATTAAAATTGAACTTTGGAAGTTAGAGGCACTTAGTGAATGGAAAAGATTAGAAATGATATGAATTGATATTGTCGGGGTTAGTATTCACCAACTATGCTCTCATGCAACTACAATTTTACATCCTCTACATTAATATGCTAATGTCAACCCAAAAATTTACTCAAACCCTAATTCCTTAATGGATTGAGCCTAAATTTCCTTATTAAGAGTCAATTCAAATTTACTTTATGCACTAGGGTTTAAGACAACCAATGGGTCAAGCCCTATTCCTAGGTACAAGCTCCATTGAGTTTTCTTGTGCCAAATCAAGGTTTCAAAAGATATTTTCACACCCAATGAACCAAATACATGCAATGGATGGCCAAATCAATGCAAGCATTAAGTGAAGAAACAAAAAGACTAGCATTCAATGAAATATGCATTTATATATTCAAAGCATTGCAATTACATAACAGTGTAGTGGATACATCTAACCCCAACAAAAATTGGTTTAGCTCTCCATTGTCATGGAGAGCTCAAGCTTACAAATGGAAGAAATGGGAGAGAAAGAGATACAAAGAGGAAGAATGAGTCGTTCCCACATGCCTTAGCACACCTCCAAGCTCTCCAAAACAAGTTTGCTCATGCCTACCACTGCCAAAGATCCATTCCCTTCGAGCAAACCAGAAGAAATAGGTTAAAATGGCCACATCAGCACAAGTGTCGCTCATCGTTGTCCCCGCACCGCTTAGCGTCCAGAAAATGCGAGCCCATCAATGCTCAACACTGGCTTTTGGCGCTCAACGCCCAAAAATGCGAATCAAATGGGGCTGAGCGTTGGCACTGAGCGTCTAGAAATGCGAATTAACTAGCACTCAACGCTGATTCTGGCGCTCAGTGTTGAAAAATGCAAGAAAAATGGTGTTTAGCCTTGATTTCTAGTGCTCAACCTTGAACTACTATGTTCATATCTTCAATTTTGGCCTTTTTTTCTTGTTTCTTCTCTGGTTGACAACTTGTTTGGCTTGAGACAAAAGCTTCTTATCATTAAATTGGTCACAAAAATAGGGATTAGTGGTATAATTAGATCTATGTAACCCATATAGTATTTATTCACAAAAGTAAGTAAAAGTGAGGATTAAATGGGTAAAAAGCTCAAGAGGAGTTGATTTTGTTAACAAAAGATAGCCAAGATAATGGTAGAAATCTACATTATCAACTCCCCCAAACTTAAAACCTTGTTTGTCCTCAAGCAAAAAGGGTAACTTGGCCTAGATGAATAACACAATTGCAATGGTCTAGCAACTCAAGAAAACATGATTAAACAACCAAAACAGATATCAATCGTGCTTGCTCTTATTTGAAAGATTTTTTGACATATGTGTTTCATTAGCAAGGCGAGCTTAAGCTATGGTGCTCACAAGAACATGCAAAAGTTTATAAGGGATCAACAATCATGGCAAAATGTTTCCTTGATAAATGGGAACCACTTCTCACAAGAACAAGTGTTTCACTCAATCCCACTAGTGTATGCATATAAATAACATTCTCTCCACCATCACAATGTCACACAATATAACTTTGCTTTTTGTTCAAAATGCCTAAAACTTTCACAAACATGCTATCATCACAAGGGCTTTTATGGCTTGTATCGTGGCTAGGCTAAGAAGGAAATTTGGTTTTTCAGGATAACAAAAGTACCTTAAGCTAAGAGAACAACTAATCAAATCATGAAAGTATTTTTCTCCCTTCTCTATGAACAAATGAAACCAATTCCCAACTTGCTTTCAACAATTTTTATTCTTTGCAGCAACTTTTTTTTTTTATGAATTGAACCAAAAGCTTTACACATTTTCTCATGCTCCCTTATATCAGCAATAATTCCCCTAAACTTGAACCATACTCATGACTAACAATTATTTGCTCTCTCAAGCTCAAAGTAAGGTAGTTGAAATGTTCATTATGCTCAGGGTTCAAGGAATGACACATTTTATCTTTAAGGCTCAAAGACTAAAAGGGTTTGCGCAAGAAATCTACTTGAAAAAGATTGGCTCAATTATATAACAGGAAAAAGAAAGATGGCCTTGATCATCTGTAGCATGCAAGTAAATGATTAGCAAATGAACTCAAGCAAAATTAATTATGAGTCCACAGTGATAGCATTCACACAAATCAACTCTAGGACACAATCTCTCACAGGGTACTTTGGGTTCCACAATTGTCAACATATGTCAAAATCATTTATCACAATTAAAATCAAGCATCACTATACCAAGTCAATGCAAAAGAAGATTAGTTCACCAACCAAGCTACAGAATTCAAAAACTATGAAATGAAAGTTAAAACCAAAATTTAAATTGAAATCTAAAAGCATAATTGAAAATCAGGACTATTCACAAACACAAGTCCTACAAAAGGGAGTCATCTATCAGCTCCAAGAGCATCTCGTGAGACGTTATCCTCGCTCCTAGCGGAGGAATCATCATCAGACCCCTCCTCTTCATCATTATCGGGCTTCTCCTCATCATTAGACTTATCCTCCTCCTCATCATCAGCAGCTGCAGCAGAGGAAGTTGCTCCTCCTCCTCTAGAAAGGTTGGCCTGGTCCCTAGGTCATGCTACTCTAGCCTCAACTTCCTTAGCAGATAAAAGATGCAGCTCAAACATGGCTAAAGACACATCTCAGATCATCTCCGTGTGTACCACTTCCAACCGGTGGAGGGCATTTAGCTTGAGGTCCAGGGATTGCATCTGCAACTGCATGATCTGTCATGCATCAAGGGGAGGGGTAGTTGGTTGTTAGTCAGGATTGAATGGTGGTGCAGTAGGTCCCTCCCTTCGACTAGCAAGCAATGTTGTGTGTAGTAACCATTTTCAATTGGTGCATGGGGCCTCTCGAAAGGTGGAATGGAGGTGTCAACCCCAGCCAACTCACATAGATAAGTGATCAAAGATGGGTGCCCAAGAGGAGCTTTAGGCATGGCAACATGGGCACACTAGTGGATTTCATTTGCAATGAGTCTACCAACATTCAAAGGTCTGCCAGTGAGAATGGCGTAGAGGATAATGGACCGGCTCATGGTGATGTTCGAGACGTGTGAGCATGGGGTCATATTGGCGTGTATAAGGGTCAGCCACATCTTACTTCTTGAAGTGAGATTCGATCGTAGGATTTTGATGGGTTGTTGGTTCTTGTTCAATTCAAATGTTCCCCCCAAGATGCATAAAGTCCGCTCAATCTTTGTGTAGTCAACATCAGCATTGAATAATTGGGCATATTAGCAAGGTGTGTTGCCCGATTTCCAGTTCGTTCCCAAGAATGTGTTGATAGTTTTAACATCAAAAGGGACGCGTCTTCCTCTAACATAGATAAAGAAGGGATCTTCATCATGGATTTGCTTTGCATTAACATATAACTCTTTCACTATAGCTATGTTTGTCGGAGCTGGATACAATCCCAAGTTATTCCACCCTTTGCGAAGGAATTCTTCTATGAATTCAGGCACTTCTCCAGGTAACAGGCCAGGGGCTTCTCCATCAAGAGCCATCGGTTTTGAACCAAGTCGTAATTTTCCTCATGCTCCTTGGTGAGGAAGCGATGGGAATAGAATTTTTCCTTCCTCTTTTGACCTTAGGAGGATTGGCCAGTAGTTGCCTTGTGGCGATTAGGAGTTGAAGAAGATGACATCTTGTAAAATAGGTATTCACAAAAAGGTATAGTGGCATTGAAATGTCAGCAACTAAATTGGATAATGAGCAGCAAAAAGACTATAGTAGTCTAAAATCTGGTAGCCAAAAATTGTGAGAAAAGGCACAAAAATAGACACCAAACATAGGCATCTTAAATTTCCACTCAATTCACACTCAATCAAAACCAAGGTCATCAACATTGAACTAGATAATGCAAAAACACAAAATAGGGGCATTTTGGCGCCCCACAAAACAAGACTCAGCAAAACAAGGTTAGCATAACTAAACCATTGCCCTTGAGCAACAACCAAAATAATGGCCTTAAAAGAGTAACACTGGCCAACACTGCAGGCACATACAATAATGGTCCAGAATTTGACCCAGCCAACACATATTCACATGACAACACAAGATATAACAACAAATGGTGAACATGATAGTTAGACTTACTAGGCAGTGAACATCACAAGAGGATTCAACTCAATGACAAAAACATGGCTTAAACAGCCCAACCTTAGCAACATCACTCTTTGAAGCACAAAGACATGGAAATGGCCTAAATAATTATTCACACAATTCATAAAATTAGCACATCACAATAGAATGCACAAAAAAACAACAATTACACAATGAATGAAAAATAAAAACATGAACATTTACGTGAATGAATGCAAAGGAGAGGAATGCCTGGTTTAGTGGATTGAGAAAGAAGCTTGCTCCTGGAATTGGGTTGGTGGTGGTTTGCAGAGGTGTTGGTTCGCGAATTGGGTTGGCAATGGTGGTTTAGATTCGTGTAGTGATTGAAGGTGATGAAGGTTAGCAGTGAATTCGTGCAATTGATGAAGGTGAGTGCGTAAGTAAGGGAATACGAAAATGGCAGGCTGAGCAGTGAGCAACGATGGAGAGTGTAAACGTGACTGGTGTGGGTGTAGAGGGAGCGTGAGTGAGGTTTGTGTGCGTGGATGGAGGCACGAAAGTGGTGTTTCGTGTGGGTGCAGAGGAATAATGAATGGAGCGAATGGTAATGGGGTGGTGATGAAAACGAGAGTGCTAGAGGCAGGGTAGGGCTGAGTGGTGGTGTGTAAAACTGAGAATGGGAGTGATGGAGACAGGGATGAGCGGTGGTGAGCGGCAGAATTGGGGGAAAATCAAGGTTTAGGGTTTGAAAATGAGAGATTGGGGATTGGAGAGGTAGGGTTCGAGAGTGGGAGAGCGAATTTGAGACAAAGAATGGATGAGGGTGTGAATGGGCCCAAGACATTGTCCAAACTATCCCAAAAAGCATCAGACCTACACCACGAGCCAGCGTTGAGCGTCCTGCAACAACGCTTAGAACTGTATCAGTTAAAACAAAGGTTGTTGATTTTCTGGTGTGGCATTGAGCGCTAAAATCTGACGTTGAGCGATGAAGCTGCAGTGGTCACTTTCGTGGCTGAGGTTGAGCGCTACAGATCAAGGTTGAGCGTCAGAGCTGCAGTGGTTATGAATTCTATGCTTTTTCTCTCAACCTTTGAACCTAGGCACTCGACATTCATGCAAACATGCATTCAAACAAAAATAAATGCTAAGACTAACCTAAAACACACCTAAAGACCACATTGACAATACATCAAAGGCTTGATGCACACATGACTTAAAACAGAGAAAAACATGCTCAACTTAACTACCAAATTTCACAAACACATAAAATTTCACAAGACTCAAAACAACAAATTGAAATAAAGAAAGGGTTGAGAACATTGGGTTGCCTCCTAGGAAGCGCTTATTTAACGTCATGAGCCTGACAGTTAATGCACTTAAGCTTGGTTGGTGCTTTTGGTGTGCTGCTTCCCAACCTAACACATATACAACTTCAATTGATCACTAGTCACCAATTTAGTCCTTCTAAAATAAGGAGCTTCAATTTCAATCCTTCCATCAACTTTGATGTCTTTAATAACCCACAACCTTGCCCATTTTGACTTGAATCTTCAAATGTTCCTTTCTCATCACAATTTGTTGGTCGGGTCTAAGCCCATTAGTTCCCATCAAAGAGTGGTGGTGAACTAGAACATGATCTTTCTCTTCCCTCTCTTCATGCACTTTCACAAAGAAGCAATTGGAGCACTTTTCAAGTAGTCTTGAAGCTTGCCATGGTCTACTAGTCACAGCTAAAATTTCATTAATGACCTTAAGACTAGTCTGTTCCTCACTGGATTCTTGCATAACTTCAACAACATGGAAAGTCACTTCCTCATCTTGGTCTTTTAATTTCAGCGTTCCCTCATCCACATTGATGACAACCTTAGATGTTTTCATGAATGGCCTCCCAAGAATGAGCGGTACACCTTCATCCTCCTCCATTTCCAGCACCACAAAATCTACTGCAAATTTGAGCTTATCTCTTTTTACCACAACATCCTCCACCACACCATAGGGGTATTTAATGGACCTATCTGCCAATTGCAAGGTCATTCTTGTTGGTTTAGCTTCAAGACCACCAATCTTCTTAAGCGCAGATAGGGGCATCAAATTAATGCTAGCTCCTAAGTCAACTAGAACTTTCCCCATATCATGATTTTCAATGGTGCAGGGGATGGTGAAGCTATTTGGATCATTGAACTTTGGAGGAAGGGTCTTTTGAATAATAGCAATACAATTCCCTTGCACCTCAGTGGTTTCCTCTTCTATGTACTTCTTCTTTTTACCGAGGAAATCCTTCATGAACTTTGCATAAGAAGGTATTTCTTACAATGCTTCAGAAAAGAGAATCTTGATCCCAAGTTGCTTGAATATGTATTTGAACCGAGCTAATTGTTTCTCCTTCTCTTTTCTTGAAGGGTTATGAGGATAGGGAAGGGTTTTCACAACAAATTTCCCTTTTTTCTTTTTCTCTTTTTCATTTTCCTCTCTTTTATTAACTTTCTCCTCTGCTACAATTTCTTCATCAACTTCTTCCTTTTGAATTGCTTCTTCATTCTTTTTCTTTTCTCCAGCTTCCACCTTTTCTTTAGAATCTAGCCCAACCTCCTTCCCACTTCTAATGAAAATAGCTTGACATTGTCCTTTGGGGTTGGCTTGAGTATTTGCAGAAAATGATCCACCTTGTTGGTCCGCCAATTACTTTGCTAATTGCCCCACTTGCACCTCCAAATTTTTAATTGATGCATCAATGTTCTGTTGATTTTGTATTGACATTTGCAAGAACTGCTACATTATGTCTTAAAGCTTTGAAGTTCTATCAGTCAAAGAGGTTGTTGGTAAGTCTGTTGATGTGGGAGTCTATTAGAAAGTCCTGCTTGGTCTAATTCTGGTGAGGTCTCCATCCTTAATTATAGTTTCCAAGTCAGCCTTGATTGCCTATTGGTATGGTTTCCTCCACACAACTCACAACTTTGCACTTGTTGGATTTGAGTTATAGAGGTATTTTGAAGCTCTTGGGAAAGTTGTGACAATTTCATCATGAAGGTCTCTAGTTGCTGAGTCATGATCTTATTCTGAGCCAACAGAGCATCTTGAGATTGAAGCTCTAGAATACCCTTCTTTTGAGAATAGGCTCTCTCAGTATAGGCTTCATTATCATTAGCTGCCATATTCTCTATCAACTCATAAGCTTCCTTTAGTGTCTTCCACTTGATACTTCCTCCGGTCAAGGCATCCAACATCAGCTTTGACTGGGATTTAAGGCCCGCCAAGAAAAGAGTAAGTTGTGTAGGTTGATCAAATCCATGAATGAGAGTTTTTCTTAACATTCCTTTGAATCTATCCCATGCTTGGCCTAAGAACTCATTCATATCTTGCTGGAATGCTAATATTTCCTGTTTTCCCTTGTTGACCTTGGACTGGGGAAAATATTTTCTTACGAACTTTGCAACCACATCATCCCAGTTAGTGAGACTATTCTCAAGAAAGGAATTCAGCCATGCTTTAGCAGGTCCTGCTAGGAAGAAAGGGAAGAGACTCAGGCGTATGGCTTCATCGAGAACTTGATGGATTTTCACAGTGTTGCAAATCTCTAAGAATGTGGCCATATGAGTGTATGGATTTTCATGAGACAGGTCACTGAACTGATTACTCTAAACTAGGTGAATAAGAGTCAGCTTCATCTCCATATTGGTGGCATTGACTATTGGCCGAGCAATACTGTTGAAGTTGATATAGCTTGTCAACGTCGCATAATCTTCCAAAGTTCGTCTTTTACGACCTCTACCATCACCATGAGGATTTTTAGTCATTTCTTCCTCTAAAAATGAATCAAGATTCTGAGAAGTAGACTAAAGAGTGTCTGAAGCAAAAGAGTGAGGGGCAATTTGTTATGCTTGAGCTCATCGTCGCCTAGTGGCACTATTGTTTCTGCGGGCAGTTTTCTCTATCTCAGGATCAACAAGGAGTGGTTCTGAAGACACAATCCTCCTTGTATGGATTCTACCATGTATACACTATAGAATAACAACAAAAACAAGCTTGAACTACAAGTTAGCCCAAATAACGTGTGTATCTAACAAAACCAAAACAAGAAATATGAACAAAAAAAATTAAGTTTAAATAAGTCAAAAATCACACAAAACTATAATATTAGACACGGGTCCCCAGCAACGGTGCCAAAAACTTGTTACAACTTTGGCAAGTGTACCAAGTCACACACGTAGTAACTGGTAAGACTCAGATATCGTTTTCCAAGAGACTCGTGTATGCTAAATAATTGTGTAATTAGTGACTAATTTAAACTAAAGAATGAATCCATATTTTGAGTTTCGTGTAGGAAATTAAATTTTTCATAAATGATTAAAATTGAACTTTGGAAGTTAGAGGCACTTAATGAATGGAAAAGATTAGAAATGATATGAATTTATATTGTCGGGGTTAGAATTCACCAATTATGCTCTCATGCAACTACAATTTTACATCTTCTACATTAATATGCTAATGCCAACCCAAAAATTTACTCAAACCCTAATTTCTTAATGGATTGAGCCTAAATTTCCTTATTAAGAGTGATGAAGGATTGACCACTCAAAGAACTATGGAGACTACCCCAAGGAGAATTACTAGGAGCATGACTAAAGGGGATAATCCTTCTTCTATGTCTCTTTCTTTATTTTCCATCTTAATTTCTTGATTTCCCTAAGTTGACTTAGTTGACTTGTTGACCTTTGACTATGGTTGACTCATTGACCAAAATTAATTAAACTTAAGTCAACATGTTAATCCTTGTTTTAGTTGATTTGTAGGTTAATTTTGTAGAGACAAGCTTGATAGGTGGCGCATGGTGATTGGAGAGCATGAATGATGTGGAGGAGAGAGTAAAGCAAAAGCAAAAAGCATAAAGCAAAAGTAGACATTGTACCTTTTGTCTCTTTTGATCTTTATGCTTATTTGCATGATTTGGAGACCACTTTTTTCTCTTCCTCCACCCTTTTGGCCGAGAATCCTCATTGGAAGAAGCACCACCATCTCATTTTGTGCCTAGCTTGAAGATGCTTCTAGAATTAGGGTTTTCCTTGCTTTTCTAGTTAGGCCTTTTCATCTTTTGTATTTTGCTTAGAGGCCCCCAAGACTATCTGTTTAAGGGGAGTTCTACCACTTGTAAAAGGGTTGAATACTTTGAATCTAAACACTTTTGTTTCAACCATTGTCCCGTGAGCTAAGCCCTCCTTCTAGGAGAGGAAGAACTCTTGCCTTATCTTGTTATGCAAGTGGCGACACCATACACTCATCTCTAGAGGTTGGTTTGCTTTGCCCCCTCTATGAGTGGCGTACTCCACTTCCATATCCACTATTATCTTCTCTTCTATTTTATTTGTTCTTATTCTTTCATTGTATTTTTGTTTTTGGTCTTTCTCTTGTTATTTTCGTTTATAAGCACCTTAAGCTATCTCTTCTCCTATTGAACTCTTGGAAAGGAACCTTCACATCTAGATAGCCTTCTATCTTAATGTCCAGTAGGGAATTCCTTGAGTTTTCTTTAAACAACTATTCACCATATTCATAATCTTAAAAGGAAACAAGATAATCCTTCATCAAAGAGTCAATTCCTTGAACTCTTAATAAGCAAATTTGCTTTATGCACTAGGGTTTAAGACAACCAATGGGTCAAGCCCCATTCCTAGGTACAAGTTCCATTGAGTTTTCTTATTCCAAATCAAGGTTTCAAAAGATATTTCCACCCACAATAAACCAAATATCATGCAATGGATGGCTAAATCAATGCAAGCATTAAGTGAAGAAACAAAAAGACTAGCATTTAATGAAAGAGACATTTATATATTCAAAGCATTGTAATTATATAAGAGTGCAGTGGCTACATCTAACCTAAAAAAAATGGATTTAGCTCTCCATTGTCATGGAGAACTTAAGCTTACAAATGGAAGAAATGAAAGAGAAAGAGATATAAAAAGGAATAAAGAGTTGTTCCCACAAGCCCTAACGCACCTCCAAAAAATGCAAGCCCATCAGCGCTCAACATTGGCTTCTAGCGCTCAGTGCCTAAAACTGTGAACCAAATAAGGCTGAATGCTCGCACTGAGCGTCCAGAAATGCAAATTAACTGGCGCTCAACGCTGAAAAATGCGAGAAGAATGGCGCTCAGCCTTGATTTCTGCCGCTCAGCCTTGAACTGCTATATTTATATGTTCAATTTTGGCTTTTTTTTCTTCTTTCTTCTCTGGTTGACATCTTCTTTGGCTTGAGACAAAAGCTTCCTATCACTAAATTGGTCACAAAAAGAGGATTAGTGGTATAATTCGATCTATGTAACCCATATTGTATTTATTCACAAAAGCAAAGTAAAAGTGAGGATAAAATAGATAAAAAACTCAAGAGGAATTGATTTTGTTAGCAAAAGATAGCCAAGATAATGGTAGAAATCTACATTATCAGCAGTGCCAGACAATAGTGTAGGGGCAGGGGTCTGTTGCAAATGATTTTGCATGGATGGCTTGATGGTTTGGTTTGGGATATGTTGTAATTACTTATGAGCGGGGAGGTTCATAATGGAGTTGGAAATGCGTGATTGATTCGGGCGAGGAGGTCCTTATCAATTGTACTCTTGTGTGGGGATACAAGTGGGGGGCGGTCGTATATTTCGTGCTCACACTTGAGGTTGTTATGAGCGGCGAGGTTCATAGCAGGTGTTCACGCATGTTGGACTACGAGCGGGTAGGTTAATATAGACAGACTACGGGCGGGGAGGTCCGTAGAGTTGGACCACGAGCTAGTAGGTTTGTGGAAGCATGATAATCATTTACGACTAAAGTGTGTGTGTGTGTGTGTGTGTATGTGAATCCTTCTTATATAGGTTATGAGATTGGGGAAAAAGGTAAAATGAAGTATATGCATAAAGAAATATGTTAGGTTCTTGGGTGGGTGTTAATTCTCATTATTTATTTTATATTTTGTTCAGCTCACCTTTTCTATTTGTTTTTGGTGATGATCGTGTGACTTGTCACGTAGGAGCAGATGTGAATCCAGGTGAGGACGTTGATGCTTAGAGACAAAGCGGGATAGACTATGAGGGATTTACTTTATGTTTTATTTACAAACATTTTGTAATAAAGTTGTATGATGCTTTTCTCTATTAAGGATTTATAATAAGGATGATTAAATGTAATTGAACTTCAGCGATATAAGTTTTAAATTTTTCTGCGCTTGGGAACTTTATATATTATTTTAACTACACAAATAAAATTATACGATATTTGATTTATCAAGTAATATTTGCCTAGGGTGTTGCAATCAACATCCATTACATCCAAAAGTTAGATGTCGAAATCTGGTTTATATGAATACCAGATGTCGACATCTGGTATACAAGTTTTTGTTTTCATTTTTTTTAAAGATTATAACATGTACCAGATGTCAACAACTGATATGCACATAAATCGAATGTCGACATTCAGTGTAATAAGAAAACATATCTCATGTTGTTTGTGAAGCGAATGTCGACTTCCGGTTGATTCTTACCGATTGTCGACATCTGGTATGCAAGTAATATTTTTTTTGTTTTTTATTTTCTAAAAAAGATTACACCAATGATCAGATTTGGGCATTTGATATGCACATACACCGGATGTTTATAGCTGGTGTAATAAGAAAACAACGGATGTATGTTTGTTGTGAAGCAGATGTCAACTTTTGGTTGATATGTTTATCGATTGTCGACATCCGGTATTTAGTGGTGGCAGATTTTGCATTGTCTTGATCCCACGCCACCAACACCTTGTTATCAAAGTTCACTCTATGGTTTGCAACAATGGAGCTTCATCTTATCATTATTCTTAACGGTTGCTATTTCTCCTTTCTACCTTGAGAAGTCATAAACAATTGGTTTTTCAATGGCTTTCGCACCACAAAAGTGGACTTTTGAAAAACAATCAATACTTTGTTGTTGTCATACCCATCAACTGAGCATGTGTACAAAATGGATTTGTCCACTCAAACTGTTATGGCTAGTACTGGTTGATGTTTCTATAAACCAGCGAAATTCTCAAACCCTATATTGATGGCCACAAAGTAACCTCCATGAATAGTTGCATGCACACATAAACTAATTAACATGGCCATATAACATGAACACTTTCTTGACTTAGTTAATATGTTTTATTTTATCTTAATTTGTTTTTAAATTTATTTTTCAAGGTGTAATTTTTATTTTACATTTTTTACATATTGAATATGTATTTCTTTATATTAAAAATATTGATTTATTAATTATTTTCTATTTTTTTAACACATTAATAAATTATTTAATTATTTAATTTAGTTTTTATATTTTTTGTGTTTTTTGTTAATTAATTATTTTAAGTTTTGTATGATTATGTTATGCATATTATTGTATTATTTTAGGTGATTATAATTATGGAATATTTTCATTTGAATTTTTTGGATTCTCAAGTAAATTTGAGTTTAGTAAATTCAAACTTGGTATCAAAATTTTCTTCTTTTATTAATGATATCTGAGAAGGAGATTATACACCTAACTTTACAACTGATGAGATTTTTCCCACACGTGAAGATTTAATTAAGTGGGTTCGAGGGGTTACTTATGATCTTGGATTCATTGTTATTATTCTAAGATTAGATAAATATAATGAATAACCCATAAGTTATTTGCATAGGCGTATTTTGTTAACAAAAGGGCATAAACCGCTTACGCATTTAGACCTTTGTAAAAAAGTTGTTGTGGCTTGGAAGCATTTGGATCAATGGAAGACAATTCCAAAAGGGCAAAGGTTCTTATGGATTTGCTTTTTCTTCTTTAGAAGACATGCAAAGGGTTTTGGTTGTTGGAACTTGGAATTTATCTCTTGGCATTCTTAGTGTTTTTCTTAGACAAAAGAGTTTGTCCCAACTTCCATGAAACTCACGAAAACTCAATATGGGATTTGCATTCATGGCCTTCCTTTAGAGTATTGGCAGCCAAAAGCGATTTTCTCAATAGTATGTGGAATTAGTAGACCTTTATCTTTAGATGATTATACTAATAATAAGTCTCAAGGTTTCTTTGCACGTGTCTTGGTTGATGTTGATTTGTTATCCAATTTTCCTAATCAAATTTTGGTGGAAAAACCAAGATTTGCATTTATTGTTGATGTGGAATATGAGAAATTGTCTCTATTTGTTCAAATTGAAAAATGATTGGTCATGATCTATCTAATTGTAGACATTACAACAGGATGCTAATGTTATTTTTGGTGGGGAGAAAATCGCTTGCGCAAAAATACAGCAACATTATTGTCTTAAGATGATTTATGCACAAGATGGGACTAATGGCTCTTTATCTTAAGTGGTGAAGCTTGTGAAGGAGCCTATAATGGAGCCTATGGTACAACTTGTTGCTCAGTCACAAACTAAGCCAATGGTAGTTGATCATGATAATATTTCTATTGTGAATGGATCTTCTCTTGTTAGGAATCTTGATGGTTGATGTAGGTTTGACCCCTACCAAGGATGGTGGGCCAAGAAATATGGTTAGGAGAACCCTCATGAGAGTTATCGAATCTCTTCCATTGTCTTAGCTTTCATTATGTTTGAATTTCCCTAAGTTGACTAGGTTGACTTAATCTTGGTTAACTTGTTGACTAGAGTTGACTTAACCTAAGTCATCATGCTAATCCATGTTTATATGTTTTGTAGGTTTAATTAGGCTAAGAAGGATTGGATGATGTGGCACAATCCTAGGTGTAAAGTGGAGATGATGTGGAGCATAGGTGAAGGAAGAGGAAAGCACATAAAGCACCATTTACGTTGTACCACCTTGTACCATTTGGTCTCCTTTGTTTTAAGCACCTTTTTGCTACTTTTTGGAGACATATGAGACACATTTCTTGACTTCCTTTATGTTATGTTTGGATTGGGGTGTGAATTTGGGGAAGTGGATTTACATTGCTTTTAGTTGATTTGTAGGTGAAAATATGGTTGTTTGGGTTAAGGGAAAAATAATATGATTTGAGTAAATATGAGTGGAAAGTTTGTGCAAATTGTGTATGATGTGATTGGTAAAATTTAATATATTTTTATTTTAATAGATTAAATTATATGATTACTATTTTACCCTTTAGTATAAATAAAAGAAATAATATTAAAATAAAATTGAAATTTTTTATGTAAAATTAAAAAAATATAATTTAATAATATTGTCGTTAATAACCTGAAATAGTTTATTTTATTTTATATAGTTAATTCATTTTTAAAAAAACTTACGTATAACATATTATAAAAAATCAATTTATGTTTCTAATAATAATAATAAAACTAATAATAATAATATTATTATTAATAATAATAATAATTATTATTATTATTAAAAAAATATTAATTACATATAGTTATTATAATATATATTATCATTATAATATTATTATTATTATAATATTCTTACATTTAATATGTAATTACTATATATATATATATATATATATAATATCAACTATAATTGATTTTGTGGGAGAAAGAATCAACTCGGTTTAGTTTCAGAATTTAATTTTAATTATATTCTTCACTTTTAACTTTTATTTTCATTTTCATAATTTATTTGTACTTTTTATGGTTTATAATCTGAAGGTCAAACAAGTACTTTTACATTTGTAGCGTAACTTTCTCTTCATTTCTCGCATTTTTGCGGGTGACCTTTGAGAGGGGTTATTCGTAAATTGGTGCTTACAAATGGCTGCAAATTGATCAATCCAAACAACGTGACACTCGCTCTTCCGTTTGACTAGCAATACTTCCCCAAATCCAAACACAACATTAGAGCTTGGACGAAATTTCCTTTGCACACACAACAGTTAGCTCCTTTTGTCTCATTTTGTAACCTAATTTGACCTAGTTTTTAAAAGCTAAGCTTAGGATTTTGTAGAGACATCCTTATGTATCTTTTATTTGCTTATAAGCCCCTAAACTTTTCTATATAAGGGGTGTTCTTAGACTTGTAAGAGGGTTGATCATTTTGAAAAATAAACACTCTTGTTATTCAATCTTGTGAGAGTCTCCTCCTTTCGGAGTGATGGAGTGAAACTTCTAAGCCTTATCTTGAGATAGATTGAAGTGGCGGCACAACACCACTCATCTCTAAGGATTTATGGCCTTTGGCCTTACTTTTAGTGGCGTGCTTCAGCTCACCATTATCATCTTCTTTGCTTCCATTTCGTGCTTGTTTTCCACCATTTCAATTCGACAATTGGATTTATGTTGTTATCATGTTTTGTTTCTTTGATCAAACCATCACTCCCCATCACTCTAAAAATGAACTTTCACATCTAGATAACTTGGCTATCTTAATGTCCAGTGGGGATCTTCTTTAGGTTTTCTTAAGCTATCAAATCCAATATTTCATAAAAGCTAAAATGAACCTACATCAATGGTGGTTCGTTAGTGAAATCTAATTTCTTAGTTGATATGCCTTCTTTGGAGGATGTTACATCAATGGTGGTTTGTTAGTTTGCAAGGTTTACACCAATTAGATTCAACTAATAGTAGTTCAGTGACAATTCCTGATCCTTTAATGTCTAAGGAGTCTCATTTTGTGGAGGAATTGAAAATAACTTCTAAATGGGCTAATATGATTAATGAGGGGGAAGATTCTAATACTGAGAATGATGATGAGCCAATTCAAACTACAAGAAAACTAACACTAAATCCTTTAAAGCAAAAACTTCTAAAAATTAAAAGTCTTGTTTGGAATGTGAGATGATTAACTAATGATAAAATTTTGAATATGTTGAGGAATTTGTCTTTTTCCTGATATATGAAGTTCAAAGTATGGAATGATTTTGTGAAGGAAATCATGAGTTCTTTTCCAAATAGTTTTTTTTGCTATGTGTGTAATGTAATTTTATCATGGGTTTAGTCTGGTTCCTCGTGTTTTTCTTTCCTTTTTTATTTTTTATTTTAATAAAATATTCATGTAATGACAATGATATCTAACATGAGATTACCAGAAAACAAAATTGTGAAAATAGAAAACTAATGATTTGTAACTCAAAATTAGAATTATTGAATACGAAATTAGAAAGTAAAACTTGAATAAAAAATGTAACAGTACTTAAAATTAAAAGAAAATGGTAGAACAAAAAATAATCAATGAAACATAATGTAAACTAAAATCCAGTAGGTGCGTTATTAATGAAAAAAAAAAACTAATTGACAAAACAAAATCAAAATTGGGAACTGAAAAAATGAAACAAAAATAAACAAAAAATTGGATTAAAATTGAACCTAATTAATAAAATATGTTGTAAAACATAAATTAATCGATAAAAGATGAACAAAAGCAAAGTCTAATTGGTGAAATGGAAGAAAAAACGAAAATGAGTTAGCTTCACACTCACTTGAACGTTTTCCTTGCATTTGAGTAGATTTGGTGTAAAAGATGCATTAAGTGCGCTCCATGTGTTCATTAATACTTCTCTTCTTTGAGCAACATCTTGATAGTTGGTTGGATTTATAAGGTCTTGATCAAAGAGTCTTTACTTGGAATTAAGTAAAGCGCATATTCGTACAATATGGACAATTCTTCTAAGTTAATAAAGAAAAAGTGAGAAAGTTGGTGAAGTAAAATAACTTTAGCACGATTTCCAAGTAGTCATTGATGTGACATAAGCTTTAAAGTGAATTGTCTTGGTCAGACATAAGGAATGAATATCCATTGCAACATAAAATAATCATATAGATATTCATGAAGTATGATGTTAGCTTAAAATTGTATGCATCGTCTGAGTGTGTAAATGTTTATGAGACATAGAAATGAGATTGCACAATGTTATATCATTTGACAAATGAAACACTCACATCTTTCATGATTTGTTGTTTTTAACAAAGCTTGCTTTTTACAAACGAAGTACAACCATGTGTTATGCTTTCAATGCTAATAAAAATCATGGATGTTATACTTTTCATTAGCACTTTCTCACATTCTTACTACATGAAAACATGTATACCACAATTCCAATAAAAGATTATTAGCTAACATGCAAAAGTCCACAAGTTTGCCCCAACCTTGCAAAAAGAAGAAATTCTAAAGGTCATCTATAATCCTCCAAAATTAAGACTAAAATAGACATAAGAAAACATGTGGTCCAAAGAGATGTTTATATTATTAAACATGATACACATGAAATCATTATCCCAATAATCTTGATGTAACAACCCGAGAAAATAGACATTTATACTATCTAGGATTATTACATAATTTAAAATAAAGCAAACCTGGCCATATGGATGAGATTCAAGCATACACAAATATAAAATAGTTGTAATAATCATAGTCTTTCACAATTAAGTTCCTCTAAGATTTTCTATAAATATCACCATTTTTACACAAAATGCCACAAGGCTATGAGCAATACTAAATATTATATATTATGTATTTTCATTGAACTAAGGAAATAGATACTACTCCAAAGCGCATCCACTCCTACTAGCTACCACCTCTAACTCCTAAAACATGCTCTGCTCGCGCCAAAATGTTGATTATCGCAAAGGAAAAGAAAACACAACCACAAACAAAAATAGGGTAAGCTAATGTTTACATGAGCATAGATAAACAACTTATAACTCAACATCTCAACCAACCAAAACATAACATTTAATGATCTAGTTATCATACCATTCACTATACTCGATATTTGGATTTATGCATCCACTTGGACTCTAGAAGCTTTGTTTTGTCATGTAAAAAAAAATGTAATCCTTAGTGTTACAATTCTAGTAATGATACATGGTATCCCCCTCTCATCACAAAGTGAGTTCACTTATAGCATAAAATAAATGGAGGCCATGATCCTAAGCCTAACTATAAAAATCTCCTTCCATCTTCACCACCTATACTCCTTCCTCTATACGAGTACGAGAGTCTAGTACAGTATAAGAATAACTTCCAAAGAGTGTCCTTAGTAAATGCATAATACTAGACTTACATGCCATACAATTCCTCTATAGGGATTATATGACCATACATTATATGCCATACAATTCAAACACAACATTCCTCATACCTGATAACACCTCCTTGAATCATTCAAATCCACCACATGCATAACCTCCTCATTAAATTACATTTCCACAAAACCTTCATTCTCATAAGTATTCTTTGTATTTCAACATTTACCACATTCTATAGTAATAAACTTCATACACTATCCACAAATAATTGCAAAACAACCCACATCAAGTAGAAATGTTCTTCATAAAAAAAAACCTAAAATAGAGCAAACATAAGAGTCTAACTTTTCTAATTATAGACTTTAAAACAAAGATCCCAGCTATCAAAATTTTAGTTTGATGTGATGGTTAACGAAACGAGAATCCCAATTTTTTTGAGATGACTCGTAATAGTAAAATCTAACTTGCCCAATGAGATATAATGCTCACCCATCGAATTTGCATAATGCAAAAATTCAAATTTTGCAATTTGACGGTGCCCAACACAACCTAAAACTTCCTCGCATGTTTCAAGTCATTTACCAACATGCCAAACTCAATTAAAATTACCAATTCCAGTTATAATAAGCCATAATCACAAATTTTACAACATAGGATTCCAACATTTCCAATTCTCACATGATCATGCAAATCTAGAACTCCTTCATCTCCTAAATTAAATTCACCAAATCAACATTACCAATCAATCACACAACTTCAGCTCATTCTATTATCAACCAACACACATGAAAATGAATTACAAAAATCATAAAGCTAGAAAATCAACTTCCCTCACCTGAGACAAATTCCTCTACTCATGTAGTTCCTCCCTAAAGACCTATATCACACAATATCACCTAAATAATGGATCAAAACTCTGATTAGAATCCTAAACACAACCTTTTCATCAAAGAGCAATAAAGATTCACCAAGAGCAACCTTCAATCACATGCACTACTACATGTGACTCAATACCTATAAAGGAATTAAACAAGATCTTACTCTATTTAACTTTATAATCAGGGAGTGAGTTTTGTAGAGCTTTTTACCAAGAGCAATCCTGTAATCTCTAATATTTTACATTCAAATAAAGATTGAAGTTAGAAATAAGAAATAAGGTTGAAAGAACTAAAAATATGTATTTAGAAAAAAATGTGATTTGTTTTATAAAATGAAGTTCAATTATTAAATACCTTTATATTTTTAGCACACTTGAGTGTCTAGACTCAACATTCTATCATGTTATGTCATTAACATAAAATACAAAATCAATAAATAATTCACTTATACACAATTTTAATTCAAATCCAAATTTAATTTTTACTTCTTCAATATATTTTTGTATTTAATTATATTAAAATCATTATTAAGATTGTTAATTCAAATTAAAGATAAAATTATAAAAAAATCATTATTAATGTTTTTTTTATATTTATAAGTTTTTCCAAAATATATAAATTAATATTTTAATATCTTCCATCATATTTATTAAACACAAATTTTATCCACATTTCCATATATAAATATAATTGCAGAATAAAAAAAATTAACTTAATTATTTAATAAATTTTTATTAATTTATGAAATACAAAATTACATAATACAAAAAAAATTAACTTATTATTTAGTCGATTTTTTGATTAATTTGAGAAATATAAAATTATTTTTATTGGTTAATAAATATTTTAATTATATTTGTATTTTTTCATTCTAAATACCAAATTTATTTGTTTCTAACTTTTCTTCATTTTCTAAATACATTTTTTAATATTCAATATCTTAGTTCAAAAATATTACTTTTTTGTTAAAATTATTACATTTATTTATATTTTAATGATTCAAAACGGAATGTGATTTGTACCCGAATTTCCACTTTAACATACAAATTGTGATTAAAGTTTAGCTTCTCAAACACCGAGTTCTGATATGAATAATAAAAGGAAAATGATATTTTAATCCATCTTTTTTGACTTATTTTTAACTCAGTACTTTAATCATCTATTTTGATTCTTTTTAATGATATGATGTGATGATCTAATGTTAATTGAAGTAATAGATTAAAAGTGGGTTAAAAAAAGTGAGTTAAAGTATCATTGTCCATAATAAGATGTGTTATGATTGCAAACAATATTTACAGTGTTATTTAAGGAATTAAAAGAGAAACAATATAAGAGAAAATAAATTATGACAGAATTTAGTAAGTCACCTTATCTATGTTTTAAATGTAATAGTACTTATGGAAAGTTGTAATACAATTATATTTTGTTTATTTCTAAAACAAAATCTCACTAACCTAAATTAAATAACAATACTTTTGTATATTATTTAAATTTAAAAGTCTTAACGAAACGTTACAAATATTTTATTAAAAAATCTTCTAATAATATGTTAAAAATAATGCATACCCCCTTAGTATGCATAAGTAACACTGAATACAGAGCCAACCAATTTTTTTATTAACATGATGATTTGTGAAATGATTGTTATTACAAAAACAATGAAAATTGTAATATTAATGTTTTTTTTTTAAGTTGGATGATATAATTTTTTTTATCATAGTTATATTATTTATTTGTAGCATGTTCGCTTATATATATGTCAGCCTGTGACTAACTCAATCTTCTTCGCTCAGACTTAGCCCCCGAAGCTCCAATACCAAACCTAGCCGTCACAACGAACAGAAAAAGGTACACCTTCTCCCATTTTATCTCTTTTCCCAATTTACCCTCCATCTTCCGTCAAACCCTGACAATAATTTCCATTCATTTCCACGCCTTTTCTTTTTCTCTTTGTTCAATCTTTCAAATTCCACACATTATCATTATTCATATTTTTATTTTTTACTCTAGGGTTTCCTCGTGTCGTGTTCGATATTTCGTATTTTTCCGAATTAAAATAAATTTACCGAAAATCCCCTTCCCCAAAATTAGGTTTTGGTATTATTTATTGGCGATTGGTGTTTAAGGTAGGTTTGATGGGGGATCGGGGTTCGAGCGCGGCGAAACCGATTTGGATGAAGCAAGCGGAGGAGGCGAAGCTGAAGAGCGAGGCGGAGAAGGCCGCGGCGGCGAAGGCGGCGTTCGAGGCCACGTTCAAGGGTTTGGAGAAGAATCGCGAGAAGGTTGGGGGTGTCGTTCAATCGGACAGCGAGTCGGAGGAGTACGAGGACCTGGCTCATAAGCCAATTGGACCCGTCGATCCCTCCAAGTGCACTGCCGCGGGGACCGGGATCGCCGGGGGAACGGCGTGCGCTCCGTCATCGTTTGTGGTGGTTGCTAAGGACGCCGATGAGAGGAAGGTTTCCAACGGGGGTGCGCAAATCAAGGTGAGGGTGACGCCTGGGTTGGGTGTTGGAGGGTCTGAGCAAGAAGGAATGGTGAAGGATATGGGCGATGGAACTTACACTGTGACATATGTGGTGCCCAAGCGAGGGAATTATATGGTCAGTGTTGAGTGTAACGGGAGGCCTATCATGGGGAGTCCCTTTCCTGTGTTTTTCAGTGCAGCAGGTACTACTTTCCCTTTTTCAATATAATGTATATGTTGCTCTGATGTGGTTCTTTTGAGTTGTTCTATTGTTTGGTTAGCAATTCCACTTGAATGGTTTTTATATCACGTGTTGTATTGGTTTGTCTGGTATAATGGGTACTAATAAACAAACAACAAAAGTCTTATTCCCCCAGTGGAAGTTTGCTACATGGATCACATTATTATATCATTTGATCAGTTAAATGGGTGTTGTTTGAGTAATTCATGTTCAGTATATTAATGGGTTTTACTTTGTCTGGCAAAGGCTTAATGCAACCCTCTTACTTTGCCTTGGCTTCGGACTGTTTATGCGTAGGTGGAGTTTTGGGTAGTCACAGAAAGGAAAGAGAGAAATATTGAACCTGTTGCTAAGCTTCTCTTCCACTGTTGAAATTGTGTTATGCTCTGTGTACAATATTACATTTTTTTTTTATTTAAACAAAACTTGAAGATAACATTGTTGCTGCGCATATGCTTCTTGGTTTAGTGATCCTCATTGTGGTCAATTTTCAATGCTTTGATTTTTGTGGTTAGGTAATGGTAGCGGAGGGCTGCTGGGTTTAGCTCCTGCATCTACATTTCCAAACCTGGTTAATCAAACTATGCCCAACATGCCAAATTACTCTGGGTCAGTTTCAGGGGCATTCCCTGGATTGTTGGGAATGATTCCAGGGGTTGTTGCTGGAGCTTCTGGGGGTGCTATTTTGCCTGGCATTGGGGCCTCACTTGGGGAAGTTTGTCGAGATTACCTTAATGGGCGTTGTGCAAAAGTAGATTGTAAGTTGAATCACCCACCTCATAATTTGCTTATGACTGCCTTAGCTGCGACAACCTCAATGGGAACACTTAGCCAAGCTCCTATGGCACCTTCTGCTGCTGCAATGGCTGCAGCTCAGGCAATAGTTGCTGCCCAAGCCCTTCAAGCGCATGCAGCTCAGGTGCAAGCTCAGTCTGCGAAAGATTCTTCTGGTATGCTGTTGACATGCCAATTTTGTTTTCTGTTGGTTGTATTTTTTCATTTCACTAGATGAAAGATGTCTCCTTGATTTTTTTCATTTCAACTGTGATATTTTTTCCCAATTGTGTTTTTACTATTTCCTAGTTTTTTCTTATAATTGTATTTGTTACCACAATCAGGTTCTCCTGAAAAGTCTAGTAAAGATGATGCATTGAAGAAAACCCTTCAAGTTAGCAATCTTAGCCCTCTTCTCACTGTGGAACAGCTAAAGCAACTCTTTGCATTCTGTGGCACTGTTGTTGAATGTACGATCACTGATTCAAAGCATTTTGCTTATATAGAATACTCAAAGCCTGAAGAGGCAACTGCTGCTCTGGCGTTAAACAATATAGATGTTGGGGGCCGCCCTTTGAATGTTGAAATGGCGAAATCACTTCCACAAAAGCCATCGGCTGTGAATTCTTCACTTGCTTCATCATCTCTTCCTCTGATGATGCAGCAAGCTGTTGCAATGCAACAGATGCAATTCCAGCAAGCATTGTTGATGCAACAAACCATGACTGCCCAGCAGGCTGCTAATCGAGCTGCAACCATGAAATCTGCCACAGAGCTAGCTGCAGCCCGAGCCGCAGAAATAAGTAAGAAATTGAATCCTGATGGACTTGAAAGTGAAGCAAAAGAGGCGAAGCAAAAATCCAGGTTTGTTTACTTCAGTGAATTATTTTGAGGATAACATATGCTTTTTGTCTTGATCGTATTTCAAAACTTTTATTTCTTTGAGTTCTTTGATTTATTTTTATTCAGGGAAGTACTAGTATTTCCTATATATATTGGAAGTAGGAATCATGAACTCATTTAGTTTGAATTAATGGTGTAAAATTTTGGCAAAACTGGGACAATTGTTTCTGTATATGTTATTATGTCCAGGATTATGGAAGATATAGTATTTTTAGAAAACATTTGCAACAACTTGCAACTGATGTGTCATTTATCAACTATCCTAATTGGAACCCGCCAAATGCCGCTCCTGTAGGACCCCCATGATGGTCCTGTGCTGGTCCAATAGTATATATCTAGTATTATGTCATTGTTAGAACACACTTGAAATATCTATAGTCTATATGAGTACTTTTTTAGCTACACAATACACGTTTTAGTTAATCAGACCTTGATTGAACATAAGGTTTTTGACAAATAAGGCATAGTTCTTTTTATGAACCACATCCAATTATTGAACTAAATAAGAATTTAGTTTCCCTACATCCAATTATTGAGCTAAATAAGAATTTTATGAACCACATCCCTTTTTGTGAAAGGGAGTTTTTTCATTAGAGAAGTTATGTGCAGTTGGATATGAATTTCAACTGATATACGTTGTTGAGCTTTTGATTTGATTATTGACAAGATACCCTCCTACCAATAAGCTGTCCTTGATATTTGATCCAAATGAGGTTTCTTTATTGCTTGCTGGATATGGTAGGGTTATGTATGTGCATGTAGATGCTAAATATAAAGTAAAAATTGGGCAGAAGAAAAACTAATTGCATTTAGAAATATGTTGTTGACGGCCGGGCAATTTTCAAGTCTATCATTGTCATTGATAATGGATTCATTTTTAAATTTAATTAAATTGTGGTGAAAAGTCTTGTTATTTATATTTTTTAATTTATGCATGTCGTTGTCACATTATGCTCTTTACAAAGTTTTCTGTCTAATCTAAGATTTAATTTCCTTTGGCAGATCTCCCTCTCCACCTCGTGGAAGATCTCGTTCAAAATCAAGATCTCCTATCAATTACCGGAGAAGGAGGAGATCTCGCTCTTATTCACCTGTTCGTCATTCTAGGGATCATCGTTCTCGGTCACCATTGAGGTCCCATCATTACTCGAGCTATGAAAGGGAAAGGCGCTATAGAGATATTAGGGAACATAGTGATAGATACAGAAAACGAGATTTGGATAGATCACTTGATTATCGTTTATCTGCTTCTAGAAGGAACAAAAGTAGGAGTGTTAGTCCTCATACACGTAAATCATCTGTTTCTCCAAAACGTCATAGAGAAACTTCACCTCATAGAGCAAGGAAACAGTCACGTGCTGATTCAGGCTCTCCAAGCCGTCACAGAGGTAGGTCTTCTCCAAAGACTGATGAAAAGAAATTAAGAAACAGAAGGCGCTCAAGGTCAAGATCATCAGACGATAATAGGCTTCTCTATAGCAAAAATGAAGAAATCTTGCATGGAAAATCTAAACATAAAGAGAGAAGGCGATCCAGGTCAGTGTCTGTGGATGAAAAGCCTCACAGAAGGAGCCGGTCATCGCCAAGAAAAGTGGATGAAAGTAGATCCAGATACAAAAAACGCTCAAGGTCTAAATCTGTGGATGATAAGCATGATTCACCTGAGAGATTGGATCAAAACAGATATAGAAGATCAAGGCATAATGATAAAAGGCACTCTAGGTCAAGATCTACAGAAAATAGGGATCAGTCTGATGTCAGGGTGGATGAAAGCAAAAATGAAAAGTCAAAACAACGGGATTCTAGAAGGGGCAGGTCAAAATCTGTTGAAGGGAAGCATCGCTCTAAAGATAAATCTGGTGAAAGTAGAGATAAGAAATCAAAACATCGAGATAGAAGGCGTTCAAGGTCAATATCATTAGAAGGTGAGCTGGACAAAAGAGGCACTTCACCCCATATTAATTTGGATGAGAGAAATTTTGAACTGAAACAGTCCAGTTCAAAGTTCCCTGAAGTCAAGCATCACTCCAGTGATAAATATGCAAATAGAGATGAAAAATCAGATCATCAAAAGAAAACCCCACCTAAATCAAAATCAGAACAATTTGATGGGAGTGGGTCCTTCCAAGGAAATTTCGAGGATTATGATTCAAAGGAGAAATCACAGTCTGATTCTGGATCTGCGGAAGTTAAGCATAATTTGAATGATGGAGACGATGCTACCTGTGAAGAAAACTCAAAACTTTCTGGAGATGTCAAGGACTCAATCACGCTTAATGATACTGGGATGCTGACATCAGTGAATGGTAACTACAGGTTAGAAGGGTCAAATGAAGCTGATGATAACCCAGGTACAGGAAGTCTTGTTGTCAAAAGTTGTTAATTTCGTTCAGTTAGGGTTAAAAATCTGAGAACTCTTTTGATGCAGGATGGATATGCGTGGAAGAAGTGGGAAATGTAAAATATTAAGCAAACATGGATTGGTAATGACTAATGACCTTACATACAGGAAAAGAAGTGATTATACATTGTCATTGCCTGTTTTTTAATACTCAGTACTTTCTGTGTTGCAGGGTTATTGGTTCCAAATGATAATCCAAATTCTACCTGGCTTTCTGATAGTGCTAACAATATAGCTATTGGTACAGATTTCTGTTATTTGGTCTTGAATGAGAAGTATCTAAGGAGCAAGGATAATTGAAGCTCACTACTTACAAAGCTGATCAGGAAGCGGTGCCACCCAACCAAGACTGCTATTGTTACTTGTCACTATAGTATAATTGCAAGGATCATGACTTTCTATGTTGAAGATTTACTGAGCAAGATCTTTCCGAGGAATTTACAGTTTCTTGGGAGGGTTGCGATTCTTAGGATGATGCCTCCACTATTTGATTGGTCCCCAGATTATTCTCTGTTGGCTTATGAACATCTTCGGTTGTTTATTTCTTTTTTGCAGGTCTGGTTGGAAAAGATCAGGTGTAGAATCCCACAGCTGTTGGTGTGGTTTAAGGTTTCAAGAAGTTTCCTGTTATAGTCATGATCAACAGTGCATACTGCTTGATTGATGTATGTTGGAATGTTATTTTAAGTATAATATTCTTTTTATTAAAGGTAATTTTTGCTATGTCTGGCTTTGATATTTTTTTAAAAATTTGATGGTGTCTTAATATTTTTGGTTACTAGTTCTTCGAAGATAGTGTAGAGGGAGAAACCCTTTTAAACCAGTGTCCGATTATGTGCATCTAAAACTTGTTTGGCTAATGATCGCAATAATGTGTTAAATTGAAACTACTGAAATCTTTTAGTTTGTCTCCTCATCGGTTATATTTATATTCCAGTAGCTGGTATGACCAATTTTTGTGGTATGATCTTGTTTAGTTGCGAGCATCGTTATTTGATGTGGCCAACCTTTGGCTCCGTTTTGTTTACTCATGTTTTGTGGTATGGTGGGCATGTTATATCCAAAACAAATGCAGGTTATTCTCATTGAAATCTGTTGGAGCTTTGAGATACAATTATGCTGGGTTGATTTTTCTCTTGTGTAAATGAAGGTATGCAGCCAGATTCTGATGCTCTATGGTTTAGAGCATACTTGTTTTTCTTCTAGCAAGTTGAGAGCAATATGGGAGGCTTGTTAACTTTAGTATTTTATATGAATGCATTTACTCTACGTATTGTTTTTCAATTTTTTTACCATCATCTGGTGGCTTATATTTTCCTACATTTTTCCCCATTTTCCTTTTGTTTTCTTTCTTTTTTATTTCCCCCCCAAGAAATTGTCATGGTTAGGTAAAGCTTCTATTAAAGGTCAACTGAACCTGGATGTTGCTGCAATGAGTTTCACCATGTTGCGTTTGAGAATTGGCTGAGTTACAGTTTTTACTTAAGTAAATGCTGAAATGCAAATGATTTCAACAGGTAAATTCTTCGTGAAACTATTGGGTGGTTCATTTTGTGTAGCATCTTCGATTTAATTGTCAGTCTTGTCCGTGGTGTTTACTTAGTTCTTTATGTTGCCCTGTGCACGATGATGCCTTTTCTTTTTATTAATTTTACAATTATTTGTAAATTGAGTGGCTTTCAGTGTCATCTTAATGATTGTGTTTAGTTTTTTTTTTTGTGTTGAGTTTGCTTGATTTGATTTTGATTTGGTGTTACAACTTCAATTCTGGTTTTGAAAAATATGAGCTTGTTGCTGAGTAGTGGTACAACTTTTAAATTTTTTCTGAGAAAATATTTTGTGGAACACATTTATCCAGTTGACTTGGTATGGTTACGACTTATGATTTTGAAAAATTAGAGTTTGTTCCTAAAAGGTGCTAAAGAAATTCTGGGTTTTTTCTCCTTCTTTTTAGGAGTAGGGTTTTTTAGTCTCGGTTGATCACAACTAAATTTCCCCCTTGTTTTGCACTCTTTTCTCCGTCCCCTGCCCCGTTTTCTCCTTTCCCCCTCTCTTGCCATCCTTTTTTTTTTCTTTTTCTGGTTAGGTAAGCATTGGATATGATGATCTTAGAGCTGCTGCAAATTCTCTTCACCAGATGATTGTGTGAAGTATGTTCTTGGAAGTCCTCTTGGTGTTTTAGTTTCCTTTCTTTGCACCACCTGGTGTAGTCACACCAATGTCATGGCTTCTCCAGTTGGCTCTTAGGCTTTATCATACAGTGTTTGTTCATAATTCTGCATGGTTTAATAAAATATTTTAACAATTTCAAGGTTGGGCTCGAAATGGGTAGGTTCTGATCTAGGTTATTGTCGAATTCTGAATTTTTTGATGCGTGCCCTTCAGCATATGCAATGGGTAGTGGCTAATTGAGCAAAGTGCTGGCACGTTGGTGATCGATATAGAGCAAAATCATTTAGAGCAAAATCATGTTGATCGATATATTTCTTGGTTCTTGAAGCACAAAACCGGTTTTTAAAATTCCTGAAATTTATACTTCTATTTTGAAGTTGAAAGTTTATTAATGCCGATTGTTGTAGAGGAAATCTTTTGAGTACTTGCGTACATTTTTCGATGAGTGTAATTTCTTCCTTCAAGGTTTATCAAGCTTTTCCAAACGATTGTGGCCCTTCTATGGCAAATTTTATCTTGGACAAGCATATTTAAAGAGGTTGTTGCAGTTTTATTAAGATTAGCAACAGGAAGCAAAACTAAATTTTAAATCCTCCGAAAATCTCCAGAAAATGTTTCCTCAAATCACGAACGATGTTACAATGTTAGACTAGGGTTTTTTTTTTTTGTAACACTTTCGGTTTTCAGTTAATGTGTTGTAACGAATCTGTTGTAATTTTGGGTTATAAAACAGAAAATATTCAGATAATATAAGTTGTGTGATAAGTTGTGCATTGCTTTAAGGGATAGTGGAGGTGAAGAAAGTTAAAGAAGTAGATAGCAGTGGAAAAGGTGAAAGTAATCGCTAGAAGAGGTGGAAAAGGTAGATAGCATGAAAGTGTGTCTGGTGTGGTTGAGGAAGAAAGAGAAAAGTTATTACAAAAGTTGGAACCAAGAAGATTGGGATGCATGGATGCGCATAAAATGTGAAGTTTCTTTTTATATAATGAAGATTTTATTTTTCTAGATGATTTGGGTTTATTAAATTTATGGGATGTGCTTGTGAAAATTACCGTGGTTAGATTATTCTTGAAACATTTTATTAAATTTGATGGGTGTTGGAAGTTGCTCGCGAAATGGGGTCCAGATGTTGGTAGTGGATAAGATGAAAGCTGGCTAGCAGCCGCCACGTAAGAATACCTTCGCATATAGACAATGGTACATCTGCTCTCTCTTTCGTTTTTATCCTTAGATTTTAATTGTTTGATTTTAAATTAAAAATAATAATAATTTGGAGTTGTCTTATTTTTGGTTTTCTTATTAGCAATTTAGGTCCTATCAAACGCAAAATATTATAGGAATAAAAGATAGTAAAAAGAAAATATTTGTATGTCATTATAGATTTAACCTATGTCTCTTTAAATTTGTCTTTTTCAACGTTCTTTTATATATATATATATATATATATATATATATATATATATATATATATATATATATATATTTATATATATATATATATATATATTTTTTATTTATTTATTTCTTTTATATTTTTTTATA
>Ga0214545_1001981_pt1 | contig 39193 bp, 19 predicted proteins | sample CNSS4metaG_FD_160064 | JGI IMG/M metagenome (GOLD analysis project Ga0214545, IMG submission 160064) | Root nodule microbial communities from cowpea collected in UCLA plant growth center, Los Angeles, California, USA - CNSS4 | ecosystem: Host-associated > Plants > Roots > Nodule | place: USA...
AGGGTAATCTATTTATAATAAAGAGAGGTACAAGTAAAAAGAGTAACTGAAAATAAAAAGATTAAATAGAAGATATTGTTTGATATTGTGGTTATCAATATCTAACAATATCTTAATAATATCAAACAATATCTAACAGGTTAATTTTGTTTTGAATTTTGCCTGTAGGTTAATTTTGTTTTGAATTTTGCCTTTAGGTTAATGGGACAATTGTTTTCTTTAGACCTCTCAAACCATGTCAAAAATGGGTTTTAAGCCTAACTCAACCCCACAAAACCGGCTTGTAAGGTGAGGATTGCATCCACTTATATATTGTGAATTGGCCTTATCTTTAGTCGATGTGGGACTTCCAACACACCCTCTACGTCGAGGTATATTCATCTCATGCGTGGGACAACAAATTAGTGGGTGGTCCGTTAGCGGCCCGATATCGGGTGGAACAGAATGTCCAAGAAAATTCGCTAGGATAGGCTCTAACCTGGCTCTGATACCATGTTAGACATGGGTTTTAAGCCTAATTCAACCCTACAAAACTGGCTTGTAAGGTGAGGATTGCACCCACTTATATAGTGAATTGGCCTTATCTCTAATCGATGTGGGACTTCCAACACACACAACTTAAGGAAGAATGTCAAGTTGAGGTTAATTTGGAAACAAAAGGGAGTATTGAACTATTTTCCAAATCCGAAGAGGACATTCTATTAATAAGATAACATGCAGAAAGAATGTCATCACCGAAGTGATAGATAGGAATATTGGCACCAAGCAACAAGGTACCAACAGTTTCAACTGTGTCTATTCTTTTGCTATGTAATATCATTTTGTTAAGGTATATAAGGACATGTGGACTAATGTAAAATGCTAGGTTAGTTTAAAAGAGTGGAAAAACTAGAAGAAAAGTATTCTTTGGCATTATCACTTCTTAAGATCTTGATCACTTGGCCAAATTGGTTCTTGGTTTCATTAAGGAATGACATGAAGATATTCAAAAGTTCATATAGATCTCTCATTAAGTAAACCTAAGAACAATGAGAATATTCATCAATAAAAGTTACAAAATAATGGGGTTGCACCAAAGGATGAGACTGAACTTGGACCCCAAATATCAAAATGAATTATAGAGAAGAGAGTTGCACCTTGATTCAGTTTTTTGGAAAAGAAGACCGAATATGTTTTCCTAATTGACATAACTCACACTCTAAGACTTGGGAGTTTGCAAAATTCGGGAATCATCGTTTTTAACTTTGATAAATGTGGATGACCCAAATGATCATGTAGAAGCTTAGGAGATGCTAAACATGACATTGTCGGTTTAGTGCCTAGATAGTAGAGTCCCCTAAATTCATGTCCTTCACTAATCAATTAACATGTACTACACTCTTGAATAACAAAAGAATTTGCATCAAAGGTTATAGAGCAATATAAAGATTTAGTTAATTGACTTAAGGAAATTAGGTTAAAAGGACAATTAGGGACAAAAAGAACATGCTTTAGGTTCAAAGATGGAGAAAGAGAGATTTGATTGACTCCTTGAGAAGTAACTTTGGATCCATGGCTAAAGTAGTAACGATTCTAGGTATGTAATGCTAACCACCTACATTAAATACCTACCTAACAACTACCTATATTCAATACATATTCTAACAAATACTAATTACATGGCTAATTAACTGTTTAACAGATCTGATCAAGGACGACTTTCTTAGGGAAGAAATAGTGCATGTGCATGTGTCTATTTATATATGTGATTTATATATGTGGATAGCTTATCTCTATTATTTAACTCACTATAATCTACTATTAATAGAAAATTGTTCATACAAAACACCTGTATACTTAATATGTCTTGTTTGTAATTGCTACCATATGAGAGGACTCTTGTCTGGAACATTTTCATGATTCTATTGAGCCAGGTGAAATTGCATTTCTTCTAGGTATACATTTCAACGTGGGAAGAAGGAGAATCTAATCCAAGGCGGAATTTTTCTATAAGCATTGACCCATCATCTTCTATTTTGAGGAATCCATTTTCTGAAAAGAAATGGAGAAAGTTTCAATTATCAAGAATATTTAGCAGCTCCAATGCGATGATAAAGATGCATGTAATTGATGTGAATTTATATTCAGAAGGAACTAAAGTCATTGATAGATGGCTTGTTGCACTCAGCTTGGGTTCTGGGCAAACCAGAAATATGGCTCTTGATCGGTATGGTTTTATTTGAATATTATTATGGATATCATGTGGTGTTTATGCTCAAACTGCATGGATGTCAAAAACTCTTGTTGATGTCTTACAATAACTTCTGTATAATCTGTGTCAATGCTTTACAATAACTTAGTTGCCATTTTCCTTCTATTAACTTGAAAACCTTTTTACTTATCAATGGCTCAGTTTGAGGATGCATGTAGCACTTTCTCTGTCTAAAATACAAAATACCCATTAATAAGAAAACCAAGAAGTTTATGAATGTGGAAGCTATTTTCCATGGTTGTTTATTTCTTTGGCTTTGCTCATTGCTTATTTGTCTTGATCTTCAGGGAGGGTTCATACTACAGCTTTTTCATTCTTTATTCCTCTTTTTCAATTAGAGTTGGAAGGAAAGTAAACAAGTCTTAATTTATATTGAAACGCAATCAAGAGTAATGATGATTGAAGTTTTATGTTCCATATGTTGTTTATCTCATGAAAGTTCTATTTTGTTCAGTAATATCTATCAAAATTCCTTTTTTTTTTTTGCTCAGGAGGTATCTTGCATACAACTTGACTCCTGTTGCTGGAATAGCAGCACTTATATCCAGCAATGGCCATCATGCCAATGATTGCTCAAGGAGCTCAATTATGGCCCCTCTTCCTTTGTCTGGTTGTGTAAACTTGCCTGTCACTATAATAGGTTGTTTCCTTGTGTGTCACAATAGGGGTCGTTATCTCTTTAAATACCAAGACAGAGGGGCTTCCACCGAGGGACACTTTGATGCCGGAAATCAATTAATTGAATCTTGGAACAGAGAGGTGATGTCTTGTGTATGTGATTCCTATGTTGAAATGGTTTTGCAGATTCAGAAGCTAAGAAGAGATATTCCAAGCTCATTATTTGATTCGAGTACCTATTCTGCAATCAGTCTCTCTTTGAAGTCTTATGGAGATCAAATCTACTCCTTCTGGCCACGATCTTGTGAGAGGCAAGTTCTGATTGATCAACACGCTAATCACGATGACAACCCTCCAAGTCCACCAAGAGTTGTTCTTAAAGCAGACTGGGAATGCCTTAAAGATCGGGTAATACAACCATTTTATTCTCGTATTGTTGACCTTCCGGTATGGCAGCTGTACTCAGGAAATTTGGTCAAGGCTGAAGAAGGCATGTTTCTTTCACAGCCGGGTAATGGATTGGTTGGTAATTTGCTTCCAGCTACAGTTTGCAGCTTTGTAAAGGAGCATTATCCTGTATTTTCAGTACCGTGGGAATTGGTGACTGAAATCCAAGCTGTGGGTTTTTCAGTGCGAGAAATTAGACCTAAAATGGTTAGGGATCTTCTAAAGGTTTCTTCAAAACCATTTACTCTGAGATCAGTTGACATGTATATAGATGTTCTTGAATATTGCCTGTCTGATTTTCAGAAAACAGAGTCACCCACCTCAGCCAAAGATAATGATCCTGATACTTCCAATGCTTTTTCCCGAGAAACTGATATCCACAGAATCACTTCTTCTCAGCATAATATTCAAGGCTCCACTACTCGGGGAGAAGCCAGTTCCGGAGATGCATTGGAAATGATGACAAGTTTAGGGAAGGCTTTATTTGATTTTGGTCGGGGTGTTGTTGAAGACATTGGTAGATCAGGAGCACCCGGGGCTTACAGTAATGCTATGACTTCCATTGGTCAAAGTAGGGACCAGAAGTTCATATTAATTGCTTCAGAACTCAAAGGCTTACCATTTCCAACTGGAACTAGCAATTTAAAAAAGTTGGGCTTTAATGAACTTTGGATTGGGAATAAAGAGCAACAGTCATTGATGCTTCCCTTGGGAGAAAAATTTATTCATCCTAAACTAATAGACAGGCCTCTCTTAGGTGGCATATTTTCTAATGTTACCCTCCAGTCACTATTAAAGCTGCGAAACTTCTCCCTTAATTTACTGGCCAATCATATGAAACAAATTTTCCATGAAGATTGGGTGAACCATGTAATGGGATCAAATATGGCTCCATGGCTTTCTTGGGAGAAACTTCCTAGTTCTGGAAGTCAAGGGGGTCCCTCACCTGAATGGATTAGAACCTTCTGGAAAAGTTTTAGGGGCTCAACGGAAGAATTATCCCTTTTCTCTGATTGGCCCCTAATTCCTGCATTTCTTGGTAGGCCAGTCTTGTGCCGTGTTAGTGAGCGGCATCTGGTATTCATTCCTCCTCTTTTGGAGCACTCAAATTCGACAAGTGGGATTTCAGAAAGAGAATCTTTGGAGCACTCAAATTCGACAAGTGGGATTTCAGAAAGAGAATCTTTGGAGCACTCAAATTCGACAAGTGGGATTTCAGAAAGAGAATCTACCGAAAGTTATGTGAGTGGTGTTAGGGTGACAAGGGATGATACTTCTGAAACTGACTTAGCAGAGTCCTATATTTCAGCTTTTAAAAGATTCAAAACCAATTATCCCTGGTTGTTGCCAATGTTAAACCAGTGTAACATACCCATATTTGATGAGGCATTTATAGATTGTGCTGCTTCAAGCAATTGTTTTTCTATGTCTGGTCAATCTCTGGGCCATGTCATTGCATCCAAACTTGTGGGAGCTAAGCAAGCTGGGTATTTCACTGAACCAACTAATCTCTCAACTTCAAATTGCGATGCACTTTTTTCACTCTTTTCTGATGAATTCTTCTCTAATGACTTTCACTATACCCGGGAACAAATTGAAGCTTTGCGTTCTCTCCCAATATATAAAACAGTTGTTGGTTCTTATACTAAGTTGCAAGGTCAAGATCAATGCATGATCCCTTCAAATTCATTTTTAAAACCATATGATGAGCGTTGTCTTTCATGTGCCACTGATTCAAATGAAAGTTCGTTTCTTCGTGCCCTTGGAGTGCTAGAGTTGCATGATCAACAGATCTTAGTACGCTTTGGCTTACCCGGCTTTGAAAGAAAATCTCAGAATGAGCAGGAGGAAATATTAATACATATTTTTAAAAATTGGCATGATCTTCAATCAGATCAGCTGGTGGTTGAAGCTTTGAAAGAAACTAAATTTGTTAGAAATTCTGATGAGTTTTCAACAGATCTGTTGAAGCCACTGGATTTATTTGATCCTGGTGATGCTATCTTAATATCTGTATTCTTTGGTGAGAGAAGAAAATTTCCTGGAGAAAGGTTCAGCACAGATGGGTGGCTTCGAATACTAAGGAAACTTGGGCTTCGGACTGCTACAGAGGTAGAGGTAATAATTGAATGTGCCAAAAGGGTTGAGTTTCTTGGAATTGAGTGCATGAAATCAGGTGATTTGGATGATTTCGAGACAGACATAATCAACAGTCATTCTGAAGTTTCACCAGAGGTGTGGGCATTAGGAGGTTCTGTAGTTGAATTTGTTTTCTCCAACTTTGCTCTTTTCTTTAGCAACAACTTCTGTGATCTTCTTAGCAAGATTGCATGCGTACCTGCTGAACTGGGGTTTCCTAGTGTTGGTTGCAAGAGGGTGCTTGCTTCGTATAATGAAGCTATTTTGTCTAAAGATTGGCCTCTGGCCTGGAGTTGTGCTCCCATTCTTTCCAAACAACATACTGTTCCTCCGGAGTACTCGTGGGGGCCTCTGCATCTACGGAGTCCTCCTGCTTTTTGTACAGTTTTGAAGCACTTGCAAGTAAAAATGATACTTTTGGTTTATGTTTTATATTACATTGCTTACCTACACGTATTTTATGCTAGCTTTCTTTTTCCCTAGGTAATTGGGAGAAATGGAGGGGAAGACATTCTTGCTCATTGGCCCATTGCTTCAGGAATGAACATTGAGGAATGTACCTGCGAGATTTTGAAATATTTAGACAAAATTTGGGGTTCACTTTCTTCCTCAGGTGCTTCTCTATTCTCATGTTGTTCTGTTTGGGCTAAGGGTTGAGTAGAAATGGTGTGGCTGATATATTTTTTGTATTTGTCTCTGATTCTCCTTACTCAATGCACTTAATATATGACCAATTGACTTATCATATTTCTGTGAACCTCCAATGATTCTCTGTTAAGTTGATTAAGCAGGTTTGCTTAGGTTTTTACATGGAATTTCTAATTACTTGTGCTATTCCAGATGTGGCAGAGCTACGCAAAGTGGCTTTTCTTCCTGTTGCAAATGGAACGCGCCTCGTGACTGCTGATGCTCTTTTTGCTCGTTTGATGATAAATTTGTCTCCATTTGCTTTTGAGCTTCCTACTGTATATCTCCCATTTGTAAAGATTCTTAAAGATTTGGGACTCCAGGACATGTTAACACTCTCTGTTGCAAAGGGTCTTCTATTACATCTTCAGAAAGCTTGTGGATATCAGCGACTAAACCCCAATGAGCTCCGTGCAGTGATGGAAATTTTGAATTTCATTTGTGATCAAATTGTCGAGGGGAACACATTGGATGGTTCAAACTGGAAATCAGAAGCCATAGTTCCAGATGACGGCTGCAGACTTGTTCATTCAGGATCCTGTGTCTATGTAGATTCTTATGGTTCTCGATATGTAAAATGTATTGATACTTCCAGAGTTAGATTTGTTCATGTAGATCTTCCTGAGAGAGTCTGTATCATGCTCGGCATCAAAAAATTGTCTGATATTGTCGTAGAGGTAGCAAGATTTCAGGAGCATTTTCCTATTTATTGTTATCTAACTTTTGTCTGCAATATGCTTTTACTTACTGGAATGTTTCTGTTTGGTTTACAGGAACTAGATGAGAATCACGCACTACAGACTTTGGGTTCTCTGGGGTCTGTTTTACTGGTGACCCTCAAACAGAAGTTATCGAGCAAGTCTCTTCAAACTGCTGTCTGGACCATTGTTAAAAGCATGGGCAGTTACATTCCTGCATTCAATAGTTTTTCATTGGATACAATAGAATGCTTATTGAACTCTACTGCGGAAAAGATGCAATTTGTGAAGTGTCTTAAAACAAAATTTCTGCTATTGCCCAATTTAGTAGATGTTACACGTGCAGGCAAAGACTTTAGCATCCCTGGGTGGAAGAATGATTCTGCACATCAAACACTTTATTTTTTGAACCAATCAAGATCCTGTATTCTAGTTGCTGAACCACCAACTTATATTTCCCTTTTTGATCTCATTGCCATTATAGTCAGTCAGGTATTAGGCTCTCCAATCATATTGCCTGTTGGGCCCTTATTTGGTTGTCCTGAAGGATCTGAGATTGCTATTGTTAATGTTTTAAAACTCTGCTCTGATAAGAAAGAAGTCGAACCCATAAATGGGAGTAGCAATATGGTTGGCAAGGAAATATTGCCACAGGATGCACGTCTTGTGCAGTTCCATCCACTGAGGCCCTTTTATTCTGGTGAAGTAGTAGCTTGGCGGTCTCAACAAGGTGAAAAGCTGAAGTATGGTAGGGTTTGGGAAGATGTTAGACCATCTGCAGGTCAAGCTCTGTACAGAATTAAAATTGAAGTTGCGCAGGGAGATACACAATTTTTCCTTTCATCACAAGTATTTTCATTTAAAAGTGTATCAGCTAGTAGTCCTCTAAAAGAAACACTGGTGCATGATAGCCCTTTATTGAGTAGTAACATGCCCAATGTTGATTTCCCAGAGAGCTCAGGAAGGGGAGAAAGCAACTCTCAGGTTTATCCCTTGGAACTTGTCACTAATTACTAGTATCATGTATCATATATTTTCATTTATTACAGGCATTGCACCATCATCCTGTGCTTTCCATTAACGCATGAATAATGTGTCAGCAAATGAGAGATATTTTTGGAGCTGTTAACGTTGGGCTGAAACCAAAAGCTTGTAATTAAGAAACTTTTCTTGTTTAGTTTGTGGCTTATGCTCAATGCTATCTACCTCTAACTGTTGCATATCTTGTTACCATTTAAAATTAAGCATTCTGCTGGTTCATTTTGTATTGATTGCATGTCAATTTTCTTAAATGAATGAGAAGTATCTTCTTGTGAATAGGTGCAGCCTGTGAGAGAGCAGTCTGGCAAGGTTTCATCTGCGGAACTAGTGCAGGCAGTCAACGAAATACTGTCTGCTGCTGGGATCAAAATGGATGTGGAGAAGCAGACCCTACTTCAAAGAACATTAAATTTGCAAGAAAATCTAAGAGAGTCTCAAGCAGCTCTTGTGTTAGAGCAGGTTGGTGATTTTAACTTTTAGTACAATGATTTCATATCGTCGTGTGTTATACCATTATTAATATTTTTTGTTTCTGAATGGTAATTTGCCATGTTGGCATTCTAATTTCACAATCATTTGAAAACCTTTTAATGGTTTATTTGAGTATGTCATATGCAAACCCGTTGTTAGTTTGACGCATCACACTTGAAAATTTTGATATCTTAAACATAGGTTTCTTGTTGGAAATTTTTGGATATCCACTTACTTACCAAACGTCTCTTTAAACTTATCTACTGTTAGAAATGGAGTTTTAAGTCTAACTCAACTCCACAAAACCGGTTTGGTATCAGAGTCATTATTTAAACAAAAAAAAAAAGTCTATCCTAGCGAGATTTCTTGGACATTCTGTTCCATCCGCTATTTTGGGCCGTTATTGAACCACCCATTTCTAGTCTCACGCACGAGATGAATATATCTTAGCGTGATGGGGTGTGTTGGAAGTCTCACATCGACTAGAAATAAGACAATTTCATAATATATAAGTGGGGTGCAAATCTTATCTTACAAGCCGGTTTTGTGGAGTTGAGTTAAGCTTAAAGTCCACTTCCTAATATCTACCATCAATTTTCTTACATGTGTTGGTGCAGTCAGATATTACAAGGCACAAAGCGTATCCATTTGTAATTATCAGTTGAAGCAATGAGAATTGTATCTATGCTGCATTACAGTTGTATAAGCTTTGGGGGATAGTTTATTAGTTTTACTTTTATAGCGTAGGACACAGTAATGATTGAATTAAGTAGGTACCTTGATGCTTTATAATGCATATGTCTCGTAGAGTTAACCTTTTATGATAAGTTTGAAATAACATTATACATTGTACAGGAAAAGGTTGAAAAGGCAACAAAAGAAGCTGATACAGCAAAATCAGCATGGATATGTCGGGTTTGTCTCAGTTCTGAGGTTGATATAACGATAGTTCCTTGTGGTCACGTATTGTGTCGTAGATGTTCTTCTGCAGTGTCGAGATGTCCTTTTTGCCGGCTTCAGGTTACAAAAGCTATCAGAATTTATCGTCCATAATTTCTCCAATGCTTTTGGACACCGTCAGATTTCCATTCGCCAATTATTAATGTTTGCAAAGATTAATTGGCTGCATTGGACTCTGACTTGAATATCATATTTTGTGATTGAGCCCCAAAAATGGGTACTGTTAAATTTTTTCCTGTATATTGGCCTCAATGAAAAAAGGTTTTGTCCATTACCCTGTACCTTTCAATATTCTTACATTTTTTTACCACTAAATCCTGAAAAGGTTAGTGAAAAAGTATCAAGGCTTTTTCCCTTTATTTTCGTTATGCCTTCCTACACCACATCACAGTAAAATGACAAAAATGACCTTCAAAAATACTAAAATTTCCCGGAATATTTTACGCGGAATGTAATAAATACTTTTTATATTAACATTTTGACAGCTTTGGGGAAAAAAATTGAAATACATAATTCAGTATTGATTTTTAACTATTACAAATTGTTAATTCTAGGCTAATTTAAAATCTATTCTAGCGTTTTTTTTATAAAATATTTTTCTTGGAGAGTCTTAGATTTCATAGCTTAGTATAAATGGAAGGAGGAGAGTAGGAGGATTTACAGGGGAATCTGGTTTTAGGGTCTATCCCACATCATACATCAAGTTATTGCTTCTTGCATTCATGTTTGTTTGTTGCATTTCCATAGTCTTTGAAATATCTTGTATACCTTCGTAAGTTGTTTTTTGTTTTTCAAATTTTGTTCCAGATTGCACAATTAGTAGATTTTCTGGATTATACAATCGAAACCAAAAAAATGTTATATTTTGAATTATATAAACCAGAATGTAAAATGAGGTTTTCGAATTGTATATTTTGAAATGTAAATTTTCAACTACAACTCCGTTTCAAGAGCCAAAATAAAGTTTCATTGTTCACTTGTATATAATAGGGATGGCAATGGGGCCTTTCATACCTAAAATTAACGGGTATCAAACTTTTGTCTCATTCCTATCGAGTAACGGGTATAATCTCGTATCCATACTCATACCCATTTTCTTACTACTATACTATTAATCTTAATTAATTTTTATAAAATAATCAAAATTTATGGTAAAGAAAACATAATATTATCAAATATTCAATATTAGAAGGATGATTGTTTCTTAGATATCAAATATTTAAAATAAATTATAATGGTTTACATTTTAGATTATAATACCAAATAAAATTTCATGAGAACTAAAGTAATTATTAAATTTAAAAATATTAATGAAACTTAGTTGATAAAATTTAAAAACATTTTTTAAAAATATAAAAGAAAAACAAATATTTAAATTAAAATATATTTTAAATGTTTGTTTGCTTCAATCTTTTAAATTCTAATGAATCTCTTTTTTATTAACTAATAAAAGTTATAATACATCATTTGATTAAAATGATATAAAAGAACAAATAATAATCATAATAAGAGTTTAAAATAAATTATAATTCTTTTTAATACCAAAAGAATTTAATTTATAATACCAAAAAGAATTTAATGAAAGTCAACTCATTTATTAAATTTACAAACATTAATAAAACGTAGTTGATAAAATTTAAAAATATTTTTTTTAAAATATAAAGAAAACAAATATTCAAATTAAAATATATTTTAAATGTTTGTTTCTAATGAATCTCTTTTTTATACACTAATAAAAGTTATAATACACTATTTGATCAAAATGATACAAAAAATAAATAATAATCATAATAAAAGTTTAAAATAAATTATAATTGTTTACATTTTAGATTATAATACTAAATAAAGTTTCATTAGAATCAACACATTTAATAAATTTGAGTTGATAAAATTTAAAAATATTTTTAAAAAAATATAAAAAGAAAACAAATATTCAAATTAAAATATATATATATATATATATTAAATGTTTGTTTACTTCAATCTTTTAAATTCTAATGAATCTCTTTTTTATATATTAATAAAAGTTATAACTCATTATTTGATCAAAATGATACAAAGAACAAATAATAATCATAATATAAAATTTTAACATAGATATTGTATCTTTTGAACTTCAATTATATTGGATGGTAATAAAAAATATTCATGACAATTACATTAAATTTTTATATTATAGTAAATAAAAGTTATTTATATAATTATAGTGAAAAAATTACAGTATGATTGATAATAAGTTAGAAAATAAAAAATAATTAGATAAAATATATCGAAATAATATTCTACATAATGAAAATAAACAACAAGTAAAAGTATTAAAAAATTGACAAATGTTTACAAACAATTTGAGAGACTATTGAAAGAAATCGCACAAAGGAAAGCAAATGTATAATTAAGGGTATAATAAGTTGAAAAATATCTTAGAGATCTAAGAAAACTTTTCAAATATCAACATATATACTAAATGATTGAGAAATAACAAAAATTGTTTTAGCCAAACAAAAGAGTTATTTAAATGAAACAAAAACTAATAATAATAAGTAAATGATTTTTTTTATATTACCTAGTAAACGAAAGGTTTGTGCTATTAAATACTTAAATGAAGAGTATTAAACATTCTCATGTGAAAGAAAAATATACAATAAATAAAAATATTAAAAAATGATAGAAATATTCAAATGTGAGACATAAAAAAATTTTAATTGACATACATATTTTAAACATAATTACATAAAGGTTATAATAAGATTAAAAATATAATTGAGATGCGAATGAGTTTCATGACAAACCAAATAATTAGAAGAAATAAAAAATAATATATATATATATATATATATATATGATTAATTGTGAATATTTTAATAATTTAAACGGAAACATGTATTATAGCGGGGATATGTACATCCCCATACTCATCCCCGTACCAATTGAAAAAGTCGGGGATTCCTCATATCCATACCCATATCCGGTCAATTTATTTGTCATCTCTACTTGTATACAATATAAAAGCCACAAAGAAAATCAATCCTGCGAATGTCACACCATGAATCTAAGGTACAAGTAGCCTGTACCCATTGGTTTTGTATGATTGTCTATTAACAAAACAATATTTAATACATTTTAGTTGTTTCATGGAATCAACATATGTCCAAAAAAGTTTTAAAAATTGGTGGGGTTTTATTAAACGAATTTGAATAAATATACATGTTACGTTCTAACAATATCATTGAATGCTGTCTTTCAATTCTTGGTCCTCTATATGATCTTTATGATCTTAGTTAAGCATATGTATGTAAAGTTGTTTTGTAATTAAGACAATATCTTGGTTCTTATCTTTCAAAGTTTGCTAAAAATGTCTATGTTTAAAGCTTTAAGCATATTGAGTGTCTTAAACTTATAATTAAATTTGGACCTATGTACCTCCTTGTTTGGAGAATTCATATGAAATTAATATGTATTTTGTGTTTATGTCTAGTTTTCAAATTCTTCGTCTAAGTTTCATAACCAAGCATCTTACGCAGAGATTAGACTATGTAATACCTATTTTATTTTATTCTTGAACAAGTTGTTAAATTCAACAAAATATGGTATTAGTTGTTATCAGTGGCGGATCTTGATCAAATGCGTTAGAGGAGTCAAAGTAATATAAGTTTGAGATCATTAGATTCAATCATTAGTATAATGCTTCAAAAAATGACTTCTTTATCTGAACATTTTTTATCATTAATATAATGCTTCAAAATATGTGAAGAGGTAGAATCTATCTTGTTTTAGTCAATAATTTCATTTTCATCCCTCTTAAACGATTAATTTATTTTTTCATTATTTATCAATATACCTTTTTTGTAAATAATACTAAAAAATAATTGATCATAATCTAATAAAAAATTTAGATATGTAATTATTAAAAGAAAAATATATTCATTTTATTAATACATAATACACTATTTTTTTTCTATATTCATAAAAAAAATATACAAAAAGCTCATGAAATAAAAAAAAAATAATATTTTCATTATCAAGTAAGACAAGAGACGAGAAAGGAAGATGATAAATGAGAAATATAATGAGTTTATGTCTAACTTTTTTTCTTTAAAAACAAAAAGAAGACATATGGGAGTGAGAGATTATTACAATTTGTGAAAAACTAAAAAGACAATGAAAAGGAAAATAAAAATTATGTTAAAAAATATTTGGTTTAATTACTCTTTTGATTCATGTTTTGGTTTAAAAATGTTAAGTTGGTCCTTCAATTTTTTTTAGTCTCAATTTGATTCCGATTTTTGAAAAAACTAATATAATTCGATCTTTTACGATAAATTTCGTTAAATTCCTCGAAACAGATCAATGATCTTTTCATTAAAATTGAGACTCTTAATATGGATAATTTGCTTTGTTGGTGTAATTAACCTAATCTTAGTGTCAATTTTTAAATAAAAAGAGGGACCAAAAAAAATTAAACCTAAATATTTTTATTTTTTATTATATTTAATTTTATATTTTATTTTGTATTTACATTAAATGTTATGTTTAAATAAAAAAAATAAAAAATAAAAAATTTAATTTTTATTAATTTGTAATATATATTACCTACAATTTAAAAAATTTAATAAACTTTAAATATATTTTTATATTATATATATATATATATATATATATATATATATATATATATATTTAAAATTTTGGAGGGCAAGCCCCTCCCTGCCCCCAAAAATCTTCCTACCCCCAAAAAGCTTGGCCGTTAGTTGTTATTATCGATACATGAGTTTCTTTAACATAATATACAAATCAAAACTTGAATCTTATTATAAAATATTTATGTCTTAGCATTAGTATGATTGGCACCAATGACGATTAAATATTTCAAAATAGGATTGAGTCGACCTGAAAAGTTTAAAAATATAAGTTAAGCTAAGAAAAAAACACAACATAAATTAAACTAAACATTGTTTGGCTTACTCATAAGGGTGTGTTTGCTTCCACATATTTACTTCGCGAGAAGATGAATTTGTAAATGATCAATGTGTTTGTTTCTGTACATTTGAAGGTATATCAAGGAAAGAATTTATGAGGTATAAGTGCAAAGATTTGCAAGGTTTTACCGAACATACACCAAGAAACGAGGTATAAGTGCTTATAATATTAATTTTCAAACTAATGATTATTTTGTTAGAAGTTAAAGTTAAAAAATTTAAAATTAAAGTTAAAATTTTACCCTAAATATAATTTTAATTATTTTATACCAATCACATTGTATTTTAACTAAAGGATAAATATACTTTTAGTCTCTGAAATATTACAAAAATTGAAAATTTTCCATGCTCAAAGTTTTTGAGTTGCTTAGTCTCTCTACTTTTAAAAAAACATTGATTTTAGTCCCTAATTTTCAACGTTGTTGACACGTGTGGTGACACATGTTTGTCACGTGTTGTTTCATTTTTTTCGAAATGAAACTCAATTTGTTATTACTTCTTGTGTTGTTAATATCAGTTGTAATCAGTTCCTGTGTTTAAGTTGTTATAAGTCTCTATAGTTTGGAATTATTATTGTGTCAAATATTTTGAATTACAAGTTGTTTATGACCTTATATATGAAGAATGTTCTTTAAAAAATGAAATTTTTTGTTATTGGTAATGACAGGTTCGTACTGAATGACAATTTCATTTGTTTGTGTTCATTTCTGTATACATATGTGTGGGACAAATGCTGCTCCACTCAAACTATAGAAATATGTTAGAATGTTATTGTCCAAAATTTCTTTGATGGGTTACACTTTACATAGGCGTGAGTGTCTAGTTCATTTTGAATATTGTCCACCAATCTTTGTTGTCAATTATTTTACATTACATTTTTGAAAGCAAAATAAAAAATTTTGGAGTCCAGCAAGGCCCTTGGATAATAAATTTATTAAAACACCTTACAAGTAATATGTCCAAAAACTATGTCCTGGGTTACATATTACTTGTGTTTGGGTTGTACGTTAGTTCTGAAGAAGGTCCACCAATATTTGATATCAATTATCAACTACACATTTAATAAAGGAAATGAAATATTGTTTGCCTTCGTATGGGGGAACAAACTGGGGCCCAACAAGGCCCTTGGATAATAAATTCATTAAAATACTTTAGAAGTAATATGTCCAAAAACTATGTCCTGGGTTACATATGACTTGTGTTTGGGTTTTGCGTTAGTTGTGAAGAAGGTCCACCAATTTTTGTTGTCAATTATCAACTACACATTTATTAAAAGAAATGAAATATTGTTTGCCTTCGTAGGGGGAACAAACTGGGGCCCAACAAGGCCCTTGGATAATAAATTGATTAAAATACCTTACAAGTAATTTGTCCAAAAATTATGTCCTGGGTTACATATTACTTGTGTTTGGATTTCACGTTAGTTGTGAAGAAGGTCCACCAATATTTGTTGTCAATTATCAACTACACATTTATTAAAAGAAATGAAATATTGTATGGCTTCAAAGAGGGAACAAACTGGGGCCCAGCAATGCCGTGGCATGATTATTTTATTAAAATATATCACAAGAAATTTATCCAAAAACTCTATCATGGGTTACAGCTTACATTTGATTGGGTCGCATGTTAAATTTCAAGAAGGTCCACCAATGTTTTTAGTCACTTATAACCTATGCATTTATTAGAATACATTAAATATTGTGTGTCTTCAAAGGGGGGAACATAGTGGGATCCAGCAATGCCCTAAGATAATTATTTTATTAACAAATGTTACAATTCATTTGTCCAAAAACTCTATCCTGGGTTACAGGTTACATTTGATTGAGTCGCATGTTAAATTTCAGCAAGGTCCTCCAATGTTTTTATTCACTTATAACCTATGCATTTGTTAGAACAAATTAAATATTGTCTGTCTTCAAAGGGGGGAACAAACTGGGGTCCCCCATTGCCCTGGGATAATTATTTTATTAACAAATGTTACAACATATTTGTCCAAAAACTATGTGCTGGATTACAGTTTATATGTGCTTGGGTAGCATGTTAGATGTCAGTACGGGTCAGCCAGCAATTCCGACAATTAAAATTAATACTTCGTTTCAATAGAAATTAATGTGGTGTGTTTTAATGGTGTGCACAACATGGGGTCCATCAATGATTACTAAAATAGTATCCTTCTCCATTAACAAAACACATTCACTCATGGAATGATAACCAATACTACAAACAATTAACAAAAAGTTTTTCCAAAACGTGGAGTAGGTGTTCAGCAGACACATGAAAGCACTACACCTATAGTACTTACTAATGGAGGGATGACAAAATGATTACTGAAATTCGTAGGTTAAGCATCAGGGCATTCAACATCAAATGTTGTAGCCCCATCGGGATATGCATCATAATTTCCATGTGGTGAGTCCGCACCAAGAGAAATAGCAGCATTAGGACATGGGAGACTTGATGATTCAGCAACAGAAGTGTCTTCATGGTAACCAGTTTTAACAACTTTAGGTGGAGGGACCAGCTTCTTCAAAATGTCATCAACATCAAGATATTCTCCTGGGTAGTTTCGCACAACGGGCATAGAAGCTTCAACTTCATGGTCAGTTGGTGGACTAATGTCATTCTTAAAAACCTATTAATTATGAATTCAATATGACTCTGTAATTTAAATATAAAAATCATTAAAAAGTAATAATATAAATGTAATATAAAATATTAACCTTCACAATGTTGCAAACGGTGATGTTCAAGTAAGGAGGCACCCATGGGTTGTGACCGAAACAAGATACCTGATGAATCAAATTTAAGATTTTAGATCTATACTTCATAACAATTATGAAAACCCAAATTCAGTGCAAACGCATGAGGCGGTGATAATACATTTTTCAAAATCAAAGATGCTCCTCCAACATCAATATGGGAACCAAACTCAGGATCCATGACAGCTTTTTTGTTAACGCTTGCCTTTGTTGTAGTTGAAGGGTCCTGAACAAATTAAAGAACAAAATTTAGATGGATTTCTAATTTATTTCACACAACCCTTAATGGCATTTTACCTTAATAACTATGGACATGTCACCCAACCCGTTGGGGTGACATTCTTTGACCACACAGACAACCAAAGGTATCTTTTCCATTGATTTCCTAGAAGACAGTAAAATCAAATTTTTTATGTCCCCTTCAGCAACTAAACCTGAAAGCATGGATGATTGTTATCTTTAAACATAATGATGTCTTTAACGTAACCCTGTTTGTAGTGGTGCACTTGCTTACCATGGTATTCAACAAACCTGCAAGCCCATTTCCAAGCATTTGAGTTGAAGTCTCATGCATCACCTGCAGCAGCGATTTCCCTCATCAATTGTTGCGTATTTTCAGGTTCCTCCGATTCTCTGTTTAGCATAAGTGCTTGTGCATTTCCTGCAGGGCCGGGAATGAATTCTGTGTTGGAGTTGCATCTCCGGATGAGTGACATCACGTACGACTCATCAATGTCAAGGCCCTCCCACGAATCCATATCTTCAACCTACATATTTGTTGTACCAGGAAAAAATTTCATTACATTGAGAAAAATGTAACAGAAAGTGAAGAAAGTAATGCAAAAAAAAAAAAATCATTAGCGTCGTAGTCACCAAAAAACAGTACTGGGGATGACCACAATGCACAACGTTGGTAGCAGAACAGAGAGGAAATTTGCATTCCTTAAGGTAATGGTTTTAAGCTTCCTCTTTATTTTATAATTCAAAAGTGATGGATAATTGTACCAAAATGCCCTTGGATAGCTTATTCACTACGTTTCTACTTAACCATGTAATTAATTCCCTATTACATTGGACGACCCCGCTTACTTTTTCAATGTCAAATCTTTTCTTCACCAACCTACTTTGATTCATTTAATGCATTTGGGAAGGCTCACAAAACCCATCGTCCATGGCCATTTTTTCTTTTTTCTCCGCACAGAAAGCATTCATGGCTAGTATTTAGGAATTGGCCTTTGGTTGGTGGGGCATTCATCAAGTAAGTTCTCTCTTAAATGCTTTCATTCAATATTCATCCTACTTAACTACCTCATTAATGGTTTCCTCCCGCCATTGCTTGGTCGTAGTTAAAGTTTTAGGGTTCATTTACTTTGCCATAAATTTTCGAAAGTACATTGTGTTGCCTTCTTGTCATGATTCACAGTAGATGATTAATGGCACATTCTTTACATTGCCATTTTCGAAAGTTAATTTACTCCCGCATTTGTTTGGTCCTACTTACAGTTATAACGTTCATTTACATTGCCATATTTTCGAAAGTTGACGTTCTTTGCCATATAATTGTTTAATACGCATTTTTTACTTTGGTATAACAGTGTATTCACAGTAACAGTAATGAACTTCATTGATTGTTTATTGAAGGAAATAACATGGAACAAACACAAAGTTTGGGTCTGGACAACATTAATCTTCTGGAAGATGATATCCCTGAAAACAATTGTAACAGCATTGGCTCTGTTTCAACCAACAACGACTGTGGTGAAACCCGCTTGTGTTTGGTTCCTAAAGTGGGGATGACTTTCGAAAGTGTGGATGAGCTCAAGAAATTTTATAAACAACATGCAATCAGAAGTGGTTTCGGTGTCCGAATCAGAACATCAAAGAAAGATGATGATAATCAGCTCTACTACGCCAAACTAGTTTGTTCTCAAGAAGGAACCCATGTGTCCAACATTCCCCCGGAAAAAAAAACCATTCTGACACAAAGAAAGGCATGCCCTGCACGTGCTACTATTGTTAAAAAGAAAGATGAATGGTTGATTAAAAGTGTGGTGGAGGAACATAATCACCATTTAAGTCCACACAAATCAAGGCTTGTGCGAGGTAATAGGAAGATAAATATGCAGGCAAAAAGAGTAATTGATATCAATGATCAAGCGGGAGTGTGTTTGAACAAAAGTTTTCGGTCCTTGGAATTTGAGGCTGGAGGTTATGAGAACTTGGATTTTGTGGAAAGGGATGTGAGGAACTATATTGGTCAGCAGAGACGAGCGCTTGTTAATGATGGTGATGGGCAAGCATTGTTTAATCATTTCTCGAGGATAAGGGAATTAAATAAGGATTTCTTCTTTGAAATCGACGTCGATCACGACAACAGAATTACTAATGTGTTTTGGGCGGACGGGAGGAGTCAAGCGGCATGTGTCGATTTTGGGGATATTGTGTCATTCGACACCACATACTTGACTAATAAGTATGACATGCCTTTTGCCCCATTTATAGGTGTTAATCATCACGGTCAACCCATTTTATTAGGTTGTGGGCTGTTATCATCAGAGGACACTAGAACATTTGTATGGTTATTTACATGCTGGTTGTGTTGCATGTCAAATAAGGAACCACTTGGAATCGTGACCGACCAATGCAAGGCCATGAAAAATTCTATTGAAATTGTGTTTCCCAATGCAAGACACAGGTGGTGTCTTTGGCACATCATGAAAAAAGTGCCTGAGAAGTTGCAAGGGTACTCAAGTTACAAGCAAATTAAGCATGACATGAAGCAGTTGGTGTATGAGTTAGTGAGTGTTGATGCTTTTGAGTGTGGTTGGGATAAGTTCATCACAGAAAATGGATTACATGAAAATGCATGGCTTTTAACACTTTATGAAGATAGACATCGTTGGGTGCCATGTTATTTGAAGAATAACTTTTGGGCAGGTATGTCGACTACGCAACGGAGTGAGAGCATGAATGCATTCTTCGATGGTTTCATCAATTCGACAACAACATTGCAACAATTCGTGGTTCAATATGAGAATGCCATTAGGCAAAAGGCCGAGAAGGAGTGTGAGGCTGACTTTGCATCCTTGAATACCACAATTCCTTGTGGCTCACATTCCATTATTGAGAGACAATTCCAGGCTGAATACACTCATGCTAAGTTTGCTGAGGTTCAACACGAATTTAGGTGTAAAATGAATTGCATGATTAAAAACATTTATGTGGAAGCGGGAACCTCAAAATACCATGTTCAGGAAGAATTTATGTGGAAAGGTCAATGCGTAGACAAGTATCATGATGTTTTGTTTGATCATCACACGCTTGACATACAGTGCACTTGCCTTTTGTTTGAGTTTAGAGGAATACTTTGTAGGCACTGCTTAGTCGTTTATGGGTAAGAGGGCGTTAAAAGTGTGCCAGATAAATATGTTTTAAAGAGATGGAGCAAGCTACAACGTAGAAGGCACGCATACATAAGGGTTGCAAGCAATTCTGATAAGGAAGAAGCGAATGTCAGAAGGTATGATGCACTTTGTAAGCGTTTCTATGAGATTGCGGAGGTTGCATGCGAGTCAGACAACGAAACACAAAGTTTGTTTAAGAAATTGGACTCCATTGCATATGATCATGGATTGTCATCTTTTGATAATCCGGATAAGGGGGTTGAAATGGAGACTGGAAATGATTGTCCTATACAAACCGTGTCATCCAACCAATGTGTCCGCAGTCCTATTTCTGTTAAAAGAAAAAGGAAGACCCCGATCGATGAGATTGAAATCCATTGTGGAGAAGATTGGTAAAAGAAGAAAGTCTACGGGTGCAAAAAATAAAGATTGTGGGGCTGAAATGGTATGTGCAATTAATGAAATCCAATTAATCAATCTGAATTGAAGTAATTTTTTTATAATATAATCACAATTTTTTTTATTGTTTGGTTATCCTTTATAGGGATGGACTTTGGATACAGATTAAATTCTTGTATCGTTTAACTTCATGATGTTTGTCGTATGTGGTTTTAGAGAGAGTATGTATGTGTTTGTGATTTTCCGTTGTATTGAATTCTCTTTGTGATCCAATCATTGATATGATTATCATAATTCTTCTTTTTGACTTTTGTGGTTCAATCATTGCTATGATTATCATTATTCTTCTTTTTGGCTAAACAAGATGTTTAGAGTTTTTCTTATAAATATGGCACATTTAATATTATTCTTATTATTTATTTTATTTTATTTTACCATTATTATTATTATTACTCTTATTATTATTTTTTGTATTATTATTCTTATTATTCTTATTATTTTATTTTACTATTATTATTATTATTATTTATTTTTATTATTTTATTATTTTATTATAATTATTATTATTATTATTATTATTATTTCTATTATTATTACTATTATTTTTATTATTATACTTATTATTAATTTATTTTATTTAACTATTATTTTATTATATTATTATTATTATTATTTTGTTTTATTGATGATTTTATTATCATTATTATTGTTTTATTATTATTACTTTTATCATTATTATTATTATTTTATTAATATTACTGTTTTATTATTATTGTTTAATTTTATTTTATTAATATTTTCATTTTCATTATTATTTTTTATTTTTAAAATTTTGTTTTATTATTGTTATCACTATTATCATTATATTTATTATCATTATTATTGTTTATATTATTTATATTATTTCTACTATTTTTATTTTTATTATTTTTATTATTATTATTATCATTTTATTTTATTTTATAATTATCTTTATTATTATTACTATTATTATTTTATTTTATTCATTCTATTTTATTATTATTGTTATTGTTATTATTATCATTATTTTATTTTATTGATTTTGTTGATGATTTTATTATCATTATTATTGTTTTATTATTATTATTTTATTTTATCATTGTTATTATTTTATTATTATTATTTTATTTTATTAATATTAATGTTTTATTATTATTAATTATTATTGTTTTATTTCATTTTATTGTTATTTTTATTTTTAAAATTTTGTTTTATTATCATTATTATTATAATAATTTTTATTTATATTATTGTTATTATTATTTTTATTATTACTGTTTTTAGTTTTATTATTATTATTTTTATTTTTATTATTATTATTATTATTTTCATTTTATTTTATTTTATAATTATCTTTATTATTATTATTACTATTTTATTTTATTTTACTATTATTTTTTTATTATTTTTATTATTATCATTATCTTATTTTATTTATGATTTTATTATCATTATTATTTATTATTATTGCTTTATTTTATTTTATTATTATTATTTTATTATTATTATTTTATTATTATTATTTTATTATTATTATTTTATTATTATTATTTTATTATTATTATTATTTTATTGTATTAGTATTATTATTTGATTATTATTGTTTCATTTCATTTTATTATTATTTTATTATTTGTATTTTGTTTTATTCTTATTCTTATCATTATTGTTATTGTTGTTTTTTTTTATTATCATTATTACTATTTTATTGCCCGTGCGATATTTTGGGATAATGGTTATGTGTTCTTCCATGTTTGGATATTATTTGGTTGTTCAGGATTGTGTGTTGGGTATAACACTTTGTTTTGATAGTTTTATGTGGATTTATTGTGATTTCCTGGGATGTATGAAAGCAATGATATGGTTGTGTTTGATGTATGACCATATAATATTGTGTAGTTGAGTTCAATTTAATGATATGAAAGTGTGTTTACTTGTCATGGATGCATGTTTTGCGTGAACTGAGTTTCTTGTGTAAATAGGTTCATTGGAACCTATTTTAGAGTGTCAAATACTAGTAAATTACCAGTTACTGGTGTGGCGTCTAGCGGAACGGTGTAAACCCCCAAGAGATAAGCCACAAAGTGAACTCTAGAGTAAAACCTGAGAGTTGGTGCTTGGCGACGGAAGCGATCCCTCCAAGCGGTGGGTTGTAGAATTGGGCCTAGACCAAAATTCAGTGGGTTGGTGCCCGACGACGCCAAGTGTTCCACCAGGCAGCTTGGAGCGCAAGTTCGCCTAGCGACGGGGTGAGTGGCGTCCGGCGGTTCCGGGTGCATAGTTAGACTACATGGAGGGCTCTACACCGCTTTGAATGGAGGTCATGAGTCGATGCTTTGCTAGGGGGCCAGTTACGAGTGTAACTTGTATTAGGGTAACACGTGGCCACTCGAGGTTGTAGCCTGGTGATTTTGGAAGTCCAGTGGAGTGTGCGAGATCGTGGCTCATACGGCGAGGTTCCGAAAGATTGCCCTCTTCAGTGTAACTAATTGAGTTTGGTAGTTTAGGGACAACTACGAACTGCGGTTCGTTTTGGGGAACTCCACTTGGTGTCGTGGATGGTGACAATGGCAATTTATTCCCACGTGTGGACTATTAGGTGGTGGCCTGTAGTTGGAAGGACGAGTAGACACTCGTGCAGCAAAGATCGATCAGTGTACTCATCGAAAGGCGTAGAATCAAGATGCGTCCAACAGAATGTTTGGAAGTGGAGGATTGAGGATTGGCTAACACGGGTTATGGTTATGAAATGCTTTAATTATGTCATGTTGTAATTGTCCTTCTTGTATTTGAGCTCATCCCTATCTGTGTGTGTTTGGCGATGATCATGTAACTTGTTACATGGGAGCAGATGTTGATGTAGGTGAGCGTGTGGATGCCTAGAGTTGGAGTGGGGACCAACTATGAGAGTTTTTACTAGTTTTCTTCATGAACTATTTTGTAATGAATATTATGAACAATTAATCTTTGTAATAATTGAACGTCGTATGGATTTTATAATTGGTGTGTGGAAATAAAGTTTTAAATTTTCCCACGTTTAGAGAAAAAGAATTATCATAAATGAGATTTTATACTTATATCCCTATTTTAATTATTTAAATTAGTAATATCCAGTCGGAATGTTAGAGGTTGCATTGTACTAACCACATGTTCTACATAAATCTAAACCTCTTCTTTCTTTCGGCATACGCACACAATTGCAGTGCATCATGATCTGTAACCACAAACAATCTCTTCGTCGCGATTTGAGTTGAGTTCTACGTCGTAGAGTGGTGGTCGTCGATTTCTGTTGAAACTTCTGGTGGCCAACAAATTTTACCTTCCAAAGTCAAAATTATCGTAGCTCTAAACATGCGTTTTACTTATTCGAAGTAAAAAATAAAAAATTATAATACAAATTTTTAATTAATAAGACACGTGTCAATGATGTGTCAGTACAGGTGTTAACAGATCTACCATTGATGTGGAATGTCGTTTGCCATGCAAGATGATTTTTAATGTCGTTCACAAATAGAGACGAAAACAAACGTTTTAAAAGCGTATGGACCAAATGGTGATCATGTTTCGAGCAGGAACCATTTTCAAAATCAATTGAAATTACAGGGACTAAAAACATATTTTTCCCTTTAAACAAAACAAAAATTGATGTACATTAGGTTGTAACTTTGAGTTTGATGAAACCATTGTATGCCTTAAAGATCCTTCAATTAGCAGAAAACACACATTAAAATGTTTAAATTATAAACACATGTTTATACAAATAGTTCAAACTTAGAATATATGAGCATCAAAGCTTATAAAGGGACTATTGAGATTAGATCATACAAATGGACAACATATATAGGTCTAAGATCTCAACATTGAGATATCAAATTTATCTCAACATTGAGATACCAAATTTATTTAACTTGTGACCATGAAAGACTCGTTAACTTTTATGATCCTAAAAAACAAAATCCATTATTTGTTTATAGAATTATCACTTCTTAATACATAATCAACATGACAATTAAATAAATTTTGTTTCTTCTCATCTCCTTTCATAAACTCCTACCACCGTGATCAACATAGTGCACAAAAATAGACATACCTAATGGACAACTGAAAATCCTTCATGATGAACAAGTCCTTTTACTAGTATATCCGGTGCATCATCACAATCCATATCATAAACACAATCTCTCCAAAGTATATATGCTTTTTTTTTTAATTTACATTTTCCATCATTATATTTAAAATTAATTTATTTGTATAATTTAAATTTTATAAATACATATTTTGTTTTCTATTTTATATTAAACAAACCGTTAGACCTAAACGTCAAAGGCGATTTAAAATATATCTCAAACTTCACCTATGTGGCTCATTGAAATAGTTTGAATTATTAATTTTTACAAATATTGTTATGTCCAAAATAACAAAAAAATAATTAATAACCTAACAAGGTTATAGATAATTACAATTTTTTAAAAAATAAAAATTGTATAAACAAAAATTCTAAAAAATTATGGACTATAAATAATTACAAATTAAAATCCTAAGAATATTATTTAGTAAAATATAGCATAAAGGAAAATTAAAAGTATTCCGAGAATTTTACATTGTTGTATACATATGACTTTATTTTGACAAATATGACTTTTCAAAGATAAGGAGAGCTCATTTTGTTGACTCATGTAAATAAATGTTTTTCTATATACAGATGGTCAAACTTACTTGAATATATATATATATATATATATATATATATATATATATATATATATATATATATATATATATAAATATATATTTTTTTTTTTTTTTTAATATATATATATATTTATACTTTTTATATATATAAAATTACATTTTGTTTGATTTTCAATTAAAAATATTTATTTAAACTTTGTAAAGATATATACTTCTATTTATTGTTAAAAAGAGTAAACAAACATTGTTTTCCAAAATATAAGATTAAAAATTAATACAAAGTTCTTATGTAGGAAGAAAGATTATTCAAGGTTACAATTCTAAATACCACCAAATTATAAAAAAAAAAAAACAAATACAGATTAAGATCTTGTTAATTAACGCTTTTAGAATATTAATTGGTTAAATAATTAAAAGCATTTTCTTTTAAATAGACGAGACTATAGTAAGAAATTAGAAGAATACATTTGCCGTGTCAAAATAAAATATATAATGCTTTATTTTCTTCTTTTAAAAGATTTTTTTAGTATTTGTATGTTCATAAGGGTTATAAGTTAAAAAATCAAAAACGAAAAGTTCTTTATATTACCAGGAGAGATATGTTTCCTCATTTTTTTAATGCATTAACTTATGATTATCTTAATTTTTCAAGCCATTATTAATACATTGGTCTAATTAAAACAGATTTAAATCTACATAATTTACTCTTTTTATAACATCATTAAAAAATATATATATGTTGTAATTACAACATCACCAACTTACTTAATATTTAAAGTACCAAGGATGGACCAATGAAGTCAACACCTACCAAAAGAAAAGTGATACTTAGATAGCAGCCTCCTGCACGAGCCTTCTTATCCCACCAACTCATCAATTATATTAAATATAGCAACACAATAATTATTATAAGGCATTTATATGGCACAAGCCTTTTAATTTTTTTGAATTTTTATTTCAATACAATAATAAAATTCACTGTTAATTTTTTTAAAATATTTTTTTATAATTAAAGTTTTAAGTTTTATATTATATTAACATATTTTAATCAAAGAGTTGCATCAACCTAAATTGAAAACTTATATTCCAACATTGAAGATGAAGGATCATATTATGTCTATATAAACATGACAAAATAAAACAAAGTACAAAACAACTAAACACTAGTGAGAATGGGTTCTAACTCGAAAGAGAGTGAAATTCCTATGGAAGTAGAGAAGGTGGATGATGATGCATACCGTTCTGCTGTGTTGCTGTGTTTCAGCAGAGTCCTCCCTGCAATTCTAAACGCTGCTATAGACATGAATTTGTTTGATGTGATAGCAAAGGCAAAAAGTTGTTCTGATGACTCAAGTTTTTCTGCTTCTGAGATTGCTTCTTTGCTTCCAAATCAGCACCCACAATTGGCTAATAGGCTTGAAAGAATGTTGCCACTCTTGGTCAGTTACTCTCTTTTACGTTGCTCCATTCGCACCGATGAAGATGGTAAGAGAGAAAGAGTTTATGCTCTCACACCAGTTGGACAATACTTTGCTTATGATGATCAAGGAATCTCTTTGGCTCCACTTTCAACCTTACTTCATCGTGGATTTCACGACCTTTGGTAATCAATACTTTAATTTTACCTCGATTTTCTCTGTTTAATTTCACCTGTTTCAAAGTTGTTTGCGCTCTTAATAGGAAGGATGCAAAAGGTGCATTTCTGGACCCTAATTGCAGTAACCATTTTGAAAGTGTGTTTGGAATGCTGTCATATCAATATATGGAGAAGGATGCAGAGTTGAATCAAATGTTTTACAAAGCAATGGCTCATGCTGGTCCAATAGAAGTGAAAAGAGTACTCAAAGTATATAAAGGATTTGAAGGGTTGTCAACACTGGTTGATGTAGGAGGTGGAGTAGGAGAGACCCTGAAACTCATTCTCTCTGCATACCCTTCGATTAAAGGGATTAACTTTGATTTGCCTCAGATGATTCAAGATGCACCTCCTCATCCAGGTACATTTATACTAATTTCTCTTTCTCTATATATAAGGAGGTTACAAATATTTTAAAACTTTGTGAAAATTTTCAATCAGCAAATTAACACTCATTTTGCATGAAGGTGTGGAGCATGTGGGAGGAGATATGTTTGAAAGTGTTCCAAATGGGGATGCCATTTTGGTAAAGGTTGGTGCATTACATAGAGTTTAATTTTCTACTTTTAAAAAGTTCAATACACAGTATAAAATTTCTAATTACATTTTTTTTCTTTGGTTTTTGTTATTTCAGTCTATATGTCACAACTGGGCAGATGAAGATTGTATAAAATTTTTAAGAAACTGTCACAAAGCTTTGCCACCACATGGGAAAGTGATTGTTTTGGATTATATAATTCCAGAGGTTCCCAATTCAAGTGATGCATCTAAACATAGTACTATTGTGGACAATCACATGCTTTTAGCACATGGAGGGAGGGAAAGAACTGAGATTGAATTTGAGAGCTTGTGCAAGAGTTCTGGTTTTTCCAAGTTTCATGTTGCATGTAGTGACATATCAGCTACTGTGGGAGTGATGGAGTTCTATAAGTAGAGTTTTTCGGTAATTCTTTTTATGCAGAATAGAGTTTTGGAGCAGAAATTAGTATATGCAAGCAATCTTAAATAAGAATGTTCTGGAAAAGTTATTGCAGCATTTTAATAAAGTGACATGTAATATTTGAGTGTTAAATATTGATCAGAACTACATCTATATGTTATACATGTTGTTGATAAAGAAAATATAGCACAAAAAGATACATGTGACTAAACAATACTTACCTTTCTTTTAACTCTGAAAATTTACTAATTTTAAGCAGTCCTATAAATTTTACTTCAATATATTGTGTGACTATTTTACTCATTTTTAAATAAGTTGTGCTTTTTCCATTATAATTTGAATTAAAAGATAATCATTATTTATCTTTAAGAAATAAGAAATTAAAATACATGATAAAGTAAAGGAAAAAAAAGTTTAGAATTGAGAAATTAAGACACATGATTTATCTTATATGATTATTGTACTCTATGACAAGTTGGTCAGTCAACTCCCCATTGGCTGTAATAGGATAACAACCGCTATGGTCTGTTAATCAATGTAACGTCTAAGTCGGCGGCCGACCAGTAAAATGAGCAAATCATTTTTGTAGCAAGATTAGTGGAAAGAACACTTTCTTACCAAAAAAGAGGACATGAGAGTCAATCGAGTTAGAGTCACTTAACTTTAAGCAGAACAGAAGAAAACATCGAACTTAACTTTAAGCAGAATAGAAGAAAACAACGAACTGCACAAAAAATGAGCGCTACAAGGGAATATAATGACTAAACATCTACCACCTTTGCAACAGTAGAAATGCATTCAATGACTTGCATGTATCCAAAGTTGCGTAAATTTATTGATTGTAAACATCAACAACCTTTGAAGTAGTAGAAATCCATCCGTTGACTTACAAGCATCCAAAGTTGAATAAACTTATTTATGTTTCAGAAAGAGTTTAGGAAATTCAACACAACACAATTCAACCTCTCGTACCATTTGCTAGTTTCGGAGCAATTTCACATTGTAATTTTTGTTAATTTTGCAATAACTGTAAATTGTTCAAAAATTAATCTAGTTCTGCTTTCGAACCAAGGAACACAAATCAATTGTGATGTACCGAAATCTACAAAATAAAACGTGTAGAAGAATCAGAAAAGGCTGTAACAAGATGCATGCTACTTTATTTGCAACTTGAACATAATGATAAAACTGAAATGAGTAAGCTACATATCATTTGAATGAGGTTAACAAATGGATGAGCACAAATAAAACCTACTTGAAGGTCACTTAATCTCCAGATTTTCTGTATTCAGGCTTTAGTTCATACGTGCCTTGATTAGTTCCTTTGTTGTTGTAGACACAAAGGTCTTTTAGTATATCTTTCAAAAATTGCTGTAAAAATGTGAAGATCCAGCACATTAGTTAAAACAGGCTCTACTAAATTAATAACCACAAACAAATAAATGTCAATTTGAAAGTATATTGTTTCATAATGGTGTGTGGGCTTGTAGAGACTTACCTACTAAGCAGTAAAAGTACAACATACATCATTATCTTCATCATTTCTCATAAAAATAACATAAATGATACAGACATGAAATCTTAATCTCTCAAAAATTCTCTGAAAATGAGGTATACAACTTGGATTAACTTATCAACCTATCTTGAATAGATTAGTTCAATTGCATAAATTATTATATCGGACAGGTACGAGCATTCACTACATATGCATATTCATTATAAGCAACAAACTTTTGTGGTTGTAGTTCATTTTGCATAGATATTTGAGATTTAAGTTTGTTAAAGTGCAAGTATTCAAGAAATCTAAATTTTAAGAGTAAAACTACTCAAAGCACATACTTCAGGTTGGTCGGTTTCTTGTATGAGGTTTCGTAAACTCCAATTAGATTGTCGTTCAAATAGCTTAAACACAATCTCTTCCATCTCCCCACGATCTCTTCTTGTTCTCTTTGTATCGGTTGCTTTAGCAGGAGTTTTCTTCTTTTCCTAATCCAACACAAACATCTGTTACAACTGAAGTATAAATTAATTAAAAATATTGAACTGCATAACAAGCCTGTAGAAATAGTCCTCAATACCACCTCTTCAACACCCTATATCTCATTTATCTCATAATCAACTGAAAAAGAGGGGAGAAGGGTCAGGGGGAAGGCTAGATGTGATTTGATCAGGAAGTTATAAACTGATGAAGAGCTAACATTTTGCCAAAATAAGGGGATTCTCTTAACATGAATTCATTAAGGACTACGATTGGTAACAAGAAGGATAATAAGCCATTACAGGGGGGCCAGAAGTTGAAAAACTGATCATCCCTGGCATTGGCCTCATGTGTGCCCCACTATCATTGTCAATAACCTGAAAATAGAATGCAGAAGTCAAAGATAATGTAACTGTTTGCCTAACTCATGATAAGGAGAACTAGAGCCAGTAGAAAACCTGAATTTGTCTACTTTTGACCATATACTTGTTTGTCCTTTCCCGGCAGAGTTTCCCATAGAGTTCAAGGTTTTGATTATGGGGCTTCATGTCAAACCTATTTAGTATTTTTCCCTCCACGGAGATCTTTCCTACAAAACAACAGAAATTTCAACAGTTGGATTTACATTTTGCTAAGTTAACTTTGATAGAGGATATTAATGATGCTTTAGATATCCAACCAAATCCTGTCTAGAGAAAAAAAACTTTAGGGAAAAGAAAAAGAAACAAAGTAGAAGAGCAGAGAATAAAATATCATGTAATGTTGTAGTTGTAGACTAAGATATAGAAGGCCAACATATTAACTAAATAAACTTGTCAGTCTCTCTAGCATATCCAACAAAGAAACACTCTAGAATAACCACTTGTTAAGCATTAGCAAGGAGACCTCTCAACCTCGTAATAAGAGACAATTGAAGAAAAACATTCTTGGAATTTTTACAACCAAAAACATAGATAATAGTATAAACCTAATACTCTTTATAGGGAATTTCATTCCAATAATATCCGGCAACTAAATATTTTAAATGATTGTTAGTTGTTAAAAACAACACCTGAGAAACACAAATCACAAACATTAAGATAACATGTTTCTACATATATGCCTTACAACGATTACTGTACTGATCAAGGTCGGTTAGTCCCTAGCCTTAGTAAAACCTTTAGGCCAGGTACTTACCAGCCCCCATCGGAATAGGTGGGCATCTAAGAACATGCCCATATAGATAAGTGGGTTCCTGTTCCAGGTCCATGGCTAGATAAGATTCCACATAATGTGCCAGGTAAAGTTCCTAAAAATTATTACAAATACCACGTGGCTTTAGGTAATTAGGTATGTTTTTCATTAATCACTAAATCTTAGCTTTGACCGCTTGCTAGAGCATCTTGTTGACTTGAGTGTTGGAGGGTCTTCTGCAGGCACAACCTCATCCGATTAAGGAAGAATGAGTATTTGAAAGAGGACGAGTACACCTTGGCATAGGACACATAGAGTACTTTGAAGTCTTTGCAAGGTATTATTTCAATTCCGTAAGAACATTTACTCTAATGAAGTGTAATTGTCCAAATAAAAGATTTGCTATAACAGATTAGCTTTTTTGGAAGGTCAAATTTCTAACTAATTTAGAAAAGAATGCACATGCATCATAAACTCCTCTGATTATTTCAAAACGTATGATTTCATAGCTTATACACATGAGGTCCACTTGTTTCAACCTAAGGTGTTTAAAATAATGAACGACCTCATTTTTTTCTTTTATGAAGGAACACCCTCATTTCAATTATAAGCAATAATAAGCACCATGATACAGGTGATCATTTAAAGACATAGGAGTATGGACAAGGACATAAAATTACCAGGTGATAATATTAAAGTAATATACATCTCATAAGTGAAAACAATCATAGCTACTTCACGTCAAACCGAGATATAAATAATAGTGAGCTTAACTATCCACCAAAGTAACTTTCAATGTAAATGGTCACCGAAAGATGAAAATTATTTACCTTGCGGTGTGTCTGAAAACACAGACATGGGAATGAAGTCTTTAAACATATCCATAACATAACATTTAGGTATATGTCCAACTTCAGCTCCAGCCAACTCCATTGTGAACTGAGTATTTTAACTAAACAATCAATTTAAAAGGACAAAAATAACAGGGAAAAGTGTTACTAATGGCTATAGTAAAAGTACCTATTTTCATATGATACAAAATAAATGTATAATATACATATCATTTTCCTAAACAAAAAGATATAGGAAAAAACTTGGAAGAAGTTTCGTGTAAGCTTTTGGTGTTATTCTCCAAGCAGAAAAAGCTTTTAACCTTAGTAATTTTGTTGATTTTTAATACATATATTTATTATGCAAATTAGCAAAGTTAAATTAAACTTCAATTCTAATAGAAACCAAAGTTTAATAAATCAATCTGTAACAAAGACTTTGGCTGCAATGACAAGATTTTTCAGTGTCCGAAACCGCAATGCGACTGAAAGTGTGGCTGTATTTGCCAAATTTCTCATAGATTAAACTTTTGAACGCACTATTCTTCTATCACATTTATTGCTTCACCTTAGTAACTCCAATTGATTTTTAATACATATATTTATTACAGAAACTACCAAGATTAAATAAAACTTCAATTCTGATTGAAAAGCAAGGTTCTCAAAATCCGCTTGCTACTATGATTTTGGTTGCACATGAATGTTGTATTAGTGTCTGAGGCAGTAATGCAACCGAAATGTGGTTGCATCAGCAACATTTGTATGTGATTTCAAAAATAGATGAAACGACAACGGCAATTTAAAACCAAATACTAGAAACCTATCCATAAATTTTATTTCAAAAATCATTTACAACGAAAACAATGGCGGTAGATTACAAAAAGTAATGCATTATTTTCTACCTCGACGCACTTTTGTTAATCAAAACAACTGAAAAGGAATATAATACCCTATTGATCCTACCAGAACAGAGTCCTTGATTTTTAGGTCTAACCATTTGCACTCACACAATGTGGATTACGGCATGACATCCACACATTCATTATTTGTATATAGAGGAAAGGAGAAGAACCTTAGTAGGAGAATCGTCATCGTTGGAGTTTAGAGGGTCGATAGAGACAACGACCTTGGCAACGGGGCGAGAGGGGTCGGAGGGAGGGGCGCGGAGGCAGCGAGAGTCGAGGGGAGGACATTTCATCAGCCACACCGCTTTCTCCGCTTTCGACGTGTCCACATACGCATTATTCATTTGTTTCGTGCCACCACCACCACCTTGGTCTTCCATTCTCAATAGAAAGAAGAAGAAGGACAATAAGAGAACGAGTTAGCAGGTGACTTTTGATTTTTAAAGCAGAATGAAACCGTTTTGTTTGTTTTGTTCACAGCCTGCTCTTGGTATTATCATTTTATATTATTTTTTATTTTATTTTCTAAGAACTATAGTTAGCTATTCAACCGTTGTTATGGTCAAAATATCATTTCGAAGTTTAATGTTAAATGGTTTTAATAAATAATGATCTAATAATATATATATATATATATATATATATATATATTATAATTTCAAAAATATTAAAAAAATATAATTGTAATTAGTTTTTAATCTATAAAATAAATACACCTTTTCTAATAATTATAAGATTAATTCTTAAAGATTTAATATGTTTTATTGTGTCCATCCCATGAATAAAATGGAATTGTTAATATTAATATGACATTAAAAGTCATATTAAATTTGTTTTAAAAAATATAAAATTATATTAAATAAAAAATAAATGAATATATAATGATTATTATAATAAATATAAATATTAAAAATATTATTGTAACTATTGATTATTAAATTCGTGTTTTCTTTTATTGTAAACTAGTCTGAAATTCATATCACGTTTTTTTTTCTGTTTTTCTTAGAAAAATAATATATTTGATATTATATTTATTATTTATAGAAAAATTTGTAATTATTTTCTAAGTAACAATTTTCAAAAAGAAAAATTAGTAAGAAATATACAATTTTTTTAGTAATAACGTATACTTACCATTTTTTATGTATTTAAATATGATATAAATTAACTCATAAAAATATGATATTATATTTTTATAAATTTAGTAATAATATGATTAATAATATTTTTAATTTATGGCCATTGTAATAGAAATATTTAAATAAAATAAAAATAAAGATTATTAGTTTCGATTAAATAAATATTTAAAATTATAAATATTTTAAAAATCCTTTACATGTTTAAAATATTTATTTTGTCAGTAGTGTATTAAAATATTGTTGATATTATAATTATTGTAAATTTTTAACAAATATAAATTTATAGAAAATTATGTAAAAGAATACAAATTTGTTGTGAAATAAAATTAAATAATAAATAATTTTTCAGTAATATTCACATGAAAATCTTGCTAAAAAATAAAATGAAAATTAGTAGAAAATTTAGTAGTTTCATGTCAAATTTTAAGATATATTTAACACGTTTTTACTGATCTAAATTCGTAAAAACATTTGTAACAAATATGAAATTTTCTAGAAATTTAAATCAACAAGAAAAAATCTTATAATAAGTAAATTACAACAATTTTTTCTAAGAGATTTATGTTTAAAAAAGAAACAAATTTAAAGGTACTTCATAAATTTATAGTAGTGAGTAACACATTTTATATATAGAGATACATCAACAATAAAATAAACAAATCCAATTAATTGAAATAGGATTTCAGAGTAAATAAAAAAAAATGTGTGTCTAAATATAATAATAATAATAATAATAATAATAGAATAACTGCATATATGAATAGATATATATTTTTGGTGTCTTATTTTGTTTTTATAATTTTATCTGCTTAATTATTATTATTTTTTAATTTAAATATTATTCATAATAAAAAATTATTTTTTTAGTTATACTATTTTAATAATTTTAGTAAATATTTTTTTATGTGATTACTCAAATGTAATAATAAATCAACAACAACAAAAATTAAAAGTGCAAGTAATTAGAACATAACAAATAAAAATAAAATATGTGTCTAATTGTAATAATATAATAATAATAATAATAATAATAATAATAATAATAATAATAATAAGATTAATACAACAATCACATATGTAAAAGAGATACATGGTGTCCTATTTTATTTTTACAATTACCTCTCTTAATTATTATTTTTTAAATTATAATGATTATTCATAATAATAAAAAATTTAATTTTATTATTTTACTAATTTTAGTAACTACTTCTTGAATTCAAGTAAAGATAAATCAACAACAAAGCAAATAAAAATGCAAGTAATTATAATATAATCTTAGGGTAGATAAAGATAAAATGTATATCTAAATACTACAATTCAAATAATAATAACACTAAGATTGATATTAATATAATAATAATAATAATAATAATAATACTAATATTATTTTAAATAAAATAATAATAATAATAAATATGATTATATTAATACTAATACTAATACTAATTATTATTTTTTAAATTTAAATGATTATTCATAATAAAAAATTTACATTTTAGTTTTATTATTTTATTAAAGTCGGTAGCTACGTTTTCTATTTCAACTAATTACTTAGATGTAAAGATAAAACAACAACAAAGAAAATAAAAATGCAAGTAATTAAAATATAATCCAGTCAGTAATTACTTTTCTTATTTCAGCTAATTATTCATATGTATCAACAACAAAGAAAATAAAAATACGAGTAATTAAAATATAATCTCGTAGTATATAAATTTAAAATGTGTATCTAATTACTATAATTCAAATAGTAAAAATGTCAGTAATTAAAATATAATTCCGTGTCAAAATTGAAATAATATTAATAACACTAAAATTATTTATGATAAGGATAATAGTACTATTACTAATAATAATAAATAATAATAATGTTATTAATAATAATAATAATAATAATATTACAACTAATACTTCTAATAATTTGTACAATAATAAATTATATTATTAATAATAATATTAATATTATTTAAAATAAAATGCGGAAAATAATAATACTTATTATTGTTATATTAATACTAGCGTAAGCACAGATATTATCGCGCCTGTGTGTACGCATTTTTTGAATTATATTAATAATTGATAATTGATGATATTGTAATGTTATTAAGTTAATAAACAAAATAAAAGTATATTTATAAAAATTAAAGTGAAATGTATGGAGAAAATATGAGAAAAATAACTATTGATGAATAGTAAGAGAAAAAAGAAGGAGATAAGTAAATAGTTTTATAAAAACTTGTAAAAGTAACCGTTAATTTTTAAAAATTTAATAAATAATTAAATTGTAAAGGGTAAAGTTGGAATTATGAAATGTGGACACAAAAGAGGGGATCTCCTTTATAAAAATTTAATAAATAATTAAATAATAAAGGGTAAAGTTGGAATTATGAAATGTGGACACAAAAGAGGGAATCCCCTTTATAAAGGGTAAAGTTGGAATTATGAAATGTGGACACAACACAAAAGAGGGAATCCCCTTTATATATACTAGCGTAAACACAGGCGCGATGGTGCCTGTGTGTATGTATTTTTTAAATATGCATAATATTATATCAGTATGTGATAATATAGAGATAACCGATTTTATAAAAAGCTTATAAAAATAACAGTCAATTTTAAAAAATTTAGTAAATTATTATATTTAAAGGGTAAAATTGGTATTTTGAAATGTGGACACAAAAAGGGGAATCCCCTTTATATATTTTTATAGATAGTCATAGATTAATTTTAATAATAATAATAATTTTTTTAAATTTAAATGATTATTAATAAATGATTATTAATAATAAAAAATTACTTTTTAAGTTTATTGTTTTACTAATTTTAGTAACTACTTTTTTGAATTTAACTAATTACTCAAATGTAAAGATAAATCAACAACAAAACAAATTAAAATACAAATAATTAAAATATAATCTTGTAGTAAATAAAAGTAAAATATATATGTAAATACTATACTTATAATACTAACAATAGTAATACCACTATAATAATATAATAATTATTATTATTATAAACATAATATATTATCAGTAATGTTAATAATATGAGTAATAATATTAGTAAAAATAATATTTAGAGTAATAATTATAATTATATTAATAATAATATATATAATAATTATTATTATTATTATAATTATAGTTATAATAAAAAAATAATGAATTGTATTATCATATTAATAAAAAAAATATGAAATAATAATTTTTTTAATTTTTTCTTTTCTCTAGTGATGACAACGAACGGGGCGGGGATGGGGTATCAAAATCAACGGATATCAAAATTTTATCTCATTCTCATTCCCATCGGATAATGGGTATATTCTCATATCCATACACATACTCGTTTTCTTACTATTTCAATATTAATTAATTAATTTTTATAAAATAATAAAAAGTTACGGTAAAGACAACATAATATATCAAATATTCAATATTAAGAGGACAATTGCTTCTTCGATATAAAATATTTAGAAAAAAATTATAATTGCATATATTTCAAATTAGAATATAAAATATAATTTTGATGAAAACCAAAACATTTATTAAATTTGCAAAACAAATATTCAAATTAAAATATATTTTAAATGTCTCTTTACTTCAATTTTTTAAATTCTAATGAATCTCTTTTTTATACACTAAAAAAATATATTGCATCACTTGATCAAAAATATCAAAATAGTCAATGGTTGAAAAAATAATGAAAATTGTTTTAACGAAACAAAAAGGTTCTTCAAGTGAAACTAAAATTAATAATAATAGAGTAAAGAAGATAAATTTGCTATGTTACTTAGTAAAGGAAATGTTTATGCTATTAAACAGTTAAATTAAAAGTCTTAAAAATATATATATTGGAGATGTGAATGAATTTAATGACAAACCAAACAATTAAAAGAAATAAAAAATAGAAAGTGTGTAGTAATATATATATATATATATATATATATATATATATATATATATATATATATAAGGTTACTTAATTAATTATGAATATTTTCATAATTTAAATGGGGACGAAGATATGGCGAGGACAAGTATTCTGGCGGGTACGAAGGCGGGAATGGGGCAGATATATACATCCCAATACCCATCCTCATACCCAATTGAAAACTCAGTGATTTCTCATACTTATACCCATATCCAATCAATGTGAAGATTCCCTGTCAAAACGGGAACAGGTTTGAACAATACCCACGAGACGAGTTTATTTGTCATCTCTACTTTCCCCCATATTTATAATAATATTAATATATTATATATTAATATTATTAATAATACTAATAATGTTATTATTATTAACAATATTAATAAATTTAATAATAATAATAATATATAACTTATAAAAGCAATATGTAATAATAATATTAACAATAATAGCAATATTAATAATTTCACTAATAATTTAGGTAGTGATTTTCTATATTATAGTTAATAATAATAATAATAATAATAATATTTTTTCTAGTTTTTGCACAGTTATGTGTAGGTTATAAGTTAACATGCATGAACAACCACAAATGATGACGTGGTAATTTTCTGAAGTTCAAATGTGCATGGTAATAAAAAATATATCGGGTTAGACCGTTGACATGGTTTAATTTATTTTATTAAGAAAAACAAATATGTGCCAATAACTAGAGTTGTTAAAGTGGGTCAGAAATCGTGGGCCAACTTGGCCTACCATGAATTTGAGACGGTTTGAGTTGAATTTTTTTTACAAATTCCAGTACAGGTTAATGTTTAACCCTGCTTACCTGGGTTGAACCTAGGGATGTCAAAAATATCCGTACCCGTGGGTATCCGCGGATAAAACCCGCAATGGGTAAGAAACGGATATTAAAAATGGATACCCGCTACCCACGAGTACGAGTATTTTTTATACCCATATGTTAATGGGACGGGTATGGATATCATAGTATCCGTACCCGTGGATACCTGTACCCGCTAAACTTTAATTCACAAAAATACCCTTATATATATATATATATATATATATATATATATATATATATATATATATATATATA
>Ga0214545_1001983_pt1 | contig 39187 bp, 24 predicted proteins | sample CNSS4metaG_FD_160064 | JGI IMG/M metagenome (GOLD analysis project Ga0214545, IMG submission 160064) | Root nodule microbial communities from cowpea collected in UCLA plant growth center, Los Angeles, California, USA - CNSS4 | ecosystem: Host-associated > Plants > Roots > Nodule | place: USA...
ATATATATATATATATATATATATATATATATATATATGGGTTAAATATGTTTTTGTCCCTCAAGTTTCAGTGAAATTTGGAATTAGTTTCTCTTCAAAACTTTCAACCAATTTAGTTCTTCACCTTTAAAAATGTGTGAATTTAGTCCTTTTAACCAAATTTTGTTAAGTTTATCTGACGTTTCAAGCGCATTCCAGATTTCTCCACTTTAGTGCTTAGTCTTGAATCCTTTTCCATATTTTACCCTTTATCTTGGCCATATTACAAGATGAAAATAGGTCCTATTGATATTTAGTTTTATTGATGATGAGTTGTGTGTGGTAGAGGCTTTTCAATCCAATGCTAGACCTAGTTTCATTATGTGCTTTTCTAAGAGATAAACATTAGCCTGAAACACGAGAGGATAAGTTATACACTGTTTGTGAGACTTTTTATGCTGATTTATGAATTGATGTTTGAATGAATACTACTTTCTTGATGTGTTTGACCTGTATTCAACATGTTTGGAGTTTTAAAGCTTTAATAGGTTCTTCTTTTTTATGCATAACAGTAGGAGTTGGGTAATGAAATAAGGATTCAATCCAAATATATAAATTGCTTTTTAGTTTTTGTTTTCTTTTGTCTTTGTCTAGGAGTACAAAGGTTCAAGTGCATATATGTTTAGTCCCTATTTTGTCATTATTTTCAATGTTAAAAGAACTTCTTGGGGTTGTCTTAGCCATTGTCTTGGGTCGTCTTGACCATCAACCAAAGTCTACCTGTCTGTGCCTTTGGCCTAAGTCGACTCGTCTCAAACTTCGATCTGACCCATCATGTCTCAATCATTAGCCCATTCTGACCTATCTTGACTGTCGATCTGCACCAGCATGTGTAAATCTTCAGCCTAGGCCAACCCATCTCGACTTTCGACCCAGGTTGGCCTGAGATAGCTCAATTCTATCTTTTGTTTGTAAGAGTTAATTAAAATATTTTAGTGTGACCAAACACACCTTAGCCCTGACCCTAACCCATTTGAGAAGGACCTTTAGGGTTGGGGCTTTCTTTTCTCTCATTTGGTGCCTCTTAAGAGGGAACTTAATGAAGAGTGGAACAAGACTGGCCCATGGGTCTTTGTTCAAATTGACACCTCTAATGGGTCATTTGATCTTCTTGCCTCTTAAGTTGTTGTCCAAAATGTAAAAGTATACTTTTATTTCCAACCTTAAATACTAACTTCCCTATAAGCTGGAATAGAACAAGATCATAGGTACTTTATCAATTATTAATAAATAATAGGCATTATTTATGAACAGAAACACATCATGTCATACAAATTAATATGGGGGGCTAAAATGCATGTCTGTACTTTCCATTCTGTCAGTTCCGACGAGTGATATCCTGTCGTCGTAGACATCAATGTATCCAAATGCATTGGTACCAGGAGGACATTCCAAAGCAGCTTCAAAAACTCTATGGTGTATCCCATGAGAATCAATGGAGTATCCCCCTTTATGATCGTGCCCTGCAAGACAGGCCTTAACGCAATTGTATCTGTGTATCAAATTCATTACTTCATCATAATTCCACAGCAGTGTCGCTTTACTTGCCGCACCAGGATCTAGAGGCAAATGGCAACAGACAATCACTTTCTGTTTCAATTTTGTTGCATCCAGGAGAACACCATCTAGCCATTCCATCTGTTCCTTTCCAAGACCTCCATTAAACATGACAAACCTTCTTTCAGGCCCCTCCAAATTATCTGGACTGTTCTTGTCTTCATTTGGATTCTTCTCCCTTAGGATTTTCATGGCCTCCAATGTTTTTGGATGATCTTGCGGCCAACCAATGGCACTGATGTCATAGGCATCCAGAACTACGAATCTATATTCAGGCACCGGTGAGAAATCATAGTATGCACGGCCATCAAGACTTTGGATCTTCAATAATGGAAGCAACTTGCTGCGAGGGAGATTGTATAGGCAGTGATTTCCAATCATATGATACACAGGTCCCCCCTTGAACTTCTCAAATTCGTCCACAACATTTTGTACACTATCAAGAGATTGATCTTTGGGACAAAACCCATCAACAATATCTCCAAAATTGATCACAAACATATGCTTCTGATGAGTGTTCCATTCTTTAACTGCTCTCTGCAACACAAGAATACTGTGCCTATAATACCGTGGAACACCAAGGAATGAGCGACCATCAGAAATATCCGCATATTGAACATCAGAAATCAATCCAAAAGAAAAACGTGGTTGCCCGTAGGAAGAAACCATGGCGTCTCTCTCTAAATTCCCCTATCAGACAGTATATATTTATAGTAACAAGACACTACTTTCCCAGAGCAGTATGATCTAAAATTACACAAACAAGAACCAGTCAACAAGTTGTCCACCTCAGCAACTATTCAGATAATCAGAAGGTAAAGAATACAAATGACAAACCAAACCAAGAAAAATGTTGAGTTGCTAATAGCCTCTGTTCAAATTATCTGCTCCTAATATTTTCTTATCAAAAGTAGTTGCATTTGGTCAAGTTCATCAATCCAAGATTAGAAAATGCAGTTTCCATTCCTCATCTTACATAAACATAAGTTTACTTAATATTTTTTTCTTCATGACATTTTATTGTTTACTTAATATTGATTGTATTATTTTACTGCTCAACCTCAGCCTTCGTCACTTAATTCACGGGCTGCTCCAAAATCTTAGAAGAGAGTGAGTCCCCGACCAATGTCCATTTTGACAGAAATAAGTAGTTTGCTTTTAAAAGAATGTTGAAAATGTAAAGTCACTTTAGTTTTACAGGTGAACAACCAATATGTAAAAATGTCCTAAATTTGGTTTATTCATGTGAAGATCATGATAATTAATATTATGGTTCAAAAATTAAGACACACTTTTTAATTAGTGAATGTTTGGATTATTTTTAGAGATACAAACATTCAGGATTGGTGACGATTCTTCTTTTAAGAGAGATACTTGATCTAATTACATGTTCTATCTCTCTAGAATAATCTCAAATGGAAATTAGACTAGTGATAACAGTGCCAACCATGCAAATAGAGACCATAAAATTCCGCAGTGCCCATACAAATTTTAAAATTAACTGAATTTAACATATTAAACTAAACTAGCTTAAACAATTGATATTATTTAATTTCAAGTTCAGATTTTAAACTGAACTATAAGAAAATAATTTAGTTAGCTACTTCAGGAATTAAGCAAGTAACACATTATGTAGTTTTAAACAACGATGTTTCAATTAAGCAACGTACTTTAAAAAGCAGGCTTCTCAACTAAAGAAAGTAGTTTTAACGACAATTTCATAAAATAAATAATGAAATAGTTTTGTCCACATTTTGAATAGGCAATGTTCAAGTGAAAAGCAGGTCTAGTATATACTTCCAGAATTGGAGAAAAGGTATAGATTAATTGCAACCTCTTTACTATGCAAACTTTAAAAACTAGATGACAGGGTAAAAGCTGGTTTGGAACAGAGTAAATAGAATAAAAACATATTCAAGGGTTCAATCCTGCTTTTGAATGGGTTAGAAACCAATCAAGGGGTTTAAAACGTCTTAAACTTTGAGACATTTTAAAAACTTCAGGGAAAAATATGAAATTCATCTCATCTAATTGATGGGTTTATTATTATTCATACAGAGGTTATCATTGAGAGATCGTGATTCTAGTGACAAGGGGTTCATAAGTCTGTTCTCTTATATAAGTCAACTGGTTCATAAGTCTTTTCTTTTATATAGTGATTAACTTTATTTTTTTTATTCAATGTAGTATTTTGACTCACTTGAATTAATTTTCAAAAAATAAAATGTTCTACAGTAGTTTAATGTGGTTCAGGGTCATTCAACTTCAAGATTGTGCAGATACAAGATTACAAAGCTCACAATTCAGAGAAACAAAAATTTTGAGGTGCAAATGAACTCCCCCACAATGCTATAGTAAAATTGCACAATCTCAGACTTGGAACAAAATGATTCTTAAAGCAGAGGAATAAAATAACCCAACATGAAAGGTTACCTCGATTGAGAGCTTCAATGTAGATTTTAGAGCTTCAAACGACTTTGTTGGCATCAGACAAGGGCTTTATTGCAAATATGGCTACAACACGCGATTAGGGCTACGAGAAAATGAGGATCTGAAGAAAACGGGATTAGAGGGACGTACAGGTTAAGTGCTTTTGAAAACGGAGAAGCTGCAAAACGCGAGACGCCAACACCAACAGAATTGCGTCGCTTAGATGTACGCTATTATATAAGCACGTTTCTACCGGCGACGGATCTTCACGAGAATTGTGGAGAAGCCAAAATAATACATCAAAAATATATATTTAATTATTGTCACTAATAAAATAAAATTAAATGCATAATTTAGTATAACAATAATTAAAAAAGAAATCACACATATATAATAAATTGTCAAAAGAAAATTTAATAATAATCAAACCACACTTAAAATATAGTTATAAAAAACACAAAGTACAATATTTTTTTCTATTTTCATAAAATAAAAAATTAATATACAAAAAGTTGATTAAACTAATATTTTACTATCAAGTGAGATAAGAGAGAATTATCTTCTTCTTTATTTCTTCAAGAATGGAAGAAAACCGTTGAAAGATGAGAGCAAAAATATATATCTTTTTCTCTTCGGAAACAAAAGAAGATAGGTGAGAACAATTTGTGAGAAACTCAAGACATATAATGAAACTACAAGTAAAATTCAGTTATAAAAAAAACACAGTATAATATTTTTTCTTCTATGTTCATAAAATAAAAAATTAATATAAAACAGACTCATTAAATAAATTATTAAACTAATATTTCACTATCAATTGAGACCAAAGAATCACCTTTTTTTTCCCTCGAGTATGGAAGAGAACAAAGGAGAAATAAGAGCAAAAATGATAGATCTTTTTCTCTTCAAAAACAAAAGAAAACAGTTGAGAATAAGATATGAGAAAAATTTGTGAGAAACACACAGTACAATTTTTTTTTTCTATATTCATGAAATAAACAATTAATATAAAAGAGGATCATTAAATAAATTATTAAACTAATATTTCACTATCAATTAAGACCAAAGAATTACCTTCTTCTTTACTTCCATGAGAATGGAAGGAAGAGGACAGAGAATAAATAAGAGCAAAAATAATATTTTTTCTCTTCAAAAACAAGAAAAAACAAGTGAGAATGGAATATGAGAATAATTTATGAGAAACTCAAACCATAATAAATAAATAAAAGAAAAAAATATCTTGATAAATCTTTTTATTCTTTATTTTTTATTATGTTTAATTTTATTTTTTATATTTTATTATTTATTAACATTAATTATTATGTTTATAAAAGAAATAAAATATTTGATTTAATTATAATATATTTTTAATATCTATAATATAAAAAAAATTAAAATATATATAATATGAAAAAAATTAAAACTTTGGGGGGCCATGGCCCCTCCCTGCACCAACAGTCCCCTCCCTGCACCAACAGTGCTCCGCCACTGGTTACTACAATAAAAAATCTCTCATGCGAAACATGGTCACCCTACTTTCTCACACACAATTCTAAAATTATTAAAAAGAAACATAATGAAATATTATAACATAACTATAACTTGTAAATTCCAAAATAATAAAACGTTACCCCATGACATCATAGAAGCATTTCTATTCAAATACTTGTTATACATTTGTTGTATTAAATCAAATACTATAATCTGAATTTTAGAAATCTAATTTTTGCTTTTCATCTTCAAGTTTTTATGTCTGCTGATTATTACAAAACATGATATACTAATGACCAATAAAACACAATAAATTTGACCTATGCACTCTACAATTAACAAAACAAACAAAACTCCTTAACACATAATTACCCATTTAAAGTTGCCTATCTTAGTTTATTCCAACAAACTCCCCTAAAATCTTAAATGCTTCTTCTATCCCTCATCTCAGTTTGCTACAAGCACAGACTCCTCTTTACTTTCCTTTACTTGTTTTCAAATGAAGTGAAAATACACATCAATATGTTTGCTCCTTTCATAATTATCAAGGTTCTTCGCTATCTAGTGGCCAACTTGTTCTTTGTTTTCTTGGTGGTCGACTTGTTATTAATCGGGTTCATGTCAATAAGTCGAGCTCCTTTTGAGAGATCAAACAGTTCTCACTCTTAGTTCACGCTAGTCTCATCAACCATTACAAGTTGTCACTTCTCATCTTGCACTTCCAGTATAACTCCAAGATCCATCTCAGTTTTCAACTATTCATGGAATCTTGAAACATCTTGTTCAAGTTCCAAGCGTCGCTTATGCAAAGTGTGTTTCCTCCTCTTTAAGCTTTCTTGTAGAATTGCATTACCTTTAACCTCATTTTCAAATCTTTGTTGCAAATCACCTTTTTTTGTCTTCGCACATGTGATTGCTTACACCCGTGCCAAGATACCACACTATGTTATTCAAGTAATCCAGATGCCCCATCGAGTTATCCAAGCTAGTTAGATGTCTTACCGAATTGTTCAATTGCATTTGCTCAGCACCCAAGCTTCTTGTAATCATAAAAAGCCTCTTCCTCTTCAACATCTTTTATGAGAAAGTTGGTTGTCTCTTCCCTTCTATTCTTAGATTTGCATTTTTTAGTAAAATGCCCGACTTGACCACAACTGTAGCATTTGTCCAAGTAGCCTTCTTTTTCATAATGGTCATATTTGTCAAACTTAACATTTGAATTGTTCAGCTGGCCTTTTCTTCACGGGCAATGCCTTCTTTCTCACTTACGTAGTCTTTCTTTTCAAATAATTGTCATACACTATTGTACTAAATCAAATACTATAGTTGAACTTTATAGACTCAATTTTGGCTTTTCATCTTCAAGTTTTCAAGTTTGTTAATTATTACAAAACATGACATACTAATGACCATTAACAACATAATAAACTTCTTACCTGTGCACTCTACAACTGATAAAACAGACAAAATTCCTAACACATTAACTACCTATTAAAGCTGCCGATTTAAGTTTAGTCCAACCGTAACACCTAAGAACAAGGTGTCTCACTATCCTTATCACACGTTACGCGTCTGATGAAATGTAATTTTTTTTATTATCATGTATGAATCCCATCTTTAGGGTTAGGGTTAGGGTTGTGCCTTGACTCTTTGTATTATGCCTATTTGTTCCTTATATAAACAGTGGTAAAATTGTAACAATGGCAAGACTTCACTGTTTATTTCTCCAAAATCTCTTCAAGTTGGTATCAAGAGCCAAAACATATTCTCTGGTTCATCTTCATTGTTTATCACAATGATCGTCATCCTCCGCTACCTGTCCACCGTCTGCCGTCGCCGTCGTCGTATGCACTCCAGCGAAGTCAGGGTTAGGTGTTCCTCGAGGAGCGCAACCCATCCCCTCGAAAGTCATGACTTCTGAAACCTCCGCACGTGCCATAAATCTCTAGCGACCTTCAAGCGCGTGTTCACCACGTGCCGCCTTTATGGCGTCAGAATCGCGCCTCACCACCATCGTGCGTCTCGCCATAGCCTCCTAGGCATGTTTCTGCTCTTGTTTCTCAGTTTTGGTGGTCATAGCTTGAACCTAGGGTTTCTTCTTAAGAGTTAGGGTTTTTTTTTTTGGAATGGCTTCTATGGTGGAATGTCTCCCTCTCTACCGGCTACTTCTATTATTACCTTTACAAAATTGAACTAGAAACATTACTCCTCTTGGTCAACTTCGGTGGAGTTGTGGTTTCTTGGTCAAGGCTATGTCTCTACTATTTCAGAGGAAGAGAAACCTAAGTGGAAAATATTGGATTTTTAGTTGTGTTGTTTTATGGCAATCGGTTGAGCAAGGGGTCTTAGACATTTTGAGACCTTACAAGACATGCTTCTCTTTTTGGAAAAGGGCACAAGACATATTTGCTAACGACATTCAATGCTTCTTTGGTGCAACTCAAATAGTAGCTTGTAACACCCTGATTTAGTGTGTCACGAGCGGTTATAAAACATACGCTTCGTAGAAAATCAACAGAGATGAAACTTTAATATTATCTTTAAATGTGTAAGTCAAAAATAAATTTTCAGAACATTTTCAAATAACAATAGTAACCTAAAATAAATTACATCCCTTTGATATTTATTCGCAATGAAACTTAATAAAAGAAAACCCCGATTTCATCCCATTCTCTCATCAATCTATACCATGACTGATACACCTGTATTATCACCTGCTCCCGTATAACACACACATTATACGATCATCACATAAACACATAACAAACACAAAAACAAACAAATATGGGTAAGCTAACGTAAACAATGATATATAAAAGTTTTTTAGTAAAAGAATATTTTTCAAATAAGTCACATCCAAGTACAATACTTAAGCATCATAATCATAATCACACTCTCAACATGCTACACATGAGAATTACAGATTGCCACCAAAATACACACTACCACATCTTGTGTAGGAAATAAAGTTCCATAACAAACTCATCAACTTACCAAACCATACATCCAAACAACGAACTTAACAAGTGTTTTTCCACCATAACAAAACAACAAACAACTAAAACACCAAGCCACCAATTTCATTTTATAACCATGCAATTCAAATATAACATACAACAAAGCAAAAGACTTAGCATTGACATTGCAACTATGACTATATAACTCACTATCAACAAAATACCATTACATGATGTCAGGTACAAATTAAAGCCAAAGAACACACTCATCCCATCAAAGCCATAAACATATTTTGTGATATGAGATTAAAAAAGCCTACACATGTGACCCTCATCCAAGCGCACCCTGTTATGTAATATATCATATTATAATATTAAAGCAAGGACTACAACCCCTTTTAGAGTTTAAAGAAAAAGAATGTAAATGTATATATGTGGTTGTTCCATCACGCTACCAATGCACACCTGATATATAGCAAAAGAAAGTGAACCATCCCTGTGACTACACATTAAACATGAATAAGAAACTCAATTGCATATGGGCCCACGGGAAAAGATTGTAGTGGTATGAGTTTACTTCAACCAATAATGCTTAACATTATCGTTTATTAAGTAAGAGTAAAAAAAAAAAAGAACCCACTAGAAGAGAGCACTACATCACAACAAAAGAAAGAAAAGGAATCATGCTATTGTGATGAAAACGTGCATTCAAAGGAGAAAATAAACCAAAAAATGCTTTATGTGGACCCATGGCTAAGAAAAAGATAAAGAAACTTTGAATGCACATTCTTTCACATATGGTCCCACCAAAGGCTTCAAGCACATATGTAACACTACCAAATTCACAAAGAACCATGCAATGCTCTTTCTCTCCCATCTAGTACTTAAAGCAATTTTATAGGAAACCTACATACAAAAACTTGTGCCCCTGAAAATAAACATGCTACTACACCGTACAAATAACTAACAACACTGCCATGCACGCTATGAAAAATACCACCAATGCATCAAACGAAACAGTATTAATAGTATTAGAATCCACGATAAAAACACAGAGACCTACATGCATCGAAACGTAAACAGAGAGGAAGAAAACCACAGAACCATACTCATATGTACCAATACGAAAGATATAGCAAACTAGTGAAAGCAAGGAACATATGGAATTCAAGGCATTCAAACATCTATGGCAAACATAAAACACAATCAGAAATCAAGGTCAAGCTTCAAATAACAACATAAAGTAAACTTAGTTTCCCCTACCTCAAGCAGAAATTCTTCCAAGGTTTACGTTTCTCCCGTACCTCACCTTTATAATTCTTTTCTATGGCTTCTCTCGGTCTCTCTCTTTCTCTTTAATTATCCCAGAAACTTTGTAACCTAAAAATTGGTCCAAATACGCTGTCTTCCCCTATCTCCCCAAACCCTAGCCTTAAATCTCAATAATATTTACACTTCCTCTTCTTCTTTTTTAGATTATATTAAAATCATGTTTATATTTCCAGTCTTGTGGCCCAAAAACAATTAATGACTAACAAGCATTTAAAAGGAGGAAAAAAACACCTACAACAACCTATGAACTGTGACTTAACCAACAAAGGAGAGAGAAAACTAAGAGTTTACGTGGGCCCCACAACAAAAACAAAGGAGGGAAAAAAGTGAAATAAACCCTAAGTTGTTTAGATTTGAACTCATAGCCCTCTACACAAAAACATTGTCAACACCCAATTTTGTCCGGGTTATAATGTTTTTTTTTATTATTTACTTTTTTTTCTCCTTATCTTATTTTACTTTTATTTTGTTTTTTTATTTCATCTTATTTTACTTTTATTTTATTTTTATTTTGTTTTATTCTTATTTTATTTATTTTTACTTTTTATTATTTAAGAAAAAATAGAAAATAGATTAAAAAAATAATAAGAGAAAGAAGATTGCAGAGATCCATTGTCTGAACTTTAATACGCTTAGGCCTTTTCCCATTTGGTGCATGTCTCTATGTAGCTTGATCTGCTATTAATTAGTGTACAAAAATGGAAAGTTGGTGTCTATAGTGGATAGGAGATAGGGTGGCTAAGTTGTAGGAAGCAACCACCATTTCCACTTCTCACACGGCTCAAGAGATACAAGGGATCAGGGACTATAAATTGGATTTTTTTATTTGTCTCTACCCAAGGAACTCATGATGAACCACACAGATGGAGGCGAATCAAATTGAAAAACAAATACAAGGGAACGTTACTACAAAAGGGAGTCCAAATACACATTTTGGGGGACTGCAAATATACAAAAAAAAGGGAGAGAAAGCAAATATACAGGAGAAGGAAGTGTGCCAAGGTTAGGAGAAGAAGGGAATGGAGCCATGATTGGTACAACATCATTTGTTTACCGCACACACCCCACATCATTTTATTTCTTACACTTCTGTCTCATTTCACGCACCCCACCTGTGTACTTGTGCACCTCCCATATGTGATAGTCCCGCACCAATGTCCTTATCTATTGTTTTTGGGCCTATGTTACATTTACTTCGTGCACCCCACTAATCACTCATGCACCCCCATATTTTGTTTGCCACTTTTATCCTTCTTAAATAATTTCATCCTTTTATTTATTTTTTTTTTATTTTTTTTAAAATATATATATTTGAAAATTATAAAAATTACAACTATAGAAAAAAATTAAAAAAAAAGTTCTCTTTCATCTTTACTGTGTCTATTCGGCCGCTCGCGTCGTGTGACACTTTCTTCCAAAATACTAAAAATAATTTTCTTTCTCTTTTAATGTTTGTCCAACCGTCCACGTCGTGTAACACTTTCTTCCAAAAAATTCAAAAATACCAAAAATAATTTTCTTTCTCTTTTAGTGTTTGTCCGACCGCTCGCGTCGTGTGACACATATTTTCAAGTAATTCAAAAATACCGAAAAATATATAATTTCAAAATATAAAAACATCAACATTTGTAAACAATGATATCTTTTAAGAACTACGTGATCCTTAATTCTCCATTGTGAGATACGTAGGAGCAATGTCAGTCCTTGTCAAGTTCACTTCCAAAAAATCAAATCATTTTTCAAATAGTTTTCCAAATATCTTTTAAAGAGCTACGTAACCCTGATTTCTAATTTTTGAATGAGAATACGTAGGACCAAGGTCAATCCTTGTCGGGTCCAAAAAAATTAAAAAAAAATATTTTTGTTTCTTTTTAGCATTTTTCTCTTATTATTTTTGGGGAAAATTAACATTTTTGAAAATCACATCGACTTTGCATTTTTAATTAAAGGTACTGCCCTCGGGCGGGCGTTATAGGGTGTTAACCCCTTCCCTATGTGTAACCGACTCCCGGATCCAAAATCTGGTTTTTCCCAGACTTGTTTTATTTTTATGGTTTTCCATAGTTTTCCAAAAACAACTATGGTGGCGACTCCAAATCTCTTTCAAACTCGTTTTCTTTTTTGGTTCGTCATCCCGTCACAATTTTGGTTGTGAAAAACATCAAATAAATCACTAAGCTACACAAATTCTCAATATATAAGACGCACCACATATTTGTAAACAATATAAATCATATTAAATATAATATTAAAAAATTAAAATAAATAAAACAATAAATTAAATAACTCACATATTTATCCCCTATTTCATAATTTAATAAAATAATTAATTTAAATAAATCAACAATTTAAAATCAAGACATTACTTTTTTTCCATGTGTTTCTGTTTATTCTATTTTTTCTCGGGTCTTACATAGCCTCACTCAAACAAATCAATCATGATATGGGATCTCATATAGGAAAGGCTAGGGTTGTACACTACAAGAAAAATGTGAATTACCTACAGATAATTACGCACGGATATGGATCCGTACGTAAGTTAGTTGTTACATACAGATTTTACATACGGATCTGAAAAATCGTTTTACATACGAATTTTTTCGTATGTAATGCTAAATAAATTTCGTCTCGATTTTCTGTATGTAATTTTGGCGCGTGAGAGTGGGAAATTTTGCGAAGGATATTATCTGTATGTAACGATATAAGATTGGTAGATAATTTTTAAAAACTTTTATCTATTGATCATACATACGGATCTGGAAATAATTAATTAGTAAAAATTAAAATCCAAAATATGCTTATACCCTATCTCGCGCTCACTACTCTCCCTCCCTCAAAAATTGGAACTGGTTCACTCATAGAGAAGGAAATCTCTTGCGCTCATTAATCTCCCTTACTCATTTTCGCTCACCATTCTTCATCTTTCTTCTTCATTCACTACTCTTGCTCTCACCACTCTCTCTCACGCTCACTACCTCTCTTTCACTAAAAAAGAAGAAGAAGCTTGTTCTTCCAACTTCCAATGCTCACTCAGTCTCCTTTCTTTTGGATTTCGTTCTTCCTCTTTCAACGAGTAAGTATAATCTGCATTCCTACGTAAATCCCTAAATTCCTAAAACCTTAAATCCCTTTCTTCTTTCTTACAATTGGCATAGAACGCTCTACCATGGGATTGAGGCGAGCTACTGCATTTTGGGAAGATTCACAGTGCTCTGAAGGTATGTTTCATAATTTCAATGTTTCTTTTTTATTTGTCTATGTTAGTTGCAAAGAAAATTGTTAATTTGTTTAACACCCTCAATAAGAATTATGGGAGGAGGCTGAAATGGTTTAGGAATAAAAAATCTGTGACGAGAAAATGGGTTAGGATTTAGTGGAAGTGTGGGATGAGAGACGGACGAGAAAAATTTATGGTGACCCAGAAAAATTCTACAAAAAAAAAAGAGACTGAAGTTTGAAAGTTGGAAGGTAATAATGGTTTTTTCTCTACATCTCGTGTTCGAGAGAAAGGAGCAGAAAGGGCTTGAAATCCTGGTTCTATTCTATTCTTATGACGTTGTGCAGCTTTGTGCTGCTTTATTCATAAAAACAATCATCTGATAAGTAACATGCAAAAGAAAAAACAATCATCTGATAAGTAACATGCAAAAGAAAAAACAACATATTCTATTAGAGAGTTCATTAAAAGTTAAAACTGTAAGCTTTTGATAATAATCAACATATGTTTGGATAAGGGTATAGATTAATAGTTCATGGAAAAATTCTCTATATTTAATAGTTGAAAAGAAACTTTAATTATGCTTGTAAGTACTTTATCTAGTGAAACATGCAATCCTCGTGCAGCACAACACAATAATGCTAGTTTCTTAAGATAATCTGGTGTGAAAGGGTGATTTAATTACTATCTGTAGTGTAGTTTAACCAAAAAGATTTTGTTGGGTGGAAAATATTTGGGAGTACTTTCCTTTTAAAGCAAGTAGATCTATCAAACATTAAAGTTTTTTTTACTAAAATACTAAAAAAAATAATATTAAAGAGCGAGAAACTGAGGTGAAGAAGAAGTATTTTGTGTCTTGTCTTCCACACTTGTATGCCATGGGGTGTTTGTTTTCCATCTCTGAAGTTATTAGTTTATTTGTATGTTGACCCACACCGGTTTGTAATCTTGTTTTGGTGGGGGTGGGACCCTTGAGGGGTTGCCCTTAGTTCTACTAACCAACGAGTCATAGGCTGGTTCTGAACCTCTTAATTGCCCCTTAAAAACAGGGGTGCCTAGTGCAAAGTATTAGGGGTTTTGTCAATTTTTCCAACTAAATACAATAGTTCTACATTGTAGCTTATTGGTTTCAGGTCCTTCAATTCTCACCCCTTCAACACGCAACATTCTAATTCTCCTTCAACTCAATCTCAGTTTTTTCTTTTCGAAATTCCTTAGCATGTGTTCTAGTTTTGTGAAATATAAACCCGCAATCATATTTGTTTATGGATGGAAGAGACAGAGATGTACCTTACACTTTATAGGCAATGACGCGAACCTAACTTAAATGGATTTCTTTAAGAGCACTCCAAGACACAATATTTGTTTCAAGTCCTTGGACATTTTATTGACTTAGAAATATGAAAAAATTTGATGTTTTTTTCTTCTTCGTATGTTGAAACAAATTATTATTTTGTAATTCTTGATAGCAAATAGCGAAGCATAAGCATAAACATAAAATAAATAAATAAATCAGAGGATACTATTTTTTTCATACAAATTAGGTTTTTGAATATGAAAAGACTTCAACTAAAGTTTGTAATATCCCATAGGAAAATATATCTAAAGAGGACATTTTTTTTATCCTCTTTTCTTTCTTCTATTAGGTTAGGTCACAGTACTTTAAGAACATGTTGGGATTATAAAGATTCATTATAAACATATAATGATACATAAAACATGTGCACGAAGTATTCACACATACATTTATTAAAAGGATTTTAGCACTAAAACGTGACTCCAAGTCAAAAGTGCATTAACTTAAAGTTCACTTTTACTTCTGCATAAACCCATTTTGTAAATGAAAGAGAGGAATCAAAGAGATTCTTGGCTTCGAAAGCAACGAAGAGAAAGGCAGAAAGATGGGTTGTAAGGTGGGCGAGGAGGGAATCTGCAGATGAGGAGAATAATAAGAAGGGGTGGATCGCAGAGAGAATCAAACATGATTTAGAGAGAGAACAAGTACAAGAACAAGAAAATAAAAGAAAAGAAAAAGAAATGTTGTATTTGCACGTGTGGAGTTGAGTTAGAAGAGTGTGTGTCTGTGTGCGCGCGTATGAAAAAATATGTTTGTTGTCTCTGTGGTTTGAATTCAGAAGGTAAAAGGACAGACAAAAAGACAAAGTTTTTAGGATAGTTAGTAACTGTCAACTTTAGTACCTATTATGTTTTCCTTATAACTATTCCTTTCCATGTTTTCAGAATATGTTCAACATGTCAGTTTACTTCGTTGGAAAGTTGATTATAACAAAATGTATAAGAAGATAAAAAGTACGTATGAATTTCAAAGCAATTCATGTTTGGATATTTTTAGTTCTTGAAAGAAAAAGTATTAATATAATGTCATTAAAACATTGTGAAAGAAAAGAAAGAATTCGCTAAATGTGATTAAAGAGGCTTTCTAAATTTTCCTATTAAAAATAATAGTTTAAAATCAATAAATATCCTATATCAATAGTTTATGCCATTGAAAATGATTATCTAACATGTTTAAAGTAAAAGTTTGTTGTGACCAAATTATTCCAATCGATTTAGTTAATTATAAGACATAAATTACGAACCTGCAAGGTTCATCTTTTACAAAATGCTTTGGCATTTTGGGTGCTTAGGCCACTTTTTCACATAAAAATAAATCATTTTTTATTCTCTTACTTTTTGTTTATTTATTTATTTATATTTGAGTAAATCTCAAGTTTCTTATGAAAAATAATTAGGAGTATTCTTTCCTTAAAACAGTTGTAGATAATCCAGTTATCTACTAATGGTTCTTGATATATAGTTTCCTTCATCACATATTCTTCACACCCACAACACAAGAATCATCCCCATCCATGTTCAAACTTACAAATCTTACATATTTGAGTTCTTTGGAATTAAAGGGATTACAAATTTAAGCAATTATCTTAGTTTCAAATATCAATATAACTTTCAAGTACTGCATATTTTTATTTGATGTAAAAATGAGTTTATACAGAAGTAAAAGTGAACTTTAAGTTAATTGAATTTTACAAAACCACCTTATGTCCACATTGGAATATCTCTCGTAATTATCTCCCATTGGCTAACTTCGTAGATAGTCAAAATAATCGTTAGGTTAAGATATTTATATATGTCATTAACATTATATTGTTTATATGACAAATAATAGAGTGACTTGTGAGTTAAATATTATATATGTTTTAAACTTTTAAAGCAATTTAATCTTAAGACAGAAACCAATTTAATCTAAAAGTTTTTGTTTTGAAACTAGTTAAATGTTATAACTAGTTTTAAACCATCTAAATTTTAAAACTAATTCAGTTTTAAAAATGTTCATGAGTACAATTGGATATAATGAAATTTGTGTTCCGATCACTGATTTGGTAATATTTTTTTGAATAAATTATTAAGGTGAATTGGCATGTGATTTTATCATGATTCCTTTTTTTAATGGAATAATTTCAAGGTAAAAAAAGTAATTAACACGATGCCAAATTTATTCTTCAGTCTCAGATTCAACTAGAAGTGAATAATTTACTAAAATAAAATTAGGTATAATTACTCGTATAGTACCCAGTTTGAGGATAGTGTGTCAAATACGTACCCGATTTTAAAAAAGTGAAAATTGCATCCTAACTTTTGCAAATTGCTTCAATTAGGTCCCTTTCAGATATAGTTGACTAACGCCATTAGTCAACGCGCCATGTGGCAATCTGTGGTTTTTTTATATTTTTTTTTTAACTTTTTAAATATTTTTTAAAATTTTTTGAAAAATAAAAATAAAAATGCCACGGGTCAAGTTCCTGTGTGTGACACGTGGCATTGTCAGTGTCACGTGGCATTGCAATGCCACGTGTCAGTATCACTATCAGATGTCATTGTGTTAATTTCGATTTAGTTTCCATTTATATTTTTTTGTTTCAATTTAGTACCTACTTATGTGTATCTGATTCAATTTTGACCTAATATTTTTTAGTAATTAAAATATTTTTTATAAAATTAAAAGTAATTAGGTATAAAAGTTTTACAAAAATTAAGTATTTGATATTTATATTAAAATTTAGTGGTAAAAGTCATTTTATTAAGTCATTTTTAATAAAAAAGAATTAGTATAACATTCATATCAATAGAAATTTTGGTTTAAAATTAGTAAGAGACAATATTGTTCTATTTTAAAAAAAATTAACAAAACATGAGTACTTAATAAAAAGTAATTAATAAAGTAATATGTTAAAAAGTCATTTTTAATAAAAAATATTAGTATAACATTTATACAAATAATAAATTTGGTCTGAAATTGAGAGAAACAATATAAATATTATTACTTAATTTTGTAAAAATTATTATACTTAATTATTTTTAATCTTATAAAAAATGGATTACAAAAATATTTTAATTATTCAAAAAAATTGGGACAAAATTGAATCAGATACACATACTTAGGTACTAAATTGAAACAAAAAGATATATATGGGGACTAAATCGAAATCAACACAATGACATCTGATAGTGACACTGACACGTGGCATTACAATGCCACGTGGCACCGACAATGCCACGTGTCACACATAGGGACTTGACACGTGGCATTTTTATTTTTTTTTAAATTAAAAAAATATTAACAAAATAAAAAAAAATTAAAAAAATTACAGATTGACACGTGGCACGTTGACTAACGACGTTAGTCAACTCTATTTGAAAGGGACCTAATTGAAGCAATTTTCAAAAATTGGGATGCAATTGACACTTTTTTAAAACCGGGTACCTATTTGACACACTAGCCCCAAACTGGATACTATACGAGTAATTATACCATAAAACTAAAATCTGAGAATAGATACAACAAATTAAACTAAAAATAGTGAACAGAGGTTAATAGAAAATGAACTAAAATACTTTGAGAATTAGTTTTAACAACAAAACTGGACAACACTAGTCAAAATAGTAAATCAGTTTTGACAATAAGGATTGTTGTCCTCTTTCCCAAGTTCAGAGAAAATGAAATCACTTAGATTTGTATAAAAAGTTTTGTGATGTTGTAGTCCTTTTTTATTTTTTTAGATTAAGCCTTATTAGGCTTGTAGTCTGTAGCCTTATAATGGGCTTTGAGTAAGGCATATGTAATTATAAGACAGTTGTAGTTGCAACTGTCAAATAGTTATAGGTAAATACTTACTGTTAAGTCAGTTAAAGTATACCTATTGTATCTTGCTTTATGTATAGACATAGAGCCTTGTAATAATTATTTCCTAATTTTTTGTTAATTGGTATATGTACAAAACATGGATAAATTTCCATCAAACTGTGGATGGATGAATGATATGTGTCATAAAGGAAGAGGTGCTTTGAAAGAGTCTTTTGTATTAAGAGTTGAAGAGTTTATAACCAAAGCTTGTCAACGAGATTCTTATCACAATGATGGTGGAGTTCGATGTCCATGTAGTAAGTGCGATTGTACAATGATTTTGAAGGAAAGAGTTGTGAAGGTTCACTTTTACAAACATGGTTTCAAGCCTAATTATAGGATATGGTCAGATCACGGTGAACGAATGCCAGAAGGTCATTTTGATAATGATGATAATTGCATGGGCAGTCAAGAGATGACCCATTTATGTCGATGCAAGACATGGTTCATGATGCTCTTAACCAACGTGAGCCATTCCAACGATCAAATTTGGATAACATGGAAGAGGCTTCGAAAGAAGAAACTCAAAGATTTTATAACCTTTTGTTGGATGCAAATAAGCCGTTGTATGAAGGGGCTTCAGACTCTAAATTATCTATGTGTGTTAGGCTATTAACTTGTAAGTCCAATTGGCATGTTCCTGACCAATGCTTAGAGTTTATTTCAAAAAGGCTATTGGATGTAACACCCATCAAAATGAGTTTGCCTAAAAGTTACTACGATGCAAAAAAGTTAGTCTCGAAGTTAGGATTAGAGGCTAGGAGGATTGATTGTTGCGAGGATGGTTGCATGCTCTTCTATGATAATGAATATGGTAAGAATGATGGTGCATTGCTTGAATGCAAATTTTGTCGAAAGCCAAGATATCGACACCACAACACAAAAGCAAGTAATAAAAATCAAGTTCCTATAAAGACGATGTTCTATTTTCCAATTATTCCAAGGTTACAAAGAATGTATGCCTTAACATAAACTGCAGGAGACATGACATGGAACTATGAGAACAAGACCACAAATGGTGTATTGCGTCATCCATGTGATGGAGAGGCTTGGAAGCATTTTGATAGAGTATAATATGATTTTTCCATTAAGGCACGCAATGTGCGAATTTGTTTATGCTCTGATGGTTTTAACCCATATGTGCAGGCATCAAATACACCATATTCATGTTGGCCAATAATTGTGACCCCATACAATCTTCCTCCAGAAATCTGCATATCTAAACCTTACATGTTTTTTACTTGTCTAATTCTAGGGCCATTCAATCCAAAGGTTGGCATTGATTTTTTTTTAGAGCCTTTGATAAACGACTTGAAAAAGTTATGGACTGGAGTCCTAACATGCGATATTTCAAGGAAACAAAACTTTATGATGAGGGCCATGTTGATGTGGATAATTAACGATTTCCCTGCTTATGGTATGTTGTCCGGTTGGGGTATTCATGGCAAATTGGCATGCCTGCACTGCATGGAGCATACAAAGGCTTTTAGATTATATCATGGAGGGGAAAATTCGTGGTTTGACTCCCATCGTAGGTTTTTACCAAATGACTATGCATTTAGGAGGAATAAGAATGCTTTCAAGAAGGGAGAAGTTGACATGGATGTTCCACCACCTAAATTGACACCAATAGAAGTTTGGAATAGAGTGAAGGGTTATCCTAAAGTAACTGAAAGTGGTGTACAAAAAATAGATGGATATGGGGAGTGGCATAATTGGACGAAACGAAGCATCTTTTGGGATCTTCCTTATTGGAAGGATAATTTGTTAAGACATAATCTTGATGTTATGTATATTGAAAAAAATTTCTTTGACATCTTTAATACAGTGATGAATGTCAGTGGGAAGACAAAAGACAATGAGAAAGCCCAAATGGATTTAAGTTTGTATTGTAGACGAAAAGACTTGGAGCTAAAATGTCATAGTAATGGAAAGATGTATATGCCAAAAGCAAATTACACACTTTCACTAGACCAAATAAAACAAGTGTGTCATTGGCTAAAAGATCTTAGGATGCCTGACGGATATTCCTCCAACTTGTCAAGGTGTGCTGATATCAACAGGGGAAAGGTGATTGGGATGAAAAGTCATGATTGTCATGTATTCATGGAATGCTTACTTCCTATAGCATTTAGTTCTTTACCAACTCATGTTCTAAATCCCATTACCGAGGTAAGTCATTTTTTCAAAGATTTGTGTTGTACAACAGTGAAGAAGGAGGACCTTAATGTGATGGAACAAAACTTTCCAATCATTCTTTGCAAGTTGGAAAGAATATTTCCTCCATCATTCTTTGATTCTATGGAACATCTCCCTATCCATCTAGCATATGAGACAAGACTTGGTGGACCAGTCCAGTATAGGTGGATGTACCCATTTGAAAGGTAATAATATGTCTCTTAGTCTTCAGATTTGGACATAATTATCAATCCTAACATACCACTTTCATAATTGTAGGTTCATGGGATATGCTAAACGATCAGTTAAGAATAAAGCTAGGGTTGAAGGATCTATTTGTGCATCATATTTGCATAGGGAGACAACTCATTTTTGTTCCCACTACTTCAACAACTTTATGTTAAGACCACATAGTAGTAGAAATGAAGTTGAAATTGAAAGTGGAAGGCTTTCGACAACATTATCAGTATTTGACCAACTTGGTCGTCATTCTGGGAAGGAATCAACTCATTGGTTAAATGATGAAGAATTGACCTCAGCTCATGTTCATGTATTAATCAATTGCAATGAAGTTCAACCTTACATTGAGTAAGCCACTCACATTATTATTTTTCAAAATACTTCATTATTTTTATTAAATTTTCATTGACCAATATCATCACATGTGTGGACAGCTCCTTCTTACAATCCAATCAAATTTCTGAGTCAAATGCTTCGACTCATATACATTCAAAGTTCCCTTTGTGGTTCAGGGAACAAGTATGTATCATCATTTTCATGAAAATACTTTCTACATGACTTTTTTAATCACTCCTTCAATAGGTTCACACATTTTATGTTTGTAGGTTCATAAAGAACCCTTAAGTGTGAGGAACCAACATCTCAGAGATTTATCACTTGGTCCTTTAAGATGTGTAAAGGAATGGCACACCTTCTTTGCGAATGGATACAAATTCCATACTCATGCATGGAGTCAGGGCAAGAGAACGATAAATAGTGGGGTTCATGTAACGGGGCTTATAGAAGGAGGTGAAGATGATTTCTATGGTGTGATTAAACACATGTATGAGGTGGAGTACAATTCTTCAACTGCCGAAAAGAAAATTGTTTTATTTTATTGTGATTGGTTTGATCCATCAAGAATAGGTACAAGAGTGGATTCAAAATATGGCACTGTGGATATTCGAATGGATAAAAGATATGTGCTATTTGATCCTTTTATAATTGCACATAATGTACAACAAGTGTATTATGTACCATATCCAGCATCACGCACAGACAAACGTGGTTGGTGTGTTGTTATAAAGACCAAGCCTAGAGGTCGAATAGATTCTAATGATGTAGAAGTCGAAGTGCCATACCAAGTGGAGGAAATGTCACATGTTAATGAAATCATTGAAGTTGAAGAAGTTATCAGATTGCAAGATATACAAGCTGGTCTTGAAGAAGTAGACCCCATTAATGTATCATCATTTGAAGGTCATATGGATGAAGAGACAAATGAATGGGATGAATGGGATGAAGAGGGAGAAAGTGAAGATGACCATGGAGATGAACTTGAGAACTCTAGCTCTGAATAGATGTAGACATGTTCATGTATTTTGGATTCATTTTTTGCAAAGATTTAGACATGTTGCACAACTCTATACATGTTGTGTTTTTTTACTTCTTTGGTTATTGCTTAACTTAACACATCTGCAACTCTATTCATGTATTGTCACCAAATCTATTATTTCCAATTTCTTGTTATTATCAATATTAACAAGTTCCTACTATCGTAAAATCTATCCAACTTTAGTTTTCAAGCAAAATTTTAGGTTTTAGCATCTATTTTGCATCTTAACTGTTGAATTCATTACAACATAGTATTGTTTAGTACAAAAGCAAGCCTGGTTTGGGAGATGATGAACTCCCTTTCTCTATGAGTTTGAGAATGCTTAGTACAAAAAATCAATATCAAAGGCTTTTACGATGCCTTTCTTGTTCACTACTTTTCTCTTGTGCTAGTGATTTTAGGTATGTGGCAAAGAATATAATAATTCTTTTTGCATCCTTATTGAATAATTGAGTTTTAGTAAGAGAATGTAGACTTGTTGAATGTTATATTTATGGAATAAATTAAGAATGCATGATTGGATTAAAGAATCATTTTACTTAATTCCTTCCACTAAATAGCACATGATCCATGAAGAAGACCATTATTCTGAATCAAATTATTGAAGTAGTTGTTGTCATTTTGATAGCATTTTTTATCCTGGGCTTTAAGTAGTTATGTGTGAAATTTTCATTGATAGAGTACATTAATACACCTGTCCAGTTCAAGTCTTTGTGGAGGAAATTCAGGACAGAGTAAAAGTACACTATCTCTCAAGCTATTGCTACTGAGGTATGATGTTGGTTATTTGTTAAAGACTTTTAAGGTTCCTCTATATCAGGAAAAATGTAAAATCTATTTTATTGTGATTATTAGATTATTATTATTATTTTTAATGTAAATTTAGTGTCTATTTTGCTCTGATATTTAATTTGGTTTATTCCTTGCATTTCTAAAGGGTAAAAACTTACATTGCAATTGTATAGGTACTGTTGGCAATATTCTCCACTGAATATCACGTTATTTGAGTGAAAAAGACCCTTCTTCTCAATCAAATATGTGAAGTAGTTGTTGTCAAATGAATTGTGTGTCATGAAATCTATTGCTGCCAATTTCTTGTCATTATATTAACAAGTTCCTACTGTAGTAGAATCTGTCCAATTTAGTTTTCATGCAAGATTTTAGGTTTTACCATCTATTTTGCATCCTTATTGCATAATTAGTGTTGTTAGGATAAAGTAGACTTGTTGAATTCATTAGAGCATTTCGTGTTGATATTTCTTCTTCAACCATCACTCTTATGATGGAGGTACTAAAATATTCAAGTATTTTATTCATGTAGATGTCATCAGGTGGTTCTGGCCGTCCTCTTCCATCGTCAGGTCATGGCAATAAGGGGAAGGGGAAAAAAACTTACGTGGTGAAGTTATTATCTCGTATAAACAATATAAATCCGCCATCCACTCAGCCAACTACACCTACTTCAACCTCCACTGCTAGATCCACCCCACCTGCATTGGATGTTGCTGGGTTGACACCTACACCACCTCCTATTGTTGGATCAAGTGGACAAGCAACCCATGTTGGACCATCCAATGTATTATTACAAGCTGATCAATGCACATCATCCCATTCCCCTCGTGTTGCTTCTAATCCATCAACTCCTACCACAAACGTTGCACCATCATCTTCTACACATATCCCAGGGACACATTCAAGTTCAGCAGTTAATGATATGGATGCAGTTAATGATATTAATGTGGAAGAGGAGTCCAATAATCGTCCTATGATTCGACCTGTTGGTGGAGGGTAACAATATTATAAACTTTTGTATATAATTTAATGTTGGTATATCAATTTGTTGTATTATAATGTTTGAATTGTATTTGGTTTAGGTTTTATCCATCAAAAGTTGCATCAAAAGCCATCACAGCCACTATTAAGCAGCAATTTGATCAACCATGGCTAACATGGGGAACAATCCCTAAAAGTGAGAGAGGTCTTTACTTCCAACGTTTTAAGGTACCAATATAGTTATTCTAGGACAATTAATGTATTGATATGTTTTATCAATCAGTTTTGAAAATGCTTATCTAATCACAAGCTCATACTTAAAATTTGAGTCTCCTATTTTTGAAAAATAAATAGTGATATGCGATTGATAGTGAAAATCCTTTCTTGTGTACTTGTCATCCATGTTCCATTTTCCATGCACTTTGCTCCATTTGAAATAGATCTTACATTCATAAAGATGTCATTCATTTCACAGATGCAACGTCTTGATTTTATTTGTCTCATCATTTATAGCTGAAGCTCCATTTTTCTTCTTACACTTTCAATATTTCTTCAAACTTGTATAAAACTCTTGAATTTCAATACTCATTTATCATATTGATATTTCTATTCTACTTTATTATTATACAATTTTAACCTATATTCATTGCAATCTTAGAGAAAGGTGTCATGGAGGGTTGAGGACGAGGATAGAATTCTAAAAAATTTTCACTCCAAAGCATCTCATAGACTTTCAGAGATGTTTAAAGAGGCTCGAAGAGAAGGTAAGAGGCCTAATTGGATTGGAGATTCTATTTGGAACAGTTTATTGGAGAAGTGGAACATGCCTATGTATTGAGAGAAATGTGATATAGCTAAGAAAAACCGATTATCTAAGAAAGGTGGGACTTTGCACACGGGGGGATCTATCAGCGTGCATGACCATGCTATTCGTTTGGTATGACATCTTTATATATGTCCTATTCATGTATGACATAATAACAATTGTTTCATTTATAAACTTTTTTTGTTTCAGACAGAGGAGCTTGGTCGTGCAGTCCATGTTGATGAAATCTTTGAACAAACACACATATGAAAGGCTACAGGGGATTTTGTCGATGAGAGATCTAGGCGGACACATGTTAGTTTCTACCATATTTTTTACAGTTTGACACCTCAATTATTTACTATTTTAATACAAGCATTTCTTATTTGAACATGAAGAATTTCAAAATAGATTTTCTCAAGCATTATCTGAGACTGCATCTATTGGTGTCTCACAATCCACACCCATGGACCCTGCTGAGGAGGAGAGACTAAGGAACAGATGTTGGTTAGAGGCGGCAGGTGGAAGGTACAAGGGACAAGTGTATAGGGTTGGACATGTTGATTCTAATGATGATTGTGTTGATAGTTACATATAACAAACACAAGCATCTTCTAGTCAGCAAGTAAATCCAAAGCAGATTATTCAACTTCAAATGCGACTAGCAACTAGTGAAGAGCGCATTCGTCAAATGAGTTCCCAATTTCAAACCCAATTTGATACGATACAAAATTTTATTGGTGCGATCATCCAGTATTTGCCGCCTCCAGCAGCAGCGGTTGCACAAACTATTTTTCAACTGCCAAATAGTGAGCAAGGGAATCAGGCTGAACAAGAGAATCAAGTGCAGCATCAACAAGTGGAACAAGATCATGAAGAAGCCCCTACTTCACCTCGTCCTTATCGTGATTATTGGTAGACTTTGTTTTGTATTATATATTATCACTGCATGTTTTTGTATTCAGATATTTGTATTTTATTGTCTTTGGATCTTTGACTTTGTTTGTTAAAACTTAGGTATGAATATTGTATTTAATGATTTTGATGTTATATAAATTATTTTATATGTAGTTATGTTTTGAATTTTTATGATAAACTATTATATCTAGGTTTGTACAGGTGTTCTATAAAATAGTTTCATTAAAACTAATACAAGTTGAAAGTCGTGCAATTTAGTAGCAGTCAAGTAATTACATACGGATGTATCCGTAGGTAATTACATACGGATGTATCCGTAGGTAATTACATACGAATTTATCTGTATGTAATTACATACAGATATATCTGTAATTACATACAGATATATCTGTATGTAATTACCTACAAATATATCCATATGTAATTACATACGGCTATATCCGTATGTAATTACCTACAGATATATCCGTATGTAAATTTAGCTACGACATATTTACATACGGATTTTTGTCCATATGTAATTCGTAGGTAATACTCTCTTACCTACGGATTTTGTTAGTTACATACGGATTTTGGCTGTAGGTAAATCGAGTTTTTCTTGTAGTGGTAGTAGAAGAATTAAAGAGTTTTTCATGGCTAATTCATTAGAAGATATTAACAAAAAACTCGATAAGTTTAACATGGTCTTAATTTTAAGGAGTCTGCACTATACCTTTGATCATGTACGTTATCAAGTTTTAGCTGGTGGTCAAATCCCTTCGATGGAAAACTTAGTTACTAGACTTATTTGTGTACCTACATTGGTCAAAGATGAAAGTGCAACTGATATTTTTGAAACATCAACAATGGTATCACCACAAGGAAGAAGGGGAGTTTGGAGCAACCGTGGAGGACGTTGTGGTTGAAGTGGGTGTCCTCAATGCTCATATTGTAATAGAATAGGCCATACCTAAGACAAATGTTATTCCTTACATGGTTTTCCTGATAAAGCTGCTCATGTGTCCAAATTTGATAATTCAGAATCTAGAATTTCTGATGAAGAGTACTAAGAATTTTTTAGGTACAAATCTGAGAAATCCAACAATCCTGGCCAATCCACTTCAAAGTCAACTGCATGCATCTCTCAATCTATGGAAGGTCTTAGTCCATGGATTCTTGATTCATGTGCCTCAGATCATGTCTCTGGTAACATTTCCTTATTTTGCTCCATTTCTCTCCCAAAATTCCCCATTTTATTACTGTTGCAAGTGGATACGATGTGGCATCTCAAGGAATTGGCAAAGTTTCTTTATCTCCTTCACTAAATTTAAATTTTGTTTTGTACATTCCTCATTGTCTTTACAATTTAATCTCTTTAAGCCAATTGACTCGTTCCTTAAATTGTTATATAACCTTTACTGCTAATTCCTTTGCTATACAAGAACATAGTACATGTTGTCTGATTGGAGAAGGACATGAGTCACGGGGACTTTATTTCCTAAAGCCAAGCTCCTCAATATCCTGTGCAACTTCATCCCCAAAACTTTTGCATGATCGTTTGGGCCACCCAAGTTTGTCCAAGTTGAAGATGATGATTCCAAGTCTCAAACACATTCAAGCCTTAGATTGTGAATCATGTTAGTTAGGAAAACATGTTAGATCTTCCTTCCCTAAAAAGTTTGAGACACGATGTAATATTCTTTTTTCTACTGTTCATTCTGATGTTTGGGGTCCAAGTCGTGTAACTTCTTTTGGTTTTAACTATTTTGAAATGATCATTAATGAATTCTTTCGATGTACTTGAGTTTATCTAATGAAAGAAAGATCTGAACTTTTATCCATATTTGTGTCCTTTTTTAATGAAATTAAGAACCAATTTGGGAAGACAATTAAAATCCTCAAAAGTGATAATGCTAAGGAATGTTTTTCTGTTGCGTTTTCCTCATTTTTATCTTCCCAAGAAATTTTACATTAGTCAACATGTCCTCATACTCCACAACAAAATGGCATAACAAAAAGAAAAAATAGACACCTTATTGAAACTGCACAATCCCTAATGTTGAATACTAATGTTCCTGTTCATCATTGGGCAGATGTAGTCCTCATTGCTTGTTTTCTAATCAATAGGATGCCTTCTTCTTCCATTGAAAATAAAGTTCCTCACTCTATAATTTTTCAAAATGATCCTTTATATCGTGTGTTTGGGTGTACTTGTTTTGTTCATAATGTCCCTCTAGGTCTTGATAAACTTTCTACAAAGGCTATTAAGTGTGTCTTTTTGGGATATTCTCGCCTTCATAAAGGGTATAAATGTTATTCTCCCTCAATCAAAAGGTATTATATGTCTACTGATGTTACATTCTTTGAGAACACACCTTTTTTTCTTGTCCTCCATGGAGAATAGTTCATTTGTTCAACAGGTCCTTCCTTTACCGTCATGTGATCCCTTGGTTATTCTTGAAACTCAAACTCCCACTCAAAATGCCAATGACATTGTTCAACCACCTCTCCTCACATATCAATGTCAAACTCCAATGACTCCTTCCTTGCTTGTAGACCCCTAGGACTCAGATCCTTCTCCACCAGATTACTGAATCATGGATCTTTCATCCTCCTCGTCTTCTCTTGACTCCGATCATACTTGTCCTATTGCTTTTCAAAAAGGTATTCACTCTACTCACAATCCACGTCCTATTTATAATTTTTTGAGTTATCATCATTTTCCTCCTTCATATTCTCTTTTGTTTCCTCCTTGTCTATCATTAAGGTTCCTAATAATGTTGATGACGCACTTGGTCATCCTTGATGGTGACAAACCATGATTGATGAAATGTAGGCACTTGAACACAGTGGTACTTGGGAACTTGTCTCTCTTCTTTCTGGTAAGAAGCCTGTGGGCTGTAGATGGGTCTATTAATTTTGACAATGATTAATTTTGCTATTATGTCTCAATTTCAGAATCGAGGCATATAAGGCCGAGGCAAAAAAGGGTCAATTTTTTGCCTCGGGTGTTACCTGAGACAAAAACTCACCTTTTTGCCTTGGTTCTAATGAGAACCGAGGCCATATACTCCCCCTTTCTGCCTCGGTTCTAGTGAGAACCGAGGCTATATGTCATGTTAACTTTTTAAATAAAATTTTTGCTTTTGGTTATTCCCACATTTTTTAACCTGCATATTTCTTTAGAAAACCAGACCAGTCAGACCAGAAACAAAATTATACATTTTATTAAACATGACATCATCCACAATCCAAATACATTTGAAAGTGTCTTGTAACAACAAGTCAATATCCTAATCAATACTATTGTACATCTGAATAATAAATTTGGCACATGTTATCCTATCAAATTTTATGGACTTCACAAAAATTGGTACAATACTCTTGAATGTCTACAAAATAAGAGACTAACTTAAGCAAATAATTAATATCATATACATACAATAAAACTAATACATAATAGACTACAAATTCATAGACTCATATTACAAAAATAAGAACCTGGGAGCGTGAAAAGCGAAGCGAATGACAATGGGAGAATGCAACAATACTCATGTTCCCGAAAGCTACACAGTCCCACCACAGTGCAACAATACCTGATAAAGAACACAACCTAAAAACACAAGAAACAATCAAGAATAGGAGAAAAAAAAATAAAACCAAGAAAATCCCAACAAAACCCTAAAAAATGCAAAACAACAACCCAAGTCAAAAAAATAATTATACAAAACGCGAAATAAAAAAAAGGGAATCACGTAATTTTTCGAATTTCAACTAACCACCACATGTAGGGAGAACATGGTGGAGTGCGACAATGGCTTACCGAAATGGGAGCAACGGTGGCGCGATAGACTAAAATTGTTTGGGGAAAACAAAGAGCTGCTGATGGCGTGGAATGATGGCACAATGGAGATTGCGTGGGACGAACCAACGACTATTGTGGAACCCAAATGATCGCAATAGTGTGAAAGGAGGCTCAACGATGGCTGATGGCGTGAATGGAGGCTGGACAGCGACGGTTGTGGACGGTTGACGGCGCGTTCAGAAGAGATAAACGCGAATGTTGCGTTGCAGAAGATGAAGAACAGTGCATTCGCTTTTGAATCCCTAACTTGGTATATGGCCTCGGTTCAATTTTTAACCGAGGTAAAATAGAGAGTTTTGGCCACGGTTCAATTTTAACCGAGGTAAAGCAATAATTTTTGGCCTCAGTTCAATTATAACCGAAGCCAAATGTCACACTACCAGTTAATTTTTTGCTATAGGTCAGGGAAACCGAAACCTAAAATGCTTTATGGTAGCGGGTCTACTGCAATCGAGGTAGAAAAGTAGATTTTACTTCGATTATTGAGGGAACCGAGGCAAAAACGTTGGCAGGATTTGCAAAATTGCCACCGCACCATTATATGCTTCTGTTTCTTGATAACCGAGGCCTATAACGCGAGTTAAATAGTCAAAATTGCACTAATGTACTGGTGTTGTAGATCGAGTCAAAGCCTGTCTCACAACTAAGGGGTATACTAAGGTTTATGGCTTTAACTATTGTGATACTTTTTCACTTGCGGCTAAAACTAGTTTTGTTCGTCTTTTCCTTGTTATGGTTGTCATTTGCCAATGGCCTCTGTATCAGTTGGACATTAAAAATACCTTTCTTCATGGTGTTCTGGAAGAGGAGATATACATGGAGCAACCTCCAAGGTTTGTTGCTCAAGGGGAGTCTGGGTTAGTTTGTAAGTTACATCGAGCTTGGTTTGGTAAATTTAGTCATGTTATGCAGAATTTTGGATTGAAACATTGTGAAGCAGATCATTAAGTATTTTATGGTTATACTTCTCTCGACAAATGTGTTTATCTTATGGTTTATGTTGATGATATTGTTATCACATAAAATGATATCACTAGAACTACTCAATTGAAGAACAATTTGTTTAGCCACTTTCAGACCAAAGATTTGGGTTATCTAAAATATTTCCTTGGTATTGAAGTGGCACAATGAAAAGAAGGTTTCATCATTTCATAGAGAAAATATGATCTTGATATTTTGGAGGAAATAGGCCTGACAAATTGCAAACCCATTGATAGTCCTATAGATTCAAATCAAAAGTTAACAAGAGACCAAGGTGAAGTTTTCTCATACCTAGAGAGAATAGAAGGTTGGTTGGAAAACTCATCTACCTTACTATAACAAGACTTGATCTTTCTTATCCAGTGGGAGTTGTGAGTCAATTTATGCAAAATCCCCACATTGATCATTGGAATGTTGTGATTCACATTCTCAAATAAGTAAAAGGGAACTCAGGACAAGGATTGTTGTATGAGAACAAGGGAAATACCACAAGGTACTTTGTATTCCTTGCAGGGAACCTTCTATCTTGGAAAAGTAAGAAACAAAGTGTTGTTGCTTGATCTAGTGCAAAGGTGGAATATCGATTTATAGCTCTAGCTACATGTGAACTAGTGTGGATTAAACAACTCCTTCAAGAGTTGAAATTTTGTAAAATGAGCAAATGAAGTTATATTGTGACAACCAAGCAGCCCTTCACATTGCCTCCAATCTGGTGTTTCATGAGAGAATAAAGCATATAGAAATTGATTGTCATTTTGTTAGCAAGAAGTTACTGTCCAAGGATCTTATTATTGAGTTTGTCGGCTCTAATGAATAACTTGCAGACATTCTAACTAAATCTCTAAGAGGGCCTAGAATTCAATTTATATGTTCCAAGCTTGGAGCATATGATCTATATGCTCCAGCTTGAGTGAGAGTGTTGAAATGTAATGTTTGTTTATTATCATGTATGGGATCTAATCTTTAGGGTTAGGGTAGGGCTATGCTTTAACTCTTTGTATTCGACCTATTTGTTCCTTATATAAACAATGTTAAAACTGTAACAGTGACAAGATTTCACTAATTTATTTCTCTAAAATCTCTTCAAGTGCGCCTAATGAATCATGATCCAGCAAACTCGTCTACTAAAGCAAAGAATCATTCGATGCAACTAGTAAATTATAACTTATATTATCACAAGAATAGAAAATTTAACATACATAACTACATTCATTCTTCTTTCATGAAAAGGTCTTATAGAAAAACATATTGTATTTATACATCAAGCTTTTCTAAGGAACAAATATAATATGGTATACAAAATCTTCCCACTATACCAAGGGAATCTTCAATCACTACTCAAAAGGTCTTTCTATTCAAATACTTGTGATACACTTGTTCTATAAATCAAATACAATACTTGAAGTTTATAGACTCAATTTTGACTTTTCATCTTCAAGCCTTCAAGTCTGCTAATTATTACAAAACATGACACACTAATGACTATTAACAACACAATAAACTTTGGCCTTTGCACTCTACAACTGACAAAACTAACAAAACTCATAACACATTAACTACCTATTAAAGTTGCCCTTTTAAGGTTATTCCAACAGTAACACCCTAAAACAAGGTGTCTCATTATCCTTATTACGTGTATATCGTCTAGTGAATCATGATCTAGCAAACTCATCTATTGAAGCATGGAATCATTAGAGCTTTTCTAGGGAACAAATATAATTTGGTATACAAAATCTTCCAACTATACCAAAGGAATCTTTAGTTGCTACATCTACTACTAAGGAATTATTAGAGTCAAGATGATCATTTCCAACTCACTATTGTACTTTCAATTATACTTTCAACCACTAAACTAATAGTCATTCTCCCTTGGAACTTTATCTCGTGCAGTTACACTTGTTGCCACAAGCAAGCTTGAAGATAAGATTTGACAAAGCCAAGTGCATGAAGATCATATGTGGTTGATGAAGATTAATGAGGACCCACTTGAAGAGTATGTTTCAATTGTATTAAATCTGGAAATAATGTGTTAAATGTAATGATTACATGTTATATCATGTTGGTAGACTATATGACATAGGTTAGATGTCTTGTTAGTCTTTGTGTGTCCTTTTTAATATGTTAAAATGAATTTTAACAAGTTAAAAGGCATGTTATATACAATTTCTAGTATGAATTCATTCAATCAATTGAATTGTTTTTATGTCGACTAATTTCACTTAAGTCAAGTGAAATCAACTGATTGTATGAAAAATTCAACCGATTGATTTCACTAAAGACCAGACTACAGAAGTTGTGTTTTCAAGAGTAGAGGCACTTTTTTAGTTTTTAAGCACAAAAACATGTTATTCATCACCGGAAAACTCTCTTTCTCTCTCTGAATTACACAGTTCCAAGGTAAAGATTGAAGATCTTGGTTGATCTTGGAGGCATTTTGGCTTGGGAATAGCTTGAAGAACTCGTGTATGGTTGGCTAGGGGGAGCCACCATCAGGTTTTGTAGTTCTTGTGCCTTTGATTGTTTACCTAGTATGATTCCAAGTTTGTGAGTGTGATTCTTGCAGGGTTGTAGGCTAGATTTTTGTGTGAGTCAAAAATCTTGGTATGTTTCTTTGTTCAAAAGTGTAATATTGGTGTGTGATCTGTAAAACTTTCAAATATAGTGGAAACCAGGCACAAGTTGTTCTGGTAAAGTGGATGTAGCTTTGTGATTGAGTGAACCAGTATAAAAACATATGTGCCACTTTCTTCCCTTCATCTCACTCACATTAATTCACTTTAAAATCTCAAGAAAATCCAGCAAATCATTCTTTGTTGTGTTTGAATGTGTTTCTGTGTAATATGATAGTGCATACTTGTTAGAAATATCGTTTGGAAAGAGTCTTGTGTGTAAAAGTTTGTTGTTTAAGTTAAATCTGTGAATTGTACATTATGCATAATTTTCCAAGATTTTAGTCGATTGATTAGAAATTTTAATCAACTGATTCATAGGTTCAAGAACAAATTAATCTGTTGTTTTATTTTTTTTGACCGATTGAAAGTGTATTATTCTGCAACTTTTGCATTCGAATTTTGTGATCTGTTTGATTCAATCAAAAGGGGTATGAAGCTTTTGAAAAAAATTTAAACAGCTAATTCAACCCCCCTTTCTTGGCTTAAATCACCATTTTAATCTAATAACACCATGCAACATCCATGCATTCACAATAAAGCATATTCGACCACCAGCCTAGCCTTTACAATGTCTCTTACACATATAGACATTGCATATATATGTACACACTCTTGAACCCCTTGAGCCACCAAACCAAACACTCTAGTAGTTTCTAGTTTATAGCCTAACTTAGACACCTCAACCCCTCAGCCTACATACATATATATGCACTATATATCCTTGGTAGATTTTGGCCTCCAACCACTCGCTTTATACTCCCTCTAATCTCATCTTTCAAAGTAGAGTATAAAGCAGGAAAGCTTACACCCTTTGTGATTTCCACTGTAAAACACTTTCTTTTACATCGAAAAGACCTTTACAAAGTGAAATAAACTCGTAGAAAACACCTCGTCAGTCTTTCTGAGCAAGGAACTCATTTTTGGAAGCATTGTCTAATGTGTTTATCAAATCCTTGAACTAATTAGACTCAGTGACACAATTGTCTAATAGGCTTACCACATATCAGATGACTGCTTTTAAGTCTAAGTGGTCGTCTAATGTATAACTCATCTAACAAATACCTCATTTGACTAACACTTGCCTAGTGAGTACTATGTTGGGCTTTATGCATCTAGTTTGATGTTATTCACTAATCCAACTCTTAGCCAAATAACCCCAAACCCTACACTTACATTTTCTTATTTTGAACTCGCCTAACCTTCTTCATAATTCTTAACTACCGCAATCTCTTCCAGTGCTATAGTTAGAACTCATCACTTTAGTATTTCCCTCAAAACCCCTAATAGGTTTTAACAAGAACTACCTAGAGCAACCATTGTTACCCTATGTTAACCATATTCAACAACGATTCAAAACATGGAATGCAACAACAAAAATCAACATGTATTCAATGTAAATACATACAACAAATATAAACACTATGTGAAAACTTTTACAACACATAGACTACTCTCCTATGCCCTTTTACCCCAAATACACACACACACACTCTCCAAAGCAAGAATTTAAACCAAACCTCACAACATCCTACTACAAGAGTATAAGAAAAGTCAATTACAAACTTAAAGTGTTTTTGACTCGGGTGTCTAAACATCATGGACTTTAAGTTCATTATATAGCTATTATCACCCATTTCATTGCTTATCCTTAGTGATGTGCGACTTTCCAAGATGTATTATTTTCATCAACCCAATATTCTCTATCATGATTAAAATAAACACATCTTCCTTTTTTATCTCCTTTGCCTATACAAGCAATCATTCTACTCCATCATAAAGAGTATACTCACTTGGAATTAAACCATTCCAAGAATTTTCTTTCATTACACAATTGCATCAATGTTAAACAATGTTTGTGTATAATCACCACATACCCTACATCAATATTAGCCAATATCCATGTATAATTACCGCTAGCCAAACTCATCCTTTTCCATGGCAATGTGGTTATGCCATGAGGATACTTGACTCATCTCTTACAAAAGATCACTCTTTCCCAAAATGAGAGAGACAATCTTAGTATCTAAATTTGACTCATATTTTCATGATGTTTCTCCACTGGAATATTTTTCTTTACATGCCCAAACTTTCCACATTTCCAACATACCACATTCTTTCTATGGTTCCTGTTTCCATGTGTCCACTTCTAACTGTCATCATTGAGTTTGTTAAATTACTTTCACCACTTTTCATTCTTCTTTCTTCAGAAATAATTTGTCCAACAACTTCATCAAAGCTCAAAGTTTCCTTACCATACATCAAGACAAACTTCATAACCTCATAGGAAGACAAAAAAGACCAAATAGGTCTTCATTTTATATCTTCTTCAATCTTGACTCCAACAACCTCAAATCAAGAGACAATCTCATTGTTGTTAGTAAGATTATCAGAGACTTTTGTAACATCACCCATGCGTAAATTACGAAACTTCTCCTTCAACAACAACTGATTTGAGATGTCCTTTCTTTTATATAAGCCTTTGAGTTTCTCCCAATGTTCCTTTGTTGTCAACATCTTTGTACATTTGCAAGAACATTGTTAACCAAACAAAAGCAAATAACACTTGCAGCTCCCAAATTTACGCCTTGTATAATCTAGATTGTATCAACATATCTTTAACTTGAGTTTGCCACAAGCCAAAATTGATCCTTCCATCAAATTTCTCTATCACATTTGATAGCACATACAAATGACATTGCAACTGAACAACCAAGGATGATTCTCAAATAACAATAACTTCATCTTTTCTTATGTGGAAGATTAGACTAAGCTACAACGACAAAACATACTAAGAATATCCTATTGAACCATAAGCTCCCATAAGCTCTCATACCGCTCTGATGGGAAAAACATCATGAAAAACATCAACGTCTTTCCCACAAGAATTACCCTACTAATATAGAAATAAGATATAAACAATCAACATAAGAATATAACATCAAAACTCCAAAATCGGAGAAAAAACCACGACCATTGTCTAATGACAACAAGAGAATAATGTGAAAATTTTTACAATACATAAAATACTCTTTCATGCATTTTACCCCAAATACACCCACATTCTCTAAAACAAAGTTTTAAATCAAACCTCATAACACTATTACAAAGTCAAATACAAACTTAAAAGTGTTTTTGATTGGATGTCTAAATGTCATGGACATTAAGTCCATTATATACCTACTATCACTAGCCCATTACTTATTCTAGATAATGTAAGACTTTCCAAAATGTATTATTTTCATTAACCCAATAGTTAAATACATAATACCTGATTCATGAACTTGCAATTTGCACGTAGCAACTCAATTAAGTTATTCCAACTTTAAATACAAACTTCTTCTTGGTAAGAAAAGAATAAGATCACACGTACTATATCAATTGTTAATGAAAGATAATAGGAAATTTTATAAATAAGAATTAACTTCGGGGGCTAAAATGCATGTCTGTACTTTCCATTCTGTCAGTTCCAATTAGTGATATCCTGTCGTCGTAGACTTCAATGTATCCAAATGCACTCGTACCGGGAGGACATTCCAAAGCAGCTTCAAAAACTCTATGGTGTATCCCATGAGAATCAATGGAGTATCCCCCTATATGATCATGCCCTGCGAGACAGGCCTTAACGCAATTGTATCTGTGTATCAAATTCATTACTTCATCATAATTCCACAACAGTGTATCCAAATTTGCCGCACCAGGATCCAGAGGCAAATGGCAACAGACAATCACCTTCTGATTCAATATTGTCGCATCCAGGAGAACACCATCTAACCATTCCATCTGTTCCTTTCCAAGACCCCCATTAAACATGACAAACCTTCTTTCAAGCCCATCCAAATTATCTGGACTGTTCTTATTTTCATTTGGATTCTTCTCCCGAAGGATTTTCATGGCCTCCAATGTTTTTGGATGATCTTGTGGCCAACCAATGGCACTGATGTCATAGGCATCCAGAACTACAAATCTATATTCAGGCACCGGTGAAAAATCATAGTATGCACGGCCATCAAGACTTTGGATCTTCAATAATGGAAGCAACTTGCTGCGAGGGAGATTGTATAGGCAGTGATTTCCAATCATATGATACACAGGTCCCCCCGTGAACTTCTCAAATTCGTCCACAACTTTCTGTACAGTACCAAGAGATTGATCTTTGGGACAAAACCCATCAACAATATCTCCAAAATTAATCACAAACATATGCTTCTGATGAATATTCCATTCTTTAACTGCTCTCTGCAACACAAGAATACTGTGCCTATAATACCGTGGAACACCAAGGAATGAGCGACCGTCAGGAATATCAGCATATTGTACATCAGAAATCAATCCAAAAGAAAAAAGTGGTTGCGTAGTAGCTAGTCCACGAGAAGAAACCATGGCGTCTCTCTCTAGGTGCCCCTATCACACATTAAACATTTATAAAGTCAACAAAGCAGTACTTTCCAAGAGCAATCTGATCTAAATTTACACAAACTGGAACCAATTATCTCATTCCCACCTTAGCAACCTCAGAGAATCAGAAGGTAAAGAATACAAACCATAAACAAAAAAGGTTGCTAACTTAGCCTGTGTTCAAATTATCTGCTCCTAAGATTTTGTTATGAAAAGTAGTTTCAATCCATCTAACTTTCATGTGGTCAAGTTCATCAAACCAAGATTAGAAAATGCAGTTTCCATTCCTCATCTTACATAAAGATAAGTAGTATATAAAAGCTGTATTTGTTATAAATTAAAACATTCGAGAATGAATTTCCTGTTTCACGCGTAAGGACAGAATAACTAACAAACATAAAACCATAGGCAGTTAGTGAATGAGAAAATAACCTCACTCCTGCTCTAAGTGTTTCATCCTGTGTCTGAGTAACTTGGGCGTTCTGCTATGTCACCCAACACATTTGTCAGTCCTCTTCTTTCTTTATTGTTTAGATTTATAGGGAATTTTGATTGAAGGGTTAGATATCTAAGGTTTCTGATTACATAAACCTGGTTAGAAGCACTTATTAATTGTAATAGAAGAAAATAAAAAGAAAAATGAAATAAATTTCTTCAGATATATAAGTTAATTCATAAAAACTTTCTCATTAATTTTTTCTAAACAGATTACTTTTTTAACTTAGGCACAAGTTAATAGAGTTCGTAGAAAACAGTATTTTATTTTTTCCTATTTACTTTTTGGAGAAGTGTTTCTCTTGAAAATGTTTATTCACATAGAGTCTACATACAGTAAAATAATAACGTGTTAGTAACGAGAGATTGGTGAACTGTGAGAGGGAGAACAAGACATGTAGAATGTCCAAAATGAGTCATGTCATGATGAAATTATATTTAGTGCAACCATAGCATAAATTCGCAGGACTAAATGGCTCCAACAGCAACCGCGATTCGAAATCATTCTCAGAGGATCACAGCCACGGGATATAAAATACATACCAGCAATCTATTAAGAAAAATCAAGAGGTAGAATCTACCATTACGAGTCACAACCGCATATGAATTAATTGCAGCCGTGTGACTCATTAAGCATATTTGAAAAATTAGTAGATCTTAAGTTCAATTAGCCAAGGACAAGAACACAATCTGATGGGCAAACTCGAATTAACAAGAACAGTAGAAGAATTAATTAGAACCTCACTTAATCACATCAGAAATTCAGTTTTCCTAAAAGCCCAAATTCGCTAGAACATTGATAAATGCGTTTGGCGAACACTAATACAAAAAGAATTGGTCTGGGTTCAGAACAGCATACATACAGAGAATAGAACAGTGAAATCGAGGGACGTACCGGTGTTACGTAATTTGAAACGGCAAATATTTTGTTGAAAACAGAGGCGCAGCAATGGCGTGAAGGTTAGGAAGAAGGTACTCAACCTCCATGGTCGACCTTCAAGCATTTTAAGACAAACAATCTTCCAGGTCCGTCAACGGGTAAATATTTTTTTTATGTGGGTTTGCTTGAATTTCTTTAAGATAATCTCATTTTTCTTCACTATTTTGTTACATATAAATACTCAATTTTTTTTTCAATATTTTCTTCTAATTGTTACTTATGAAAAATAAAAAAAAAAAAAAAAAATATATATATATATATATATATATATATATATATATATATTTTTTTTTTTTTTATATATATATATATTTATATATATATTTATTTTTTTTTTATTTATAT
>Ga0214545_1001987_pt1 | contig 39169 bp, 13 predicted proteins | sample CNSS4metaG_FD_160064 | JGI IMG/M metagenome (GOLD analysis project Ga0214545, IMG submission 160064) | Root nodule microbial communities from cowpea collected in UCLA plant growth center, Los Angeles, California, USA - CNSS4 | ecosystem: Host-associated > Plants > Roots > Nodule | place: USA...
TATAATAAAAAGTATATATTTTTTTTTTTTTTGGTAGTATGCTAATTATGTTTAATAATTGAAATCAATAATTCGTTCATATCATAGGATATGACTGGAAAATCGTTTTAAGGAAAAAAAAATACAGTATTTGTTGGGACACAATAAAGAGGATCTTTAGAATAATTTATTTATGGGAATAGTGTAATTTGAGAATGAAGTATATAGTAGTAAATCATTATAAAATATAGTTCAAATATTAAGGTTGGAGAGAAAAAGAGAGAAAATATTAGAGGGATTTTTTTATGAAGTTTTCAATTTAAATATAAATATTTCCAAAAAATTTACCAAAACAAGGGATTCTTTGCGAATGACAGTATTAACAAAAGTAACCTAGGGGAGCTTTTCAAGTTATATATAATTTAAAATAGTAATATTTATTATATGGAGCCAAAAATTCTTTAAAATTTTAATATTGTATTTAATTTTACGCATAATTATTAATTTTAAACCAAACTATCATCATTTCATATATTTTATTCTATACTTTTTTTTCATATATTTTATGGTTATAATCTTTTAGAGTAGATATCATTTTGAAAATCCCTCCATCTTCTTTTAGATCCTTTTAATGAGTATTTTAAGATATTTTTATTTTCTTAATATTGTTATTATTTGGTGAATAAATAAAATTTTTATCGTTTTTATCAAGTCAAATAAACCTTATAAAATTATTGTCTTTCTTCTTATCCATCGTCAGTCTTCTTTTGTCAATCTTAGTTATCATATTTTGTTATGAATTCATCTTTGGAAAAATGAGTTTAATTCAAATAAATCTAATCTTGTATTTTTGGGTGATCACTTATCTATTATATTTCTTAATGGCCTATTATTATTCATGTGATTAAAGGATATACAAGTGTGGCTTAATCTAGATTTAAAATGTGCTTAATTCTTATTTTATAATGTTATAAGATGGGATTTTCTCGATAAAGTAGGAACCCAAAGCTTGAATTGTTGGTTGCCCAAGTAAGAAAGAGAACACATAAATTCTCTTACCTCTTCAACTATATCAACTCAAGTGATTAGAGGAAGTTATGTAATATCACTCAAATTACATGAGTCCTTGTTCAAGTGACATACTCAATTTAATTATTATTTTCATTGATTATACTTCCTTATGTGAAATTATTTTAAATTTTGTTAATTTGTAATAAAAATAGTGTAATAGTTTATTATATTTCCTTATTGACGTAAATAGATTCTTTCTCTCTTTATATATATAATAATGAATAGATACTATGAATTTGAATGATGGGAGGATATAGAAAAGTATGTATTGTTTTGATTTTAGTTTTAGTTTGAGTATCTATTTTGAATACATTTTGGGTTGAGGTACATCACATGTGCAACAACCCAAAGAAAAAGAAAATTTGTGTGCAAAGTACCATTCTCTTATAAAGTCAAGACCCATTATAATTGCAAAACTTATTAATAAAAAGGTATAGTTAATGAGTGATGAATAATGAAAAAATCAAAGTCACTTATTCAAGAAGGTTGCATTTCACAATCATTGTTCATTAAAAAAAGAAAAACAAATATCCCATGGTCACTAATTTTTCTGACTAAAACAAAAAGCTTAACTAATAAGACCCACCATTTTCATTTCCTTTTATTCATAGAGCCGTGTTGCCTATCACTATTGCTTGTTCCAATTCATTGGGAAATACAACTTCATTCACCATCCATAAATTAATAATAATAATTAAAAAAAAACCTTGTCCAACCATAGTCCTAAACAAATTTACTAAAGTAAACACCGTCTTTACTTTACATATTTTAAGTGAACTTTATCTTTAGTGATGCACGTTGCCAATTTTGATATTTCATCACTCAATTATTATAATTTTATCTTGAAAAGGTTCGCAGAATTTAAAAAAATAAATATATATTCACAAATCACTCTTGGAGAAGTTGATGACGAATGAGTGCTATTTTAGGTGAATATAGGAAAAAAAAAATTGAAGTGGGTTGATAAAAAAAAACGTAGTCAAATGATACGAGGTAGCCACCGCACGCAGGTTATGTTTGGTTTCATCTAATTTTCACCAATATTCGGAGATTCATGCTTGGCTTCACTTTGAAGTCTTTACTTTCTCTTTCTCTTCCTAATTTCAATATTGGTTCGCTAGTCAAACTCAACAATATTATATGTTCTATCGTTTTGAATAAAAAAACAGAGGAGAAATAATGCTTGTGTATTTTTGTTCTCAAGTGTAACTATTATATATAAAACTCCAACTCCCTTTTATTTTAAAGCAGAGAGATTCATTTCCTACACATTCAATTCTTTTTATAATCTAATACCTAGTGTGTCGATTAAAATTTAAAACACCATTATGAAGATTAAAAAGTAAAGTTCTAAAATATATATTAAAAATGATGAATTTAATTCTTATGTATTAATAATATTAAAAAATATTTTTGTAAAGTGTCATATAAGAATTAATGTACATTCTTTTTATGAAAAGTTTGTTTCAATATAAAGTATCATAAATAATACATAAATATCATAATAAAAATAATAAAAAGTATACCATTGCTCTACATTTTTCTTTTTGTATGGCATCCCTTTGTATTATTTGTCTACTCTTTAAACCTTTTTGCATCTTTTAATCTTTGTATTTTTACAAAGTTTACTCTTTATTACATTATTTGCATGGTATATTTTTTATAGTGTTAGATCGTCTACTACACTTTTCTGCATCAACTTTCATTTTCTCATAGAGTTTACTTTTTACGTATTTTGCATAATCTAACCTTTGTGATTTTAGATTATCTATTATTTATAATCTTCAACATCATCTAATATTTTTATTTTTACAAAATTTATTCTCTATATTGTTTTGCATGTATATCATTTATTCTTTATTTTTTTTACATCATTTAACCTTTGTATTTTTTATAAAGTCTACTTTTATATTTTAGTGCATCGTCTACTTTTTATACATAAAAAGAGTCAACTCTTTACATTTTTTTCTTATTGTCTAACCTTATTTTCAAATTGTCCACTGTTTAAGTTTTTTAAATCATCTAACATTTGTCTTCTTAGACAATCCACTCCTTACATTGTTCAACATCATCTAATCTTTCTACACTTTAAACTATTTATTATTCCTTTTCTTAATTCCTAAATCTCTTTTAATATAATATATATTTACTAATAAAAAAAAAAACACGCAAACGAGGTCCACTACCTACGCATGGTCGCAAGCTAATATGAATAAAAAAATGTACATTTTTCTATGAAAAAATTGTTTTGAAATATCAATATCATGAATAATATATATAAATTTAGCAACATTCGTTTATATTTTGATATATATAAAAATAAAAGAAAAAGCTTGAGTGTTATTTAGTAAAAACATAAAATTGCACGTGAAGTTTAACAAAAAATGAAACACGTTAAAAATAAAAAATGGAGTATGTAGGGCAAGAGTAGGGTCATGCAAGGGTAGTTTGAGAATCACAATAACCCTGACAAGTGTTATGCATGGGACCAAATAAATGAGTAGCATACATGGCACGAAGAAGACAAGTCCAGAAACATGAGTGTGGCAAGGAATCTGTGTCACAACGGAAAACATGATGAGGTGTCACCAATTTGTAGGTCATCGTTTCCAACATCCTCAGACCCTTTGTCTGTCTAGGTTATTGTCTTAACCAACCATTATTGAGTACGTTAACGCCTTCATTCACAGAACCAATCAATTTGGTTTTTCTGCATTTTATGGTCCCAGAAATGCCACGTTACGCAAATGTAGCTCACCAACTTCTGTGTGTGTTTGAGTTTAATAATACTGTAATTAAGAACAACGCAGTATACTCCGAAGCTTCAACCCTTACACAGCATGCCACCATGCACACATGACGCCATGGTTTAAACCTTCACTTCTCTTTTCTCATCATTTTTATTCCCATTCCTCATGTCTCTCATTTTAATAATCACCCTTTAGGTTCTATCATCACTATGTTATAACAAAATCACATCACCAAATCATTGTACATCTTTCACTAAACATCTTATTTGACTTTTGATATTTTAATCGTTATAAATTTCATTATATATGTGTGTCTCTTCAGTTGTGTATTTGTTTGTCTTCTTCTCACTCTATAATTGATTAATATGTCTTGTTATTGTGTCAATCATTTTCAAAATTTTGATATACATACGCCTCCTTCATTGAGGTTTGTGATACATATGTTTGCTCAAAGAGGAAGAACATGCTAAAATAGCATGGTTGGTGTTTGAAACGAGTAAAATCGTAGAGAAAGAGGCACAAATTCCAATGATTGATATAATTTCTAAAGTCATTGATATTTTGATATCACTTTTTTTTTTACTACGGTCTAATATTACCTCCCATTACTATTTTTTTTTTCTTCTAAAAATATAAAAATTAACTTTTATTAATACTATTTTATCATTAAACAAATTGTCAATGATCCTCAAATGATATCAAACAATATTCTTGCAATTTCTAATGTGTTATAAATATTCAAATCAATATCAGTCTCTTTACATGATTCAATTATTGAGGAGAGAAGTAATTGTAAACTTCATAATTGATTAAAAACTAAAATTTATAAGAATATCTAAGTTCTACTTTTTTTAACAAAAACAAATACAGAGAAGGAAATAAAAAAAAAAATCACGCAACGATTAGATTCCATACCTAGAGAAAAATAAAACAAGTCATCTTTACAAATTTTTCCTATTATCTTGGTAGATTTTTACTATAGTAATTTTAAAATGATCTTAAACAACACGAGCATCTTTTTATAGATAGTATTCTACTCTAAATCTATTGTAACAGAAAATGCGGGCACCATATCTTATGTTCTATCTCTTGTTCTATTTACGATTGAATAACGTTAAAGAAAACGTAGTAGGAGTGTATATAATTTTTTGATAACTAAAGCATTTAATTTACAAAAAAAAAGTGTTTTTTTTTTTTAATTCTAACTTGTAATTTACCTAATATTTAATTAAGTTTAATTTAATATGTCATTTTTAAATAAAAAGTGGTAATGATTTATTAAAAATATAAAAAAAATTATTATTTTATCAAAAAAAAAAATATAAAGAGAAATTTCATTTTATTGCTAATATAAAGGGTGTAAGTGTTTTCGAAAATGGGTTATTACAACTTATACGTGAGATAATGAATGTTTATTTTAAAATTAAAGAGTATATGAGTATTATCTAATGTGTCATGAAGATAAATAAGTATAACTCTTCTATAATTAAATAAGAAATATCAGTTTAATGTTGTTATCTTATATTTTTCTATAATGAAAATCATTTGTAACACTCTTAATTATTAGAACTAATTGATCATTACATATATTTCATATATATGCGCAAACGCACACCTTAGAAAAAAAAATGTCTTACTTTAAAAACAGAAGAAATACAGAATGGTTAAAAGTTATAAAAGTGATAAAAGAGAAATAAAAAAACCACAAACATATATAGAAAACTAATCTTTGATAAACCTTAGGTTATATAAAACATTATAGTTCTTGTGGAGGCATGAAAATACAAAGAAAAACGATTAATATTAATAGAAAGAAGAGAAACTTCCAACAATATGTCATAAGAGAAGTCCAAAAAAGCTCGTATTTATTTATTTGTTTACTTCTCCTTTTTGTTTATGTATTATTATTAAATACAATTTAATCCATATATATAAATTAAATAATATTTTAATTATAACGTACAAAATATACTTAAAGCAAAAGAGAACGCGAAAAATACAAATTATTTTTAAAAAAATTATTTCAGTTTTATATTATTATTTACAAAAGTTATTAATTATATACTTTGATGCCATCTGGCAAGGACATTGTCCGTTAAAATAATTAATTCCTAACATATTAATTTAAGGAAAGTGACAAACAACGTTAACTCAATTATTTATTTTAGATTCTTAATCATTATTTTATGCAATGATTTATTTGGCTCCATGCTTTTTTTTCTCCTTTGGGAATTTGCCTTAATTAATTATCATTCCACTTGTCTGGTGCTACATGTCACAATACCATGACGGAGATTTTCAGCGGTAGACTTTGAAAATAGTTTTTCAAATTAAAATTATTAAATTATGCAAGTTGTGATAATATTTATATAAATTTTATGATAAATGACTTTAAAATAGTTATTACCTTTATTTAAATGCAAGCTTTTAATACAAGAAAAAGAGTATATATATGTAAAAAGGAAAGTATTGAAAAATAATATAGTAAGTTACAGCTTTCATATTCATAAAATCAGTTTATTTTTTCATAATTTATTTTGCAAATATAATTTATGGTTTCAAACATACACTTGAAATTATAAACAGTATTAATACTTAGAAAACAATTAAATTTTAAAAATTATTTTTCAAAACGTACTCTTGGAATAAAATTGAAATTTTAATAACTAAAAACCAATATTCTTAATTATTTTGGTTTTGTAATATTCAAGTAAAACCATGATAATTTGTTGATTAATGTAACCAAAGTATATGATTTGTGCAAAGACCAAAAACCTCAGAGGTAAACTTGATTAAATTGATTAAGGTGATGTAACAAGAAGATATTTTTACTAATTTAAACTAAAATATGTTTATTAATTTGTATTGGAAGGTTGGATTAGTGGTTCCTGTAAGAATGTATAATAATAAACCAATTATCAACGGAGTAATCATGATATATATTTTATTAATTTCTTCAATGAAATAAAGTGACACTTGCTCTATTTTTCATACAGAAACGATTCAATAATTCAGCCAACCTGTCGAGTTTTATGAGTTAAATTATCTTTTCCAACTTTAATTAAACTTATATTTAACAAACAATTACTTTATATTAAAAATTCATTAAGTAAGAAGTAAATGTTCAAGTCAATTCTTCTTTTTGTCCTTTAGGTATAATATTAAATTCTATAACACATAAATAAAATCATACGTATATTTTTCAGAATACATTTAGAAAACATCCTTATTATAAAACTTAAAATTTTATACTAGCCATATAAACATCTAAATTTAGAAAATAAAATGTGATTTTGTAACCATTGACAAAATTACACATTGTTGTTTTATTCTTCCTATTTTTTGTCTTTAATGATCACCATATTTGTCGTATTAAAGTTTTGACATAAAAATACATTTTCCATTAAAGTTTATGAGCCGACAGGTGGTATAGTTGGTGTGGTCCGTTGAGAAGTGAGGATGAGATAATAATAATAATAATAATAATAATAATAATAATAATAATAATAATAATAATAATAATAATAACTTTAAAATACATCTTTAATGTTTACTCATTTATTATTTATCAGTCATCTTTCCTTCTTTTTTTTTTAATTATAAAATCAAGCAAAGATTTCTTTAAAATGGATTATTGTGACTTCTAAGAACTGTACCAAGCAGATAACCACCAATTTTTCATCACTTTAACCTTCTGTTAGGTTGATTTCACATAGGAAATGATATTGTAATACTTTTGACAAGTATCATATTATGAGAATACAACTTTCATATTTTATGAAATGAAACAACAATTATTTCATAAAAAAAAAATGAACCAATTATATACTTGAGTGTTAAGCTTTTTGTGACAGTAATGTTCTATGGATGAGACTCATTTTGGATTCTTTTTCTCTTTTCTCTTTGTCAAAAATTGTATTCTTGGTGCTTCTCTTGTTTATAAGTATGTTTTTCTTTTGTACTTTTTTTTTTCTTAAATTGTCTATTTTTAATCTTTTCCATCTTGAAATATACTATATTTTGTTCTCTAAATTATATAAACAATAGAGGTTAGAAATTTTATATTAATTACAAATAAAACTAATTTATATTATTGGTGTGAGAAACTCATTTTACAAACTAATTTTAAGATTGAGTTAGACTTAAAGTTTATTTCTTAGTATGATATTAGAGTTATGATTTTAAGCATATCCTAACAAGATTTGCTGATTGTTTAGTCTATTATTCCACTATGTCTCCGTGGAGGGGTGACTACAAAAGATGTTCATTTACACTATATAAGTGAGTCTAAACATCATTTTACAAACTAATTTTGTAGGGTTAAATTAAACTTAAAATCTATTTTTTAACAATAAAAAAAATAAGTAACTTAAAATACACTTCTTAACGATAAGAAAAAAAAAAGACTTAAATTGTAACTTTTTCACACAAAAAAAATTAAATATTTGGATTATTTTTAACACCGAAAGACTAAAAGTCATATATTTCAAAACTAAGAAAGATTAAAAAAAATAAAGAGAGATTAAAAGTATATATAAAAATATTTAGAAGAACAAAAACATGTTTAGTATTTCTAGTTTCAAAATATCTGTTATTCAATAATTTTCATATAGATTAGGAATAATAATAAGTAGTATGGTTGTATGAAGGTGCAATGTCGTTTGCTAATGGAAGTTGCAATTATCTGAACCTACATCTCAACATCAAAGTAAAAATATCTGCAATAAAAAAAGAATTAAAATGCAGCAATAGTTATTGAAAGGTATATTTAAAAAAGAAGGTGGAAGCAAATGGGGTTTTGTTAGTGCGATATGAATAAGAAGATATTATTATATAGTTTGAATTGAACCACTGAGAAGAGATTATTAGATATTATGTCTATATCATGTCACATTACTTTATTCTCTAAGCTTTCTCATCAACAATAAAAGAAGAAAAGTTATTTGATGTAGACAAACAAAAAAAAATTGCTTAATTCCCAAAATATGAGACAAGCCTTGGGTGCCCTTTTGCTTGACCTAGAGTCACATAACAATTAGGGTTGTTTAGGAAAATAATAATTTTTTTATCATTTTTTTTCCTTTCTAATTTTGGATAAACATGTTTTGTTAAGATGATCATGTTGAAATAGGATAAGACTATCATCAATAATATACCTCTTTTTTTTAATCTTTTTGTTTAAGATGTAATAATAATTTCACATGCCAATTGTCTTACGCATTCATAATAAAAGATTTTATATAATATATGTGATCTAGTTGGGAAAACATGAGTTTGCAAATGAAAAAAGTAAGTGTGTAATTAAATATTTTTGTTTTATTTGTCACTAACATTATGAATAAAACAAAGACCTATGTATTGGATAAAATTCTCACTTTCTTCTTAGTACAAAATTGAATTCAACTCCCTTTTTTAAACAGTTAAATGATGTCGTTCTTATAATATTAATTTGGGCTTTTAAGCCTTTGAAAGTCCATTATTAACTGGAATGTACATAAGCCGGCCCAGGCTAACTCAAGATTCAGGGAATTTCTTCCTGCACCCGTACTTTAATATTTTTTAAACTTCCAATTATACCCCTACTGAAATTATTAGAAAAAGATATTTTGGTTTGTACTATATATAGATATTACAAATTATATAATTTATAATATAAATTTAAATTTTAGATTAATCCACAATATTTCATTATGAACTATATAATTGTAAATTTAAAAGATAATTTTGAATGTAAATTGTATTTCGAATATACAAATTTATATTTTGAATTATACAACTTGTAATATAAATTTAAAAAAAAAATCTGAAATATAAATATTTTCTGAATTGTACAATTCACAGTATAATTTTGAAAATCAAAGTAGTGTAAATTTTTTAATAAAAGGTAATTAGGTGATTTCATTAAGACTATATATGTGCGGGAGGAAAACATGAGGGTGCAGGAAGAAAATCTTCAAATATTCATGTCCATGCACTCTTTCAAAGCCACATACGCATAGCCTTATTTCTTTTCTTCATTCCAGTGTCATTTTTCTTTTAGTGCCTTTAATAATAATTATTTTTTTGGTTTATTTTAAAGTTAAGAGTGTTTATTTTTCATATTTATTTATTGTTTAAAAAGACACCTTTTAATCCTGTGACGTTATTGTTCGTATTGGTATTATTGAACCAAACCAATATCTAGACTCATTTTTTCTTTCAATCTATAATAGGTACGCGTTTGCATGTACAGAGAGAGAAATTAATAATAAAGAGAAAGAAATGTAAGTTTCTCATATTAATATTTAGGTTAAATATGTTTTTCTCCGTAAATTTTAGAATTAGTTCATTCTGAAAATTTTGACTAATTTAGTGTTTTATCTTTCAAAATATGTGGATTTAGTTATTTTAATCAAATTTTGTTAAGTTTATTTGATATTTCGTACACATTTCAGGACTGTATTTGAGTTGTTTATACTGTTTGACACATCTTTACTTAATGTTAAGTCAAATACTATTATGAAACATGTTCGAAATGTCAAATAAACTTAACAAAATTTGATTAAAATAACTAAATTCACCTATTTTGAAAGATGAAAGATTAAATTGGTTTAAAATTTTAAAATAAACTAATTTCAAAATTTACTGAAAGTTAAGAGATAAAAATATATTTATAATCCATATATATATATATATATATATATATATTGTAGATGAATAATTGCTGTAAGAAAAAATTGAATTAAATTGCACTGCAATGGTTGTAAAAACACAGCTAGGATGTTGTAGACATGGCACTACGTACATGTCTCCAAAGTCAAACACAGATAAAAGAGTATTCAGCAATTCATTTGGAGTGGGGTTTCTTGTGTTATCCATGTCCATTTTATTTATACTTTTCCTACACGATTTTAAATTTTCCAATAATACACATTAATTATTGCTGCGACAACACATGTTCTCTTGTTCTCTCACTCCCAAATATTTAATGCTTTGTAGAAGGTCAGAAATTAAATCTTTATATTTTTCAGTAAATTCTATAAACAATATTTTTAATCATTTTAATCAGCTCAGCATATTCTTAATTAGTGTTCAAAATTTTACAGCTCTGATGGCCAAAAAAATCGTCTCTTTGTTTAAATCAACAATTCACTTATTTAAAATGTTAAAACCATTCATTTAAACATTGTGGCTGTTATATATTTTAAATGATTTCATATATTCCTTGATAATTTTTAATTAGGTTTTTAATAGTATTGTCACCATTAAATAACTAAAAACCCACCTTATCTTTGAGCTCTTGTTTACACTGGCGTCCATTTAAAAGTACTTGTACCATCTTTTATATTACTCACAAATAAATATATATAATCTTTTATTAATCTATTTCAAAAGTTCTCAGCCTTGCAATTTAATTTTAAAGTGCACAGAATCTAGTGATATGCAAAGGTCCAACATTAAATGCCTTTTATGTAGTTTAATTCTTAGATTTTTGGCACCTCAGCCTATATTCAAAATACTATCTCCGATATGTTTATGATGGTTCTTCTAGTTAATTTTGTTACTCTTATCTTTTTTATGAAGATATTTATATTTGTGTCTACATGTAATGCTTTTCATTATAATAACGTTAATTTAAGAATAATAACATTAGTTTTCGGATTAAATTATCATAAACATAAGAAAAATATATTAATTTTATGTAGATAATAATTGAATTTGCAGTTGAAATTCAAATTAATTTCAATAGAAAATCCTTATATTTTTTTCAAATTAATTTCTTTTATCAACAAAGTTAGTTGTTGGTTTTTATTGTTAAAAGATACATCTAATATATGTCAATCAAGAGGAGAGTGAATTGGTTCTGTAAATATTTTCCTAATTTAAAAGAATCTTGATTTTATTTTCAATCCTTGTAGACTCATTAATCAATTTTCTAGGTTTTATGTTAATGGATGAGTTCAACCAATTGGGAATAACGTTGGAGATGAAAGAAATAAGAGAACACAATGATTTTATACCGGTTCGATTCTACACGAATCTACATCTAGTTATCTTCTAGCAACCCGAGCTAGAAGATTTCTACTGTATCAAAGAGTTTACAAGAAATACAAATGCTCCTTATAATAATTCTAAGCCACGTGACATCAAGAACTTGATAACCCTATCAAGAATTACTCTCTAATGCAATGCTACACACAATTGCATGAAAAACACTCACCTACACAGTGAATAATAATGAAAAGAAATGTAATTCAAAAAGAATAAGGAACGAATACACCTAATTGTTGTGTAGATATTACAGTTCATCTTAATACCAAGCATGAGATAGACTTCATCATCAATCTCCTTGAATACCCAACAGGATCATCTCTCAAGAATGCAATAATTCAATGTTTCTCAATCTCTCAAAAATTGCTTCCCGATTCAATATTGCATGTTTCTCAAACTAAGTTGAGATTTATTTTAAAAGCATAATTTTGCTGGTTAGATTAATGGATTAGGTGTTTTGCCTAATGGATTATCGTGACTGAATTTTGATTGTAGTGATTGTAGTACATTTAGATAATTCATTAGTTAAATAACTAATCCATTAATATGTTATGTGTTGCACATATTCAAGAATTTTATAGTTGATCTATGCAGTTCAAACAACTTGGTTTACATTTAATCCTAAGCATATACTATTTATTCAAGTGAAAAATCTAACTTATAACTAGAGGCAATGTTTCAGCACCTTGCTTGACTTTGGACATCATCAAAACTTTAATTGAGTAATCTCCCACTTTTAATATTTATTAGTGGGAGGAGTTGAACCCAAAATCTCTCTTACCTTTTTTTTTTCTAAAATCACCAAATTAACTTTATATTTTCACATATTCTTGTAACTTTAAGTTTGATTACCTTTACATGAAGTCCTTATATTAATTAGATATAAGTACGAGTAGGACCCAATTTTTTTATGAAATATGTTCTATCATATCTCATCCAATTTTTGTCTCATTGTTTATCTCCAACTTCATACTTATTTTTTATTTTAAATTATTAAAATATATTTAATTTATTAGGTAGCATAAAAAATATATATTAACTTTTTATTTAGTTCTTATTTTCTTAACTTATATATAACACATATTTAATTATTTTTTTATAATTATTTGAGTTTTATTCCATTATTATTTGATATTCATAATATAAATTCTATTTTGATATTTAATATTACAAAAAACGTGTATACTTTGTTTAATACTTGATAATGTGATTTTTTTTTCATTACCTTTTTTAAAAACATATTTAATAAATATTTGAAATAAACAAGTACAAGTGCAAATATACTTATTTTTTCGATGAAGATGAAAATTATACCAAAAATGTTAATTTATGAAAATGAATTTTTACTTCATCCTTACTTATAATTTGATCAAAATTTTATTTAAGTATTTTCATTCTTATACTTTTTTTTTCTCATTTTTATCTCAACCTTTTTAATTCTTATAAATCTTTCCATTTTTAATTTTGTAAATCATGCTTTAATTCTTAAAAAGTGAGATCTATTGTCATTCTAAAAGGTTAACTTAACCTCTCACTTTGATTACCTTAACATCGAATAGATTTTTACGTTGAATATTTAAATTTATACCATATATTTATAAAATTGACGAAATAAATAAATTATAAAAATATCACGTGAAAAGCATTAATATAATATATATGAAGAAATTAAAAATGTTGACTTCCTGACAACAATATAGTACTGTACGACGTGATGGGTTACTTGCAAATATTTTTGTGATATTTTCTCTGTCAAATCATAAAAAATGAACAACCATGAGTAATTTCATTTATTATACGAAAATAAAATAGTTAGTAATAGTATTTGCTATATACAATCCGAAAGTTATGCTATAATAAAAAGTTTAATCATGTACTTGGTTATGTTGTTAAAAAATTTAGATTAATGTATAAAAAAAAAATACAACATAATTGATTATGCTGTTCAAAATTTTAGATTAATTTTTTGTTTTTTTTACACTAGTAATGTGATACCGTAATCAATTATAATTTTTCAGTGTATTTATCACACTATTTAACAATGATATCATTACAAAGTACATACTAATTAATAATATCGAATAAATTTAGTAATACTAAATAAAATTATTTATCTCTTTTCTAAATATACATAACATAAAAACATTCAATACATAGCCAAATTTTTAGTTTTTTCAATAAGTTAAAAATAATAGTGTTTTTATATATTTGTAGTTTACTTTTTTGAAAAATAATTATGTAAAATATATTTTTTTAATTTTTTTATCAAAATTTTAATAAAACGTATAAATTTTACTTCTCAAGTTAAAAAATATTTATGTGATCAAATAGAAAGTTAAAGATGAAGTTTAATTAATATATATATTATCCATATAACTTCCTTATGTTATCATATTAATGATACAACACTTCAATTTAGTGAAAGAGTGTGAAGGTTTAATTACCATTATTTTTTCTTTGAGGTAGTTTTACTTATCTATCACCATTCGGCTTGTACCTTAATCTATCTTATAAAATATTTTCTCTGTAACTCAACTTTTCATGAAAGCAATTATTGTTAAAAATTAGCATAAAAGAAATTTTTAACCTAAAATAATAGTTCATTAAGTAAAAATTGATACCTCAATACTTAAGTAACGCCTAAGTGGTTTATCTTTCCATCTACAATTCCTAACTTAATGTAAAACTTTATAATTACTATATATATATATATATATATATATATATATATATATATATATATATGTGTGTAACATTTATGTATTTATTATTCAAAAAAATGGCATTTGGATCAAATGAAACTCGACTCGTAATGTTTCGGATTTCAAATTTGTGAATGAAATAAAAAAAGTTATTTTAATTAAAATTATCAGTCAAGTTTTTTTGATGAAATTGATAAAACTCAGCACTATAATAAAATTTACATAATTAATTTAAACTTATTTTAAGAAATAATTATATATCCTAAATTTTTTAAATATTTTATCTCTTTAGTAAAACTTTTATCTAATAAAGCAAAATTTTTATCACTTATAATACATGCGTCTGCATATATACTACTCTAAGATATATATTAATTTAAAACTATTATTTATATATATTGAATTGACGTAAAACATGTTTTTGAGATGTATATAAAAATACAAAAACCTTTTGACTACACTTATGGATATAAAATTATGTTTAGATATACTCATACAAAATACATTAAAATAATTCAAACTTCTTAAAAACTTGAAATCCATTGTTACATCTCGATTTTCTAAAGTTAGATGATAAAGTTTTTTTTTTTTTTTAAGTATATAAGTTGTAATTGAATAAAGTTAGATGACACCCAGTTGTTTATAGTTTTGATATTTTTTAAGATAAAATGTTGTAAGCAAAGACTAAGTCGTGAGTAATGAATGATTGGTTTTGTAGGTTTTTGGTGGCTTTGGAGAGGGTGAAGGCTTGTTGTTCTAAGACAATGACTCATAATGATGTCTTAATGAAGAGTGGTGACTTTTCAAATTTCATGCAAAGTAATTAACATCAATCAAAGTCAGAATTAGGTTACATATATTAATTTTCAATCTCCTTCAAACGATAGAAACAAGTTAGTGTCAATTTTCTCAATAACAATGGTGACTTCATCAACATAACAATAGCAATGAGTATTGATGTGTTGAGAAGAATGCAAAAAGAAGAAAGGTTGTTTTCACTCATTTTCTTAGGAAGCAAATAAAAAATAGAAGTGGTGTATGGTAGGTGGTTTCGTGTGAAATAATAGAATGTTATGCCCTAAAACGTGTCTTTTCTTTGTTAATTTTTTGAAAATTGGAAGAAATTGAGGTTGCAACCAATAGGTAGGTGTTTGGTGGGAAGGTTTAGCATTTAAGAGACAAATAGTTAAGAGTTTGTTGTTGGATGGATGATGAATGAATTGAATATGATATCAACACTCATTCTTCTACGCACAATTACCTCACACATGTCTTATGTTTATTCTCGCCTTCTAATTATTACATGTTTTTAAGGTTTGTAAGACTTTTTTGTCATAAAATTACAATGATTAATTTATGAATCAATATATCAGCGTATTCACAGTACTTAATTATGATTAAATATGTTTTTGTCATTTAATTTTTCCGTGAATTTTTTAACAAATTTAGTCTTTCATATCTCGAAATATGTAATATTTTGACGTAATCCTTTAAATCAAATTTTGTTACATTGATTTGATATTTCGTACACATTTAATGATTGTATTTTATTTGAGTTGTTTATATTGTTTGACACATTTTTCACTTTAATGTTAAATCAAATGCTATTATGAAACGCGTTTGAAATGTCAAATAAACTTAATAAAATTTGATTAAAAGGACTAATCCTCGTATTTCAAAAGATGAACACTAAATTGGTCCAAACTTTCAAAATTAACTAATTCCAAAATTTACTGAAAATTAAGAGATAAAAACATGTTTAACCCTACTTAAATACTTATTAATAACCTTTTCCATAGGTAAGTAAGATAGTAACAAAGCTTATTTATTTCATAAACCTACCTAGACGTGTATCACAAATCTGAATAGCCCATTTAAATTTTTATGGTTTAAACAGTTTCAAACTTATCTATTGCTTTCAACCATCTAAGTTATGTTTATGTTTCATAATGTTATATTGGATTTTATCATTATCTTATTTTTGAAATAAAAAAATAACTGATATTACAAAATCCTTTGTAAGTAAAATCAAATTGATGACGGAACTTTGTATTCACTTAATTATATGTTTCATCACTAAATCTTTTGTAAATTTTATCAACCTATATTTTTTATGTATCTTATCACTGTGTTTTATAATTTTTACGCATTTTATTAATATTAAGCCTTATGCACTGATATTTTACGGAAAGCAGTTGAAAAAAAAAAACTCGAAACGACGTCATAATTAATTTTAAAATTAATGATCTTTCTTCTAACTCGTTTATATATTATTACGTGTTTACGGACGAATGAAATATGTCAAATTAAAATAATATGATAATAATTTGTAACACTCTAATTTTACAGTTTTAATATATAACCCAAATAAAAATAAAACTAAATATCATAAGAAACTACATGTTTTTTTTTAGTTTTATTATAATAAATTTATTTTTACGTTAAAACATTATCAAAATCATAAAACAAATATATAAAGTATAAAAGTGAACTAATTATTTAACTCTATATAAAAAAAAAAATATATATATATATATATATATATATATATATATAATATGAAATATTTAACCCGTCTAATTGTTATACATATATAATAGTTGGTTATTTCTAAAAGATTAGTATTAAGTTCAAAGTAAAAAAAGAAATTAACATTTATTACAATATCTAATTTATATGAAAATTTATCATCTAGCGTATAAATCTCATCTATAAACTTTTATCCTTTTAAATTAACCTCTTCTAAATAATGATGTTATGATATCATTTTACTTCTTTTCTTTCTTTTCTTTAACTCGTTTATATATTATTATTGATAGGAAAGTAAATTGTATCCCATTATTTTTGCTGTAAATATATAAAATTTCTTATATTATAATAGCTTAATTATAAGAGTAAGTAGCTAACTTATAAGAGAAGAATAATCAAATTAAAAATACTTATTTGTGGATATATTTTCCATATGTTTATGAATAAATTAGAATCCTATTATTCCATTTATTTTTACAATTATGCATTTATAGATGAACAAAATAGTGAAAATAAAATAATATGACTCAACAATTTATGCAAAGCAGATTATACATTAATGGATGGTCAATTAGCTCTCTGACAGCGGGTAAAATAATACATTCAACAAACAATAAACTTAGTTAGGATAGATTATAACTTATGACTATGATATCATGTTAAATAGCATACTTTTAGCGTATCTAAACCTTATAATATTTTCATCCACTTATAAACTGAAAGGTGAGATAATACATTTCTCACATTGAGACATATATATCTTAATCTTTGAACTAAATATTAATGATTGGTCCAATAATGACCTAATTAACAACAACTAACTCAACTTTATAAAACTGACTTGTAAAATGAAATAAACAAACTTTGAAATAAATATTTTTATTAGTTCCTTACTATAATATATATATATATATATATTGGAAATTTTGGTTGATCATTATTTATTTTTTATATGTCCATTAATAAAAAATTATTGAGTCTAATCGAATCGAAACACTATAATATATTAGCTAAATTTTATTAAAAATTAGAATTAATAATAAATGGAAAATGAGAGTAAAAAAGTTAAAACTAATAATAAATTTCAATGAATAATAAAAGATGATAGACAAAGTTTTATGGCTACGTTTTCTAAAATTATTTTCATGCAGGGATGGGAAAAGTTAAGCCGATTCTAGAACTTATTTATGGAATAAAGAGCATGTGCATTTGAAGTAAAGTCATGCATCAATTTATTAGTTAAGCACTGATTATAAGGCTTACAAGAGGATGACTAAAAACTGTGTATTAAGGGTTTCTTGGTTTTTTCTAAAAAACACAGAACAGCTTTCAGTGGTGAAACATTTATAGTAATATAAAACAAACACACTCCATGAGTATAATATAATATTTTTTACTACATTTTCCACAATCATTTTCTAAAGCAAGATCGTTAATACATGAATAAATTAAAGGAAAATACTTTCTTTGACATATTTTACACCTTCATAACCTACTACTTATAGAAGTATTTCGATCATTAAAAAAAAGTTAATTTTCATATTTCAAAGGTAAAAGAGAGATAGTTTAAGTTTTATAGAAAATTGTAAGGGATGAGAAGACAAGAAGATATATAAAAGGAAAGACAGAAAGCAATAGCTTGTCATATACATTATGTTTATAGTTCACCAATTACCAACGTACGCTTTTGACCCAACCAACCCTCCTCTCACGTCCATGCATTTTCTTCCATACACAAACATTATTTTTTATTTATTTTTTCTTCTTTATTATATATAATATGATTTTTGAAGATAGAAGAAAATATGCAGTATTTTCCCAGTTGGCAAATTGAATGCCTCTGCATGTTCTCAATTAAAAGTTCGTTGGGGTAGTTGTATCCACTACCCATCTCTTCTTTCCCACTTACAATCTTTAAAACCTTCTCATCCCCCACATTTTTTTGCACCACCCTCCACTTTTCTTCTACATTTTCCTCACAATAATCAATTCCATACAACAAATTCTTTTAGTCACGAACTTTCCATAAACCATTCTGTCACAAGTTTTAATTTTTTCTTCCCTTGATGGCAGATCAGAAGAATCAGAACCCGAATTCGGGAACTGTTAATGTTGTTGAATCAGCAGCAAAAGGAAGGAATAAACTCCCAAACTTTCTGCTATCTGTGAGGCTCAAGTACGTGAAGCTAGGGTACCACTATGTAATCTCCAACGCCATGTACCTTATGCTCATACCCCTTCTTGGGGTAGCCTCAGCTCATCTATCCACCCTTTCCATCAAGGACTTTCTCCAACTCTGGGAGAATCTCAAGTTCAACCTTCTCTCAGTCACTGTGTGTTCGAGCCTCATGGTGTTCCTTGCTACCCTTTACTTCATGACCCGACCAAGGGGTGTGTATCTGGTGGACTTTGCATGCTACAAGCCTCACGTGGACTGCACGTGTACGAGGGAGACTTTCGTTGAGAAGTCTGGTCTCACGGGGACATTCTCCGAGGAGAACCTGTCCTTTCAGAAGAAGATTCTAGAGAGGTCTGGTTTGGGACAGAACACATATCTGCCCCCTGCAATCTTGAGTTTGCCACCGAAACCTTGCATGGCGGAGGCTAGGAAAGAGGCTGAGGAAGTGATGTTTGGAGCCATTGACCAGCTTCTGGAAAAAACCGGGGTGAAGGCTAAGGATATTGGGATTCTGGTGGTGAATTGCAGCTTGTTCAATCCCACGCCATCGCTCTCTGCCATGATTGTGAATCACTACAACCTCAGAGGGAATATTCTAAGTTATAATCTCGGTGGCATGGGTTGCAGTGCTGGCCTTATCTCTATTGACCTTGCCAAACAGCTCCTCCAGGTTTATATACATCTCTTTCATATAATGTTTAGCAGAGACAGTTTTGTTTTGTTTTATCTGACACAATCACATGATAAATTTTAGGTTCATCCGAACTCTTATGCCTTGGTGGTGAGCATGGAGAACATAACTCTGAACTGGTATTTCGGCAACAACCGATCAATGCTGGTGTCGAACTGTCTCTTCAGAATGGGAGGGGCGGCGATCCTCCTCTCGAACCGCTCCGGCGACCGGCGGCGGGCGAAGTACCAACTGGTCCACACAGTGCGGACTCACAAGGGAGCAGATGATAAGTCCTATGGGTGTGTGTTCCAAGAAGAGGATGAAACAAAGAGAATCGGTGTGGCACTCTCAAAGGACTTGATGGCAGTGGCTGGAGAGGCTCTGAAAACCAACATCACAACACTGGGACCACTGGTTCTTCCCATGTCGGAACAGCTCCTTTTCTTTGCCACCTTGGTGGCTAGGAAGGTTTTGAAGATGAAGATAAAACCCTACATCCCTGATTTCAAGTTGGCATTTGAGCACTTTTGCATCCATGCTGGAGGTAGGGCAGTGTTGGATGAGCTGGAGAAGAACCTTGACCTAAGTGAGTGGCACATGGAACCTTCTAGAATGACCCTATACAGGTTTGGAAACACTTCTAGCAGTTCCTTGTGGTATGAGTTGGCCTACACTGAAAGCAAAGGGAGGATCAAGAAGGGTGACAGAACATGGCAGATTGCATTTGGGTCAGGGTTTAAGTGCAACAGTGCTGTTTGGAGGGCTTTGAGAACCATCAATCCAGCAAAGGAGAAGAATCCTTGGATGGATGAGATTCATGAGTTTCCTGTTCATGTGCCTAAGGTGGCACCGATTGCTTCCTGAATCAGAAAAGAAACAACCTTTTTCTTTTTCTAAATCAAACAAAATTGTTCAGTGTGAATGTTATAGGTGATGATGATCTTAATTAGGTTATGTGCAAAAACAACAGAGAAGATTATTTTACCAATGTCTTTGCTCATGTAACAGTGTGTTCAAGTTAAAGAGTTTGCATGCAGCTATTCTCTGATTGAACATATATTTTCATTGTTTTCTGATAAGGATTTCTCTAACTGAATGACCTGCATGATTATTAGCATTTGTGTTCGATATTACGTTTGTAATGTCATTTTCAAAGTTAATACTTAAAATTAGGTTCTAGTAGAAACGATAAAGTTCGACTTCATCATATGTTATAAAAAAAAAAACGATTATTCTAAGTGAATAACAGTTTCAAGGAAATATAGCATCTTGGATGTTTTAGCTGGAAATAAAGTGACGAGATTTTTTTTTCCTTTTTTGGGTGAAGCTACTCAAAGTTTCTCTTACATCATGGAGGAATCATTGTTTTAATGTAAATGTAATTCAATCAGTCAATTTAATTCTCCTAAATGCAAATAGAGACATTTAATTATTATGACATTTTTTTCATTTATGGTGGGTTTTCATTTTCAAATATGGTGTGCTTAGACTTTTCGTTGTTCATACATGTATAAAAAAGATCTTGTTATAAACGAAAATATTATATTTTTAAGAAAATTATTAATTATCTAAACAGAATTTCTGAGATCACGATGATCTCAACTAAATTTTATAAGTGTACATCCAACCACACTAATAAAGTGGGGTTTTAATTTGTAGCCATGTAGTAGAATACAGCCATATATAAACCCAGTGAACTTGTGCCATAAAATAGAGAACAAAACACTTATTTGGTGGACAAAATAACCTCAAATAAATACGTTCTTAAAACATTGCTTAAATAACATTTAATATATGTAGATAAAATCATTTGAATTGTTTAAAAAGAAACAGACGCCAAATAAATAACTGTTATGTCTTTTATTATCATCAATACTTTCTTTTTTTAATAAATATTTATATTTTTGTTAATAACTATCTGTATCATTGTATATGTAGAAATCGGAAAAATCGTGTTTTGTATTTGCAAAGAGAAGCATCCTATAGAAATATTGGATCGTCTTCTCTCATTCCAAAATGAGTATTCAAGTACGTAAACTTTTCATTTCAGAAACGAAGGGGATAAGTAAAGAATTTTATAAAAAAAAAATTCTTTTTTTCTATTTTGTCTCGATATATAGTCAGAACTCTTCATTCTATTTTTTCGTTTGCCATGTTTCATCATTCAAGAGCTACAATTTTAACTATAAAACTATTTATATAATGATAAGTGCCATGAGAGAAGATTTTTGAAACAAATTACAATTCAAATCATACAATTCTTACCGTTCTAACTACTCTGGTTGAATACAATTGGAAAGATTTGCATAGAAATCGTCATCCATGATTGTTGGTACATAAGAAAAGCAAAAGCTTATGAATTGGGCAAAGAAATGACAAAGTGATGGGTGTGGGAACTAGTTTTAGATCTATCAGTCCCTAACCTTGTTTGTCAATAAAAGGGAAGAAAGCTAAGTAGAACTAGAGATATAAATATGGATCAAAGCTTGTCACTTGGTTGATGTTTAATATTGATGGCTGGTCGGAATTTTAACTGTGTTGATGCTAAATACACTGGTGCATGTGTTGGGGACATGTGATCATGAAAGGTTTCAGTGAGACAACATTGGTTGTACACTTGTTTGTTTGCCAAATTAGCATGACAGAAAATATGAATGACATGTTGATGAGTCTGAACATCCCGAACCTTTGTTCATTTCATAACCACTTTGACTTTAATTAACAACAAATAAAATAGGTGAATGCGACACCTAATAGGAACTTGGCAACGATGTTAGGGAGAGTAGAACCCTGGCTATTTTTCTTTTTTTTCTTGTAATTGAATATTGTACTGCATGTATGATATGTGGTTAATCCCGTAGACAATAACTTAACAATTTATTAGGATGCGTGTTGATTTTTGACCTAATAAACTGATCAGATATGAACATAGATTGAAATAATTCCTAGAGACCATTTCTCATTCTACGAATTGGGCATTTTCCAGCCAATACATCTAAAATGAAATTTCTAATCTTCACAAGGGTCTTGAACTGAAGATAAATAGAAACTAAAAGGATTTCTCATCATACAACTGGAGTACATTACAACTTGAATACACACGAGGTATTGTACAATCCTAGAGAGAAGACATGTACATATAATTTGAATCTTCAAACGAACCAGTCATCCACAAAGCTGTAGAAGTAGCAAAACTATATGTAGAACTCATCACTAATGAATACCGTATCAAGGTTTGGCGTCGTTTACATACCCCATATGCCACGAGCCGTTGCCACTTTGTTATTTGGTCTAGATGTTAGTTCGTACAATATCCTTGCAAATGTATCAGAATATCTTCCATCAGTGAAAAGTATCTCAGCAAAGGCATTCTCATAGGCTAGCAGCAAACTTCTGTTCTGCGGTTCAGAAACTAGGCTTTCCAATATCATGGCAGCTTTCCGGCAAACTTCTGGAACCGGATGTGGTGTCTTTATCACTTTAAGCAATCGATCAATAGCCCTGTGTTTGAGGGATTTTCATGAGTGTTCACATAATCAAAATATGTTATAGTGTTCTAAAAAAATGGAATAAGGGGTTCACCATCGCTCGTTAGCAATCTTCAACCTGCAGTCCATATTAACTTCTGCAAGGTTATAGAGTGCACCTATAGCAGCTGCCTGTGCATCTAATGCCGGCATGCTGATGAGATCAATTAATCGCTTGTGTATCTGCAGAAATAAACCAATGTTGATTATATTTTTTCAAAACATGCAACAAACTAATAAGCAACATCACACGCATAATATAAAGTTTCACCTGCGGAAAAAATGGAAGCAAGAAAGGTTCATTGTCAGGATTAATGATCAAACGCCCAAGTAATTCAGCGGCAGCACAATGCCAGGCTTTGACTGCAGATTCCAACATCCCCATAATAGCCTGAACTGCCCGTTTCTCTCTGTAAGTAATACAACAATTTATCAATCAACAAAAGAGAATTACAATAGTACGCAATTATTCTAGATCAATCACTTACGTTATTTTAATAAATGATGGTTTGGATGAGCTAAATATTCGAAGATCCAGCAGTGGAGCTAAGTTAACAATTGTCTCCAAAGCATTTGTGACAAGTTCGTCATCCTCTATCAACATTATGAACATTAAGATTATAATAAAATAGTGAAATAAAACTTCACGTGATAGGGCAACACATAATGGTAATTAAAAGGGGGAAAAAAAATTCATCACAGATTTCCAGAGTTTCTAGAAACCTACAAAAATCAGATTCTTCTTTTTGTTTTACATAGGTCTCCTTAGAATGAAGTTCTGATAGAAGCACAGTTGGAATCTAGATGTGGACACCTCTCTTTACAGGGACAAAAAATCAACATAAGACATAAGGTGTTTGGAATACACTTAAACTTTAACGGGTAAGTTATATCGAATAGAACTTGGCATGAAACTGATTTATAAAAGTCTAATTCAAAGGTTGGTATTGTTATGAGGATAGGGAATGATAGGATTTGCTACACAATGGTGCCTTAAACTCCACACGAAACCGGTCAATGTCTTTGCTCATTGTTTAGGCAAATGGATTAGGGAAATCAAAAAGCAACATTACTGAAAAAGAATACAAGAACCAATACATAATGATAGGGACCTAAAACCAAATAAGAAAATTATCACGAACAGAAACCAAAAAAGTGGAAACTAGAGGGATAAAATATACTTTAAACCTAAAAGGATAATAGGTTGTAACAAGCAGGTATCCTCACCAACAAGATGATCTTCTATGCATTGGAAGGCCGTTTCCAAACAATGACGATGTTGGGCCATTATAACTTCATTATCTGGCATGAAAGAGAAGTTCCTAATGATATTGGAAGCAGCAACAGCACATTGCTGTTTTTCTGCTCGCCCTTCATCATCTAAATTAAACAGACCATCTTCATCAAGCCATAACTCTGTAAAACGAGATCTTGTCACACCGCTGTGCTGTGTTGATTCTGTACCAGCTGAGCCAGATCCTACACTGCACAAAGAGAATCATCTTACAATGAAATTTATTTTCTCTTACTACCCTCATCTCCAAAAGGAAAACATACAATCAATTGAAAAATTGAAAACTGAAAATCAAAGATGATATTCAAGAAGAACAAATTTACCCAGGGCGGTGGTGAGCACCAGTCGAGCCCAACGCCTCATATTCATTCCCAAATCCAGTCACAACAGAATTAGCACCTAATGTTCTGACTCTTGTTGACTTGGCTAATTCTTTTGGGAGTGCTATATCCCGCCAATCGTCTATCTGTTTTATGTTACAACAGGACCGTATAAAATATTAAAAAAGGTAATAGTTTCAACAACAACATACAGGGAGTTAAAAAAAAAAAAATCTTCTATGAACGTTTTCATAAAATTCAAAACAAGATTGGTGGCACATACAACTTGAAGGAGCGCATCAAGCAAGCCAGGAATTTTCGCAAGAGGAGTTGCATCCTTTCGCATGTCATCCTTTTCTTTAAATGAGAGCAGCGTAAGAGTATTCAGAGCCCAGGTCAGCTCACTCTTCAGACCACTTTGAATAGCCAGAACGATTCTTTTATTGTTCTGATCTGTAAGAGAAATATAAACAAAAAAGGGTTCAAAAAAGAAAAAAAAATTAAAACATTGCAATTTGCAAAAAACATTGCTCCCAGATACTTAAGAAATCAATGTTATCCTTACACGGCATACCCTAGCCACAAAGTGGACTTGCAGTGTTCTACGCCTAATATGCGAATAATTTTCTCGAATTGAAACATCAAATTAAGTGGTTATTCATGTCATTAACGATAAATAATTTGTTTATTAAAATTCACAATATGATTATTAGTGCAAAAGTGCGTGTGTTGTGTAAGTTCAGGCACATTCAAACAAAATATAATTTTTAAAGAGAAAATGTAGACCCAATTATGAGTATAAAGAGTCATGGTGTGGGAAGAAGCTGTGAACTAACCGGCAAAGGAGTTGTGAACGTGAAGGGAAGGACCAAGAAGGGTTGACGGAGCCGCCGAATCGGCAGCGGAAGCCGAGGCGGAGGCACTGCTGCTTCCGCTTCCGAATGGACGGCCCCTCTTGGCCGGTGGCGCCGCCCCGCCTCCGGCGGATCCACCGGACTTGCCCTGTTCCCTCTTCTGCATCTCTGTCACTCTAGGGATTTGCGGGTTTGCGGTGCGATTTCGAACTGCTTTGCTTGGTATCATAGTTGGGCTTCTTCTTGGATCCATGGTACAGAAAGGCCCAAGATATTTCTAAGCAATTATAATGTACACCTCCCATATTTCTAAATATAACCCCATCTATACTTTTATTCCTAAAATACCCATACTAACGGAAAGGCTCAGATTACATTTCCGTGGAGTTTTTCTTCTTTTTCGTCAGGAATTGTTCATATATTTGGATGAGAATTTCATATCGAATAACTTTAAATATTAATTAAATAACTCTTTCATAAAACATAAAAATATAGCAAAAATTTTGATATTATTAAATATTTAATTTAAAAAATATATAATTATCTAAATATCAATCAACATTGTTAAATAACAATTTTATAAGAATCAAATAGTTACATAAAAAAAAATAAAGAATGATTAAATATATATTGTTGAAAAAAATTATGAAACTATGAAAAAAAATTAATATAAAAAATAATTAAATTACCTATAAAATTAAATGTAATTTAATAATTAGAAATGAAAATACAGATGATAATGAACCAGGTATCACAATCGAAATAGGACGAAGATTGATATTGGTACTTAAATTTTTTTTTTAATATATTTTAAAATATCGAAATTAATGTCCATTGATGTATCTTATAAACACAGTAGATCAATACATAAAAAATACAATAAAGAATCCAAATTTCTATAGGTACCAAAAAAGTTTAAACTATTCAGAAGTTGGGAACGTTTAGAAATTAATGTAAATTCAGAATTTGTATTATATAATTCAAAATAAAATTCCAAATTCCATGTTTTACACTTTTATACTACCCAATATAAAAATACATTATAAATTTCCTAATCCAAAAATGTAAAAACATTGTTTTGAATTCCATAATCTAAAATTCTAAAACTTGCATAATAATTTAGACATTCCAACAACCCCATGGATGATGTATATGAAGAAACCACGGGGTGGAAGAAGAAATAACCTTACCCAAATAGGTTCCTGGGCTTCTAAGTAAATATGTCAGGCTTGGAACATTGTACAACCCTTTTGGGCTTTCTTTACCAACAGGACCATAAATAATATATAAATCTTAAAATAAATAAAGTTCCAAAAATTAAAATCTCCACTAAATTCAACATCTTCATGAGTTAATAGGACCTACCTGTAGGACATTAATCCCACCAAACTAATAATGGATAGTTCAATAATTTTTCTATTGTACATACAATAATAGTTGTATGTGTAAAATACTTTTTTTATGAAGTTTCGAGGGAGTCTTACAATAAAAAGAGGACAAAACATTTTATCATGATTTTTTATTTTTGTCTTTTTTATCATCAATAATTATCTGGTACACTTTACTACTCCACTTCTAAAATAACAGCATTTAAAATAACTTCGATTAAATTATACAATATACATTTTTACACATTATTTTAGTCTTAATCGAAAGCATGGACACAATGTTATGAAGAAAGTGAATGATGAAGAGGAATGTAAAAATTAATAAGCAAATAATAGAATTAAATATTCTACTAAGGGGTTTGGTTTGAGTTAGATATGAGTATGGGGAAATGACTCTTGTGAATTCAAAGGTTTCAAGGACTATGAAAGTGGTTCAACCAATCAAGGACTCCACATCAAGATATTTTAAGGTTTTTCTATGGTGTTTCATCATACAGGACCTACTTGGTTTGTTTTTTGCTTCATTTTAGGTACTTAAAGTTTCAACCAATTGTTGTTTTGGTTGGAAGTTGTGAATTACAAAACATTGAGCAAAACCAATAATCTTAGGTAGAAGGTTTTGGCAGGTTCTTTGGTATGAACATGTGATGCTTGAGTTTGTTATATAAGAGAATAAAATTCTTAGGTATATTTTTATGTTTTGGTGATCTTTGTTTAATGTTGTTCTCCCCAAGAGTTGGTGGTAATTTGATTTCAGTTGGTTTTGGTGAGGATCATGCATCTGCAATATCCGTTGATATGATTAAGGAGGGTTGTGCACACCATGTATTTGATTGTTTGCACAGAAACGTCAAAATGTATACACAGTCTTAATGTCTGCTAGGTTACAAGGTCAGGTGTGAGCTATAGTTGTATGAATCCAACAGAACAAAAACAGTGAATTAACATCAAATCTCTGGCTCCATGTGTAGGGCTTCTATTATGGCTATACAGTTATAGAATCCATATAATTATTCATCCAAATCATAGACCTTGTCAGTGTTTGTTCCAGTGTTACCATGATTTGTTGGTAACTCTAGGAGTAGATTAAAGATGAGGGATGAGCTTTTTTTAGGAATAATGAGGACCACTTATGTGTGCTTCTGATCACAAAATAGCTAAATACTATGTAATTGATGCATTATGGCTATGTTGTTGTTAATCATGAAACTGCCAAAATTATGCAGAACATAGTTATCTCTGCCAGCTAGTGGATGGGCCAGTTGATATACATGTATAACTTATGCTTTTCGTAGCATCTAATGTTGATTACTATTTTTCCAAAAGCTACTTTCCTTGACCCTCCATGTCTTGTAGCATTAGTTGTTCTAATAATAATGTTACTTCATACATATCCCTATACTTTTCCTATTAACAGATTTCAATTAATATTATAAGGTAGTTGACATATGTGTGGTTCTCATCTATATCTGCTTTAGGCTTTTTAGTTTGATTTGAGGGGTATCAATGTCAACAATAATTTCATGGTAATTTTTTTACTCATCTACATTTGGTTGTGTATTTCATTGTTGCACTCTAAATTTTTAAACAATTGGTGAATGGATTTTCTCTTTTTCTAAAACTAAAGAAAAAAGAATAAAAAAAAGCTGAAAGAAAACACCTTAAAGCTCAACAACGTAGAGAACATGGTATCTAAGGTTGATTCCACGTTTGTTACATCGCTTTCGGTCACAGAAACAATAATAAATGTTGATTTTAAAGTTTGAAATTTAATCTCTCTCAACTACTGGTCTTTCCAAGGAAATTCAACCCATCTAGAACTTTCTTCAATGCCAGTTTAATGTTGAATAATTGGCTCGACCAACCCACACACACAACATAGCATTATCTGATAGAGAAAAGTGAACCAATACCATTTCTGCATAGTCAAATTAAACATTTCATGCAAACAAATGCTTTTATTTCTTTATAATTTCAAGGGGGGCATAATGTTAGAACAAAAATAAAGAACCCCACCATAAGATGATGTCCAACTATGGTGACAAATAAGAACATAGGTAGCCAATTTTGTGGATTAGTTTCGATTAATAGTGTGTGAGGTGGGGCACTCAACCTTTGTAATCTTATAAAAAATCTCAGCAACACTGAACAGTGTCAGTGTCCGAAAAGGTAACCATAAAACCTAACATAATAGGAGCTGCAGAGTAATTCTACTCCATCTCTATGTCATACAACTTCTGCTTTTGCATTTTGCAGTAGCAGAAATTAGATTTCCCATCAACCAAATCAAACCAGTAAAAGGGTGATGAATAGGAATAAGACTACACCATCAAAGTGATAACAAGATAATCTCCACTTAGAACATGAATCATGATGTATTTTGTAAAATGAGAATTATCTTTCTTAGTTGATGTGAGAATATTTTAACTTAACTAACTGCTACTAGTGTTTGATTTGAGATACTGCAAGAGAAAATTGTATCCTCTGTAACAGTATTTTCTGATTCAAACAAGATTATTTGATGTAACCAGTAAGAGATATATTGTACAATCTGAGGAGAAAAGAAAGATAATGGTGATTTCATGATGGCAAACATGGTAAAGGGTAAAGGCAGTGCAAAGAGACAAGCAAAAACAGATGCACTAGCACTATGTCACACAAACACACCACACTGGTTCTTGTACAAATATGTATAAAGTAATAACTCAAAAGCAGTGAAAGGCTTTTCATTTTCTAAGATCCTTTATTTGTTTTTTCTCTCTGCTCATCTCAAAATGTCATTTACTGTATTGGGATTATGCCACAGGCTTCTAGGATTCCTCCACTGGAGGAGCAGACCATGAAATGGAAAAGCATTATATGCAGAATCTCAAGATCCAAATGATCCTAATTCCTGAGGCAAATTTCCTTTTTTTTTTGTTCTGTACTTCAATTTTATTTTTTTCCCTGGATGTTTCTGATTCCTGTGATGCATAATATATATACTTTTCCTAAAGCAGTGATGCAAGCTGTTCTGTGGTGAATAAGTTAATGAATCTTATGCTATTTTCCTCATGATGTTGATTGTACTGCTTCACCACACTAACTACACACATAAGAATATCCAATGAACCAATGGTAGCAGAGAGATAGCCATACCTCATATGGTAACAATTAAGTAAAATTTAGAGGACCCCATTTCGGCTAATTCATAATTAAATTGAAAGCAACACCTTACTTTTATTTTTCACCCTTCTATTTTTTTTCTTGTTCACTGCATGAATCTTGAAAGCAACATCTGAATCACCAGATGCTGCTTATTGGCTTAGAGTTTATATGTCAGTGGTGGTTTTCCTCATAAAACTGCTCCTTCTCTTGCCCTTTGGAATTGTGATTTAGCTTCAAAATCAATGGAAGAACAAAAACCTATCACAAACAACCTATCAATAAAAATGGTCTAACTCAACATTAAAAGATTTTGGCTTTTGGAAAAAAATTTACTCATTTTACTCTTTACTTGATTAAGTTACATGCCAAACATTTCTTGGATTAGATAAAAGTTTGAAACTATTGATTAAACAATGAAATTTAGCCATGAATATGAAGGTTGTATTTAAGTGAATAAACAATTGATGAATAGTTTTTATTAATAAATTATTTAAAGAGTGTAATTTGGTGTGGTTGGAGGTCGATAATTGATATTGAAATGGAGGAAGCTGTCTCTTTCTCCCATATGGCATCAGTTTTGTCGTATATGAGTGGGTCGTGGCTCCCCAGTAACATTTATTGGTAAAATGAGTTGCAACTTGTGCTCTAAAATACCACAAGAGATGACCAATCATTAATTATTCAATATTCAACCCCACAAAAATAATATTTTATAATCGTAACATCATCCACAATTGCTTCAGTTAATCATGTTGGTTATAATCATAAATTAATTATATTTGAAGAGAATTATAGTTTTTTATTGGGGTTAATAATAAATACGTCCATGTGTGAATTTAAAATTTCTAACATTATTAAAAATTTGATGATAAGTATTCGATCAACTCCTATTATACACATATCTACAAGTCAATGATCAAAACTAATTTAATTTTATCATAATAGTTTTCTACAAACTAAATATTTCACGGCATAATCTAACTCTGACTAATATTGATTAATTTATTTTACTCTAGATATTGGAAGAAACTATGTATAGTAAATAAAATATAAAAAATAAATAAATAGATTGTGATTTTTAATAATATGAAACTAATGTGTCATTTAATACATTAAACATTGGTTAGAAGGTTTTGTGCGTGTGGGGTCATGAAATGTTGATTTTTTGAAGTTGATTGAGAGAGTCGTATTTCTACTTTTTGTTTGGATAATGAAAAAAGTTGGGTCCGATGTGCGTGTCTGAGTTATTTTTGTGGACACTTCTGTTCCTAAGATTATGAATGTTTCGTAGACATTACCATGACATCCAAAACAAGATAATATGATGTGTTGGACAGTGTTAATTTTGTTTCCCTATTATGGGCTATTTATAGGACAAGCCTCCTAAAATTCCAATCACAAAATGTTCAATTTATTAAACTTCTGCAACAAAAGTTATAAATCAAATTATTGAAAATTTAAAGTGAAGTTTGTATTGAAAAAAACAAATGAAGTTTACTGAGACACTTTTATGTAAATGGAAGTTAAAAGGAATATCGACTTCAAGTATATAAAATTTAAAATTACTATATGCGAGCCTTACCTTTATTTTTAATCAATTTAGTGTAACATCTAAAAATATTTTATTAATATATTTAAAAATAAATAAGAAATGGAATATGTATATAGAAATTAAAAATTTATTTATTGATATCATTGCAATTATAGGAAGTATAAAAATAAATTGTTTGTATAAGGATAAAATATCTGGTATATGATAAAAATCCTTTAAAAATGTTAAAATAAAATACATGAAAATATAATTAAATATAAATTCGTTAATATATATATATATATATATATATATATATATATATATATATATATATATTGAGATATGTATAATAATAAGAAGAAGAATTATATATGATGATACATTGCGTTGGTATTAGTTATTTTTTTCATACTTGTATGTTATTATCATTATCATAATAAAATCATATTTTATTACAAACTTGGTGGAAGAGTGTAGATTTCATATTAATTATTATAATTTTATTATATTACAAATATTGTAATATATATATATATATATATATATATATATATATATATATATATAGAGAGAGAGAGAGAGAGAGAGAGAGGGGATTTTTAAGCTCTGATGATTTATTCGTACATAAAAAGTACATTTATTGTATAGTTTACATTTATATAATTTTATACTTCATCTGTGCTATTGAAGAAAATAAAATACAACTAAATGACTTAGAATGGAAGGTGTACAACATAAGTGGAAGAGAATAAAATTTTAAATGAAATTTGGAAGAGAAAGGAAATAATATAAATAAATTTCTTTTGAGTAGTTTAAAGATTAAACTTTTTACACATAATTATTTTATGAATAAATATAACAAGGCATAAAAAGTAAATGATTCATAATATTTTATGATTAAAGCAAAAACTAAAATCCTTAAACTCATTACAAGTTAATGATATTATTAACTTAGTCAACTAACCCTTTCATCCCTCCAATAATTTAGATATGCTTTTGATTTTATTGCTGCACACTTTATTCCATCATATACTTATGTCAATCAAGTCATGGAGAAAATATTTCAGGTTGAATATAGTAAAATCAATATAATAATTTTAATATATTATTATTATACAATTTTTATTATTTTTAAACTACACTACAGATTATTAAATAAATTCAATATCTCATATATTAGTAAATTGAAAATTTCATTTTATTTAAATCTTATTTAGTTTTATAATTAAATTAAACAATGAATAGCATAGTCTGAAAGAAAAGTTTGTACCACTAAAAATAGATTTCAACGCATATAAACGCGTATTTAGATTTGTTCCATTATTCTAATGTTTGAATCATTTTTTTTTCTCTCTAATGAAAGTTATTGGTAACTTAATTTAAGTGCAATATATATTTGGTAGCTATAATATTTTGGGATTTAATTAAATGTTACCTGTTATTTTAACTTGTAATTTCATCATTGATAATGACATGTTTAGAATCAAGTTTTGTTGAACGTAAACAACTTTTTTTAAAATTAACGAACTTGATATTTTACTATCGATACTTCAGAACGTGTTATTTTTACATTCAACATTGGTTTAATGAAAAATTCAAAAATATATAATAAGTCATGAAATTCTTATTTGTAAGATGTACTCTTCATTTATATTATAGTCTTAAAAATAAAGAATACATATTATTTTAAAAGAAAAATATTTAATTACAATGTAATTTCTTCTTAATTGATTATCTTATCATGAATTAATTACAATCTCTTACTACATATTTAAAATGAAAATTTATCTATATAGCTTAGATGTCTTTTATTGCATATATGGATTATGATGGTGTATTTGTCTTTTTAAAATGACATATATTTAATATGTAGTAAATAATTCAAATTATATATCTTTTTTGATAAATAGTCGTTTTAACATCTTAAATATTATCCTATTACATTTTTAAATATGATAAAAAACAACAAATTTTAATTTCATTAATTTTATATAAATTTGATTAATAGTTATATTAATTAAACATGAACTTCATTAATTGTACGTGTCTTTTAGCAGAATATTTCAATATGCTAATTCTTTATAATAAAGGACAAATTTATTATATAACATAGATCATAAAAGAATATAATAGCGATATTAAGAGTAATTAAGAATAATATATCTATAAATGATTACGTAACCACCAATTAAGCTATACAGTCTTTGATGTAAGCAACTATTATTAACAAATTAATTATCTCAATTTGTGTACGGATTTTGATGCAAGTAACGTATTTTTGATAGATTAGTTATCTGAATTCATATAATAATGTGTTTGCTTCACGCAATAAATTAATGTAGAAGAATTCCCTTATTGCAAGCAATTTTTTGGAACATGTCTTCTCGTTTATATTTGTACAAAGCCTTGATTGCAAGTTTTGTTTATGCTAAGGTTAAAGTGTGAAAAGGTTTAATACCAAATTAGGTTACTACTTTTAGATCCAAAGTTTAGTTTTGCAATTATGGATTTTTCTAATTTTAATACAAGCTTGCATTTTATTATTAAATATGCGTTTGATTCTCAGATTGAAAGTTTAAATTCAAATTTATTTTGTATTAAAAATCATAAATAATATTTTGTGAGTTTTTGTTCTGTTTTATTGAGTTCTAAATAAGAATTTATTTTAGAACAAAATCATAATTAATAATAAAAATTAAGTTTAATTAGTCGGATAATACTCACTTTCATTTAGATGTGTCAGTTTGGTACTCGTTTTTAAAAATGTGTCAATCTAGTCCCAACTTTTGAAAAAATGTTTTGATTAGGTTTGTTTCGAACAAAAATTACTAAAGTCGTTAACTTAATTCATGATTTTTTCCACTCAATTTTAATATAAATATCAATACTTAATTTTGTAAGTCATTTTAAATATCAAAATCGTTAACGGTATCAAAATTTTTTGTTGAAAATGACCTGATTGAGACATATTTTCAAACTGACATATCTAAATAAAAGTGGATATCATATGACTAATTAAACCTAAAAATTATAAAATAATAATAATAAATAATAAAAGCAAAATGTAAATATAAAATTTGTTTAAAAATTTATTTAATTTTTAATCGATTTATCGGTACATAGTACATAGTGATAATTATCCATACATATGATATGAGAAGATACATGATGTTGGATGTGAGAGTGGATCCATATCCATATCTTATGATATAATGATATGATATGATGGTGTGAGTGGCAATAAAGAAAGAAAAGAGCTTTACTCATTCACTCACTCACTCAGTTGTGAGAAGAAAAGAGACTTGTCAAATCAACATTGGATAAAGGCTCTTCACTTTGTTTTCTTTTTCCTCAAACCCCCACTCTTTCTCTCTCCCAAACTCTTCTCCAGGTTAGGTACCATAAATAAATCCTTATCATTTTTTTAGTATTATAAATTAATAAAAGAAGATATTTTAATGTATTATAAATTTGCATAATTAAGAGAAAGTGTGATGAAAAAATATGCATATGAAAATATAAATTGGTAAAGAAGAAAGGGTGGCACATGGTGATGTGGATTTCGTGTGGGTTGGGCAAAGGGTTGTAAAAAATCAAATTTCCACTTCCTAAGTAACCTTTCTCTATCCAATGGGCTACAACCAAACAAACCAACATTAAACTAAAAATTAAAACCCATTCTTATGTTAGAGGTTAGGTGTGGGGTTGCTTTCATCACCCTATTTATCAGTTTATGTCTATTTATTATTGCAAACTTTAAAAAAATACACTTTTTATTTTATTTTTCAATGGTCATGTTTATTATTTTTTAAAGTTTCTGAAGCAGAAGGAAAAGGACCCCTATTTTTTCTCTGACAGGAGAGCTTTGTGATGGGCCCACTCGCTTTATAAATGAGTTTTGCAATATTAGTAAATATCATAAATAAATAAATGCCTATTTTTTCTTCAAATATTATATACTGCAGTTGGGCATCGCAATGGATTACTGGGGGCCCACTGCAATCATTGTGAATTATTTATGTTTAGTTCACAAGAGTGTCGTAAATTCCTAATCCTATCATCAAAAGAATTTCATATTACATTCTCACACAAAACCTCATCTTCTTAACAATTCTAAATAATTGCGCAGAATTATCCTTGTTAATGTAATACCAGTGATTCTAACTAGTTATGTTTTCTCTTGGAATTTATAGAAAGATATAACTTTTGATAAATTCTCCATCTTATATGAGTTATCTTATATTTTGTATTTTCTTTCTTTATAACTTGTATAATCTTTTTTACTATATAGAAATATGTGATATAAGTGTACAAATAAATTTATCTTTTACATGAATGGAAAAATTATAAAGGAAAAGCATGTTGAGATGGTAGAAGGAGGCATGGAAGTGACAAAAATATAATATAATGGCACAACCATTTCTGATTATTTTGTGCCCTTCATGGCACCTCCTCCCCACTGTCAAGTCCCAGAGACCACAATCAAATTTTTCATTAGTCAAAGTAACTGTTCACCTAATCCCAGTTTCCTTTTCTTTTCGTTTTTTACACAAACTGTGGATTCCATTCTCTTTTACTTTATCATTCATACTAAAATATCTTTTTCCTATTTCTTAATTATTGAAAATTTTGATTTTTTTTTTATATTATAAGGTATTAATTGAACATAGTATTTGGTGTTTTTTTTTTTTTTCAGCATTGGCTTGTAGTATGACTAACAGTATCGCAAATAATTAGGCATATTCTGTCAGGTTTCATTTAAAGGGCCTTGCTTGGTGAGAGAAAGGAGCAGAGATTTTCACTTTTTCACTTTTCCTCTTTTGCTTTTGATGTACTCCAAAAGATTTTTAAGATTAAAATAAATAAGAAGAAAGAAAATTGTTTTTAATATTCCAAATGCAATAATAATTTATTTACCCTGTCTGTCTCTTCTCCTTCAAGTGATTTCTTCACAGGTTCCCCAATCCTCACGAAATTCGAGATGCCACGACCCTTCTTCCTTCTTCTGCAGCTCCATCCTGCATTTTCATCAGTCCACAGTCACCATTAATTTTTGTATAATCTAACGCATATAATATTGTTTACACATATTCAATGCTTCTCCATCTTTATCCATTCCAGAGTTCAATGGATATTAGGGAAAATTATAGAAGAAGAAAAAGGAGGATCGAGTATTCATGAAAAGATGAGAAAATTTAAGATAGCAAAGTTTCATACTTCCTTGTCTCCTTTCAAGGGACCAGAACGTTGTGAGTAGTAGCACGATGCCAAAAAAAATTTGAAAGTTGCTGGGTCGTGTAACTTGTAACTTCTCTCTGCACTTTCTCAATCATGATGAACCAAACCAACACTCAGAAGAAAATAAAAAAAAGAAAGAAAAAGTGGTTCCTATTCAAAACAATTAAAAAAGAAAGAAAATTCTGATCATGGCAGAAGCATAGTACTGACATTTGGGAAATCGAAGCAAAAGAATCTCTCGGCGCCATGCATGCATCCTCAGGTGGTTTTCTTTTTTCTTTTTCAGTTTTATGAACTTTAGAAATTTTTTAATTTCAGCTTTTCATTTTATTACAGATCATATTGCTGTAGCAGCAGCTTCTTACACTTACACGGTGCGAACCAAAAAAAAAAATTACAAAAAGTTACTTCTTACAAATTTCCCTTGCTAACAAAAGAAGGGAAAACAAAATTAAAAAAAAGGGAGCCTCATCCGATATTTTCTCTTTTATATTTTAATTTTTTAAGTTCAGAACTAAAAAAAAAAAAAAAATAACAAAATTTTTTTCTATGGTTTGTCCTTGAGAAGAGAGGCCAATCCGGTAACCACCTTGGTCCCTCTCTCGACGCTCTTCGGCTTCACCGCTGGCGGTTGCCACGCCGTAGTAGGTGATGGCGACTCTGCCTTCTCCTTGCCGGAATCAGCCACGGACTCGGTCTCGTTCTTCGGCGGTAACTCGCCGAAGATCAGCTCCAACTCACCGCAATCGCTCTCCCTCGACGCTGCATCGCCGGAGTACATTGTTTCCGGCGGAGCTACGGCGACTTGCACGGAGGAGGACGGGGGTTGCTTCTCCCTAACGCTAGACGGAGAGAGCCACTTTGCGAGCATGTAATCGCGCTTCCTCCAGGGCGGAACGTGCATTCCTTTCTTCTTCAAACTCTGCTTTGCCGCTTCGGAGACAATCGCCACGATCTGCTTCAGTCTCTCAGATTTTCCAACGAAGATGAACGGCAGCGATTGAAGAATTGCCTTGTAAGTTCCCGTGGATCTCGCCACCTCAAACTCGGATCGAAAATCCACATCCACGATCAACCTCTCACCTTCCACAATCGCATCTATGAATTCGTATTCACCTGAACCAAAAACGAAAACACTCTCAGTCAGCCAAATTCAAATTCAACTCCAAATCTAAACTCAAATTGAAATTCACAGTTGATTAACAGTACCAGCAGGACACGACGAAGTTTTCTCCCATTTCGATTTGCAGATGGAAGAATCGTAACCGAGAGCAGAGGAAAGTGCTTCTGCGACTACCTTTATCAGATCGTCTTTCCTCTTAAACAACTTGCCATTTTTCTCCACGATTCTAGCCACGTCAGCTAACAGGTTCCTCTCGCCTACACTCGCGCAGGGGATCAAAGTCTGCTCATCACAAAATCAAAATTGTCATAAATCAAAGAAACTGTAGTAAAATTAAAATAAAATTGGACTGTAATTGAGATTGATTATCCACCTTGAGCGATTCAGCGGCGTCTGTGGTGGATGATTCTGGTGGCGGTGGCGCACCAAAGAGATCGAAATCCTCTTCGTCGGAGCTATTTACGTTGAAGCAGTTGCAGCGGTTGCGACCACATTTCGGTGCCGGAGGTTGTTCCTCCATGAAATTCTGCACCATTTTCGCCAAGCACACCGAGCTCGGTTCAAACTCTGTTGTCACATCTTTGTTGTTCTTCGGTAACTGACGGTCAAAGACGAACAACCGTTTCAGCCGCGACTTCAACACCGACTCGTTCCGAACAACCACCGCGTCCTTCACCTTCTCGGAATCGATGTCGATTGCAATCGGTTGAACCTTCATCGGAGCCATGCCTTTCTTCTGTTGCTACTCCTTTTTCTAATTTTTTTTTTCTCCAAAAAAAAAAAAACAAAAAACAAAATAAAAAAAAAAAAAAACAATATAACTTAAATAT
>Ga0214545_1001991_pt1 | contig 39119 bp, 21 predicted proteins | sample CNSS4metaG_FD_160064 | JGI IMG/M metagenome (GOLD analysis project Ga0214545, IMG submission 160064) | Root nodule microbial communities from cowpea collected in UCLA plant growth center, Los Angeles, California, USA - CNSS4 | ecosystem: Host-associated > Plants > Roots > Nodule | place: USA...
TTTTATATAATAAAAAAAATATATATATATATATATATATATATATATATATATATATATATATATATATATGTTGATATTTGAAAAGTTTTATTAGATCTCTAAGATATTTTTCATCTTATCATATCTTTAATTATGCATTTGTTTTTTATTGTGCGATTTCTTTCAATAGTCTCTCAAATTGTTTATAAGACACACATTTGTTAATTTTTTATATTTTTATTTGTTGTTTATTTTTATCATGTAGAATACTATTTCGATATATTTTATCTAATTATTTTTTATTTTCTAACTAATTATCAATCATACTCCAACTTTTTCACTATAATTGTATAAATAACTTTTATTTACTATAATATAAATACATAATGTAATTGTCATGAATGATTTTTTATCACCATCCAACATATATTGGAGTTTAAAAGATACAAGATCTATGTCAAAATTTTATTATGTTTATTATTTGTTCTTTTCGTCATTTTGATTAAGTGATGTATTATAATTTTTATTAGTGTATAAAAAAGAGATTCACTAGAATTTAAAAAATTGAAATAAAGAAACATTTAAAATATATTTTAATTTGAATGTCTGTTTTCGTTTTATATTTTTTTTCAAAAATATTTTTAAATTTTATCCTCTAGATTTTATTATTTTTTGCAAATTTAATAAATGTTTTGATTCTCATAAAATTTTATTTTGTATTCTAATATAAAGTGTAAAAGATTATAATTTATTTCAAAGTATTTGATATAAAAAAACAATTATCCTCATAATATTGAATATTTGATAATATATTTCCTTTACCGTAATTTTTTATTATTTTATAAAAATTAATAACGAAGTAGTCAGAATACGGGTACGGGTATGGTACGAAATTATACTCGTTACGCGATGGGAATGAGGATGGGACAAAAGTTTGATACCCGTTGGATTTGAGTATGGGGATGGGGATGACGATGAATGTTTTCTACAGGGATGGTTATGGGATAACGAAACTCATCCCCGCCTGTCCCGTTGCCATCCCTAAGTGCCTTATATGTCTAAGACCAATGTCATATATATAGAACTACAATCTCTCAATAAAATATAAATCCATAAAAAATAAATAAAATAATATTTAGATAAATGATAATTTTACAAATTGAAATTGAATAGGTGATTTTCCTTTTTACAAACTCTGTATTTTAGCAATAAAATATTTAAAGTTCATTTTGAACCCTTATTAGCGAGTTGATCACTCAGTGAGTCAATTCAACCAGTTTACTTATTAGCGAGTCAAAAAAATTTGAACCCGGTCTGGTCCACCATGGATGGGTTGGTGGGTTAAACAAGTTGACTCACGAACTCACTTAATTAAAAAAAAATACAATTTTTTATTTATTTTTTCAGTTAAAACTAAATTATTTTAATTAAAATATAAATAAACTTCAATACAATCAAAATACAAATCAAAATCACAAAAATACAAATTATCTTGGTTAACAAAAATAATCTAACCTGACCAAAATGCAAAGCATAACTTAACAAAAAATACTTATGTGACCCTTTATTTGCATGTTGACTCATCGACTCGCCACATGTTCAACTCATGAGTCAGGATCTAGGTGGATCAGGTAAAAAATCAATCCTTATTGAAAATTGTAAAAAAAAATTAACCCAACTCTGCTCAAATCCATGATGGACCGGATTGACTTGTGGGTTTCAACCTATTTTGATAGCTTTACCTTTTACCGATCCACGTAATTTATGTTTTTTTAATATGTTTTCATTTCAATTATAAATTACAAGTGTTAAATATATAAAACAATAATAATTATTATTTTATCAATGTATGAAACTAAAGTAATATAATATCAATTTTTTTTATAAAATAAAATAATGTAATAACGAAATATAAATACATTATCACACTAATAAATTTGTTATGACCAAAGAGTGTGATACTTTGAAATTTAGTTATCGTTTAGATTAAATGATGAATTTAAGAAAATGAATTAGAGAAGAAATAGGATGAGAGTGGAATTATTTTGATTAAAAAAAAGTAAAAAAGAAGTTTATGAAAATATATGAATGATTTATTGATTGAATTGATAAATTAAAAAAAAATGTTTTAATATATTTTATCATTTATAAACGTAATATTCCTAAAATTTTCTCCTTCTTATTATATATCTATATAAAAAAAAATTGTTTTAATGATTATATTTTAAAGTAGTTATGAGTTGATTAGTTGAATGTTGAAAGATGAATTGGGTTGGGCTAATAATAATAATAAATAATAAAAGAGGGAGTGAGTTGCATTGGGATTGGCATGGGCTTCACGGGTCCTATGATGGGTACACAGTCATTTATGAATCTCCTCTTTATATCTCACCAACATTTCTGTCCATTGTTATTATAAACTAAAATTAAACCAACAAAACCAAACAAATACTCTGTTAAAACCCACTCATTTTGGGAATTCATGTCTGCAATTCAAAATCACATTTACTTTTCAACTCTACGATTCCGTCTTTTTATTCAAACTGCTTCTCTCTTCAACTTCTTTAATTCCCTCAAACTTTTTGAAAGCCCTATTTAACTAGTTATTGGGCTACTGCCTCTAAAATTATTATTTTTTATTATTAGCTATCAATGCATGCTTTTTCCGGTTCATACAAATGAACTAAACATTTATTTCCCCATAATAATAAATGCACGCTTTAATAATTATTTATTGACTATTCAATGTTGCCCTTTTTATTCAAATCTGCACTATATTATGTTTCTTGTTTATCAATTTTTAAAATTAGTAATAGCTAACATGTTTACCTTTTCTAAGAAAAATATTTAATCTGATATTAATTATGTGAAGTAGCAGTTACCGTTCCATCTCCGTCTATTTTTGTGGGTCAGTCTCCGATGGAACAAAATTTGTGTTTGTTTTTCGTGCATACATAAAAACAAAACTCGAATCTCTCAACATGTTTTTTTTTTAAATACAATTTCTTTTAAATAATTATTTTACTCCTAAAAATAGATTGTCAAATGACTCTTTAAATGTCAAAAAAAAAATGAGTTTCCTTAAATATTACCTAAAACTGTTACCAAGTACAATCAATCGACTAAGAGTAGCCATACCAAAGGTGATGAGATGATAGATAATTTATTCCTCAACACATTTCACTACTTCATAATAAATTCGAAAACCTATTTATTCTACCCAGTATTTCAAAATTGTTTTATTCATCTTTTATATCTGTTAAATATTATTCAATAACTTCATTTTGAAACAAATGAGTGGTATTTTTTAAATTTGTTACATGTTAAACCAAGTTTGTGTTAACGGATAAAATACTCGATCTATTATACTAATATTATATATATGATTAAAATTAAAGAAAAAAAGTTTACACAAAAATATAATTATTAGTTTAAATATATTGTTCTTAAGAGACTAAATGTACAGAAATTTTCTACCGAGGTCAAGATGTCTAAAGTCTACACTTGAGTCTACATTTTTATGTATCCTTTAAGTCACTAGTATTCTTCATTGCATCTGTCGAGATATCCTCTTCCGATGAAAGTGTAGATATTACGACGACGGAGAGTTTGCAAAGACACTCTGACGTCAAATTTAGTTACTGTAGTAAATAGGGAGGGCACAATGAATGAGATCTCACTTATCTTGTGAACAATGTTATTCGTAGGATCGACCTTAGTTGTTGTGCCTATGTTATACAATATTAGATTATGTTACGATTTTGCTTAAAATACTTATTTGTCCTAAATCACAATGATTTATCCTCTTGTCTAAGTAGATCCATACTACAACAACGACCTAGGTGTATGTCCTTTTATCCTATGTCGATACATTATTTACCTCTAAATTGTAAGGATGAACTTGGTCCATATACATACATATATACTTTTAAATTAAATATGTAAAATATCTCTACTAACCAGTATAAGATAAATAAACATTAGCATAATATTTATATTAAACTTTTAAGTTTTACAAAAAATATCTTTATAAGAAATTATATTATGCTTATGTATTTTCAAAATAAAACTATAAGGAAAATATGAACATTTAACTTTTAATATTTGTCTCATTTATCTTCGTTGAGATTTTTTGTGTAACATCATTTATTTTTGTGTAATACACATTTAGACGGTTCATATATGTTGTGGATCAAAGTGTGAGTCTAAGTCCCACATTGAGTAAAAATGAATATAAGGATGAAGACCCATAAATACATCGCTTTAAGATTTTGGGTTAAGACCGATGTCAATCCCTTATGTGTGGATTGAACTTATGTCTCATTAGTGGGTCAGGTAAATATGTTCTGTTAAGAAAAACGACGATATAAAAAAGAAGTATTCGATAGTTAGCTCCAAAAGGAAGTGCCAATGTAAAGGATTCACACTCTGAAAAATTAAAATGTGAGTTTAAATCTTACATTGAATAAAAATCACAAAATTGAACACTTTTCAAAAATAAATACTTATAAACCTATCGCTTAAAGTGATAGATTAAGAGTCATGTTAAATAATGATTTGAATGTTCTTTTAACTTAAATAATCATCGGTCTTGTTAATTTATTTATTTTTATCAAAAAATAGATATTTTAGTCGATCCAAATTAAGAAGTTCGCGATAAATGAACTATATATCAAGTCATCGTTTTGTCGTGAAATTAACTATTTAAAATAATAAATTGTTTTAGAATTTAAAATATGGTAACAATTACTCTAAAATGGAGGAATAATGAAACCCACAAGCCACATTTAATATGTATTTCGAAAAGAAAAAGAGTTCCTTTGCAATGTAGTTTTGGTTGGTGTTGTTGAAGAGTGAGAAGAGTAACGAACTTGCCTAGGAACTTGAACCTTTATTAAACCAAGTCCCAGCAACATGGTGGGAAAAATAGAGAAGGCTTAAGCATAATTAACTCCAATGTTCAGAGATGGGTTTTTGATTTTTTTTTTTTATGTTAAATGCATAAAGAAATAATGGTATGTTGGTAGTGTCAGAGGAAGGAAAAACGATAAGTAACCATCTATCATCATTTTCAAGTAATTTGTTGTTCCTGTGTCCCCAGAAGAAATACATCTAACTTTGTCTTCACTGTCTGTGGGACCCACATCATGGTGTCACGCCGGCCAACCGTACTCTTCTGACGGCGGAATACCGGCGGATATGGTGCCTCCAGAATCTCTTTCTGAAGCACTGTCTCCACTGACTCTTCTGCTCTGCTCTTCCTCTCATGTTATTCATTTTATCATAAAACATCACAACCCTCACCCACAAAATAAATAAATTACCAAAAATCTTAATTAAAAATACACTTTATTACTCAATTTAATCCATAACAATACGAATTTGAAGAAAACTTCAAGTATACATTTAATCTTAGGACTATTCAAATAATAAACTAATCAACCATTTATAAATATAAATTTTACCGTTTACTTAAGTATATATGGAAACGGATTTTTTTTGTTAATTGGGATAGTTGAGAACTCACATCGCTCACCGATCATTAATGTCGATTTTAAATTTCACATAAATTTGTTAACTTAAAAAGTACACCCCTAATTATTTGCTGCAAGATTTGGGAAAACGGAAAGCGTTTGGTGACGGATCATGAAACAGGAATTGGTTTTGGACACCTTTTGTGAAACATTAGTTCAGAACTTTATTTTTCTTTTTGTTCTTATCCTCCATTTTGAATAACTTCACAATGTATGTTAAATTGTTTAATAGAATCAATATATTATGATATGACGATTATCGGATAATTTTATCTCGGATATTTGATTAATAACTCAGAAACATATATAAAAATGTTGCTTAAAAGTTAGACTATTATTTAATTATATTTTACTTATCACATAATGTTAAATTAATTAGATTCTATTAAATATGTTTCTTTTTTACAATTGTAGTAAATTTTGGAATTAATCTCTTTTTTATAAATTTTGATCAATTTAGTTTTTTATCTTTAAAAATACATGAATTTAGTCATTTTAACCAAATTATGTTAAGTTTATTTAATGTTTCAAGCGTATTTCATGATAGTATTTGAATTGTTTCCGTCGTTTGACATATTTTTGTGTCAATATTGACTCAAATATTGGACTATGATCCTTTGACAAACTTTCTTTTAACAAAATTTGACAAAGTTTGCTTTTTAACGCAAAAACATTTTTCTTCTCTTTAGTTATATCAAACATTTATTTCATCCATTAAAGTATTACCATGTGTATTTTGTCAAAAGTTTGTTAATAAAATTTTGTCAAAACATAATTTTCTTTCTTGAAAATAAAAGACTAAATTAATATAAAATTTTAAAGACAAACTAATTTCAAAATTCACTTAAACTTAGAGGTCAAAAACATATTTAACCTTAATTAGATCGAATGGTAAAATATTAATTTGATTAGCTTTCTTTTTTAATGTTTGTAATGGAAATAAAAGAAACCTAGCAATAAACACCCTAATGAACGGTATGCAGTGGAGGAAGCAGTGTTGTCATTACTTACATTACATGCAAGAAAAAGAAGAAAAGGCAAAAGCTTTTGCAGAACATTAAAAAGAAGAAAAAGAAAAGAAAGCAAAGAGATAATTACCAAATGAAGGGAAGACAGTTATAATTTAAGAGGAAAAGGACTCAGCGAAGTCAGCTTTATACATTGCTATATGCAAACCTGTTTTATTGCTCGTCCCGCCAAACACACCACCAATCTGCTTCTTTCAGACACAGTTTACTCTGCTTTCTCTACCATTCGCCACCAAAACAACTCTCATTGTTTTGTGTGTTTTCTTTTTTCATTTTTAATAAAAAATTGGCAAGTTGCAAGTTTCTGATTCGGTTCACATGCAAATAGTAATTATCAGCATACATTTGGTAAAATGTTGCTATTTTCTTTTCTTTTTTTGTGATGAAGTTATGGGGGTGTGAATATTAATATTCCTTAATATATTGGAATTTGTAGATATAGATCAATTTGTAGAGATACTCTTTCGTGACATAACCAATGCATCGCTTTTTGCATAGCGACAAAACCCTCCACAAACCCTTCATTCTATTTTTCTTATTTCCATTTCATGCAATAGATTGAAACCCCTCAAATAATGTCAACACCCAAACCTTTTCTACCAAATAAGGACAAAACCTTCGGAAAGTGATCTTACACATATTTATCATCATTCACCAAGCCTATCTTAATTCTTGTTTACTTAAACAAAGCAATGTTTTCATATTTTTTTGGAAGACGATCATTCATAAGTTTCCAAGAAAGATACGATATTTCGTATATATGATTTTTGCCTCAATTTTTTTAATAAACTCTAACTCAATACAACTTTGTATGGCAACAAAAGATAACCGTGTAAGCATTTAATAAAAGTAAAATAAAAAAAAGCACTTCATAGAATTAATTTTGGACATTTTGTTTCTAGCTCTAAATTAAATGCTTTAAAATACACTATTATTTGTAAATAGTTTGCTACATTTCTGGTTGCATATTGAACAACTAACATGAATTTTTGAGGTTGAGCTAACTAGTAAACAGCCAAATTAATCAAATTTTTGAGGTTTGAAACATGTTTTTTTCTACTAGTGTTTAAGTGTGTGTAATAGATTTGTGAAGTATAAACAAACATCAAAAACACATTATCATAATCTAGGAAAAATGTAAGAACTAAAAGTAGGATTAAATATTCTTACTTTTTATCTTCAAAAAAGATAGTATTCTTACTTTCTATTATCACTGCCTCGCTGGCACGCTCCATGGACACGCGCTCCATAATGCAAATGTGTACGAAAGACGCTGTCCGTGGCTCGTAGAGCGCGTAGTTATACTGTCTTTTTACTTCTAGCCACTGTTGAGATTCGTTAGTGAGAAAACACAAGGAAATTAAGGCTCACGCCAACAGAGGCGCGTGAGGTGAGGAGAAAGCGATAGCTGTCAAATACGCTGGGAAACGGCGAGTACGAATGACGGCGGCTACCACCCATATATACAGTGACAGTCTCCTATGCTAACGTCGCTTCACCGCCGTTTCCCGTTCTCTCTCTCACTCTTCATAACACTGTATTCCGGTTCACGCCAAACGCCTGCAATCTCTCTTTCTCTCTCTACGAAACAACCTTTGTCATAATATTAACTGCATTCTCTCATACTCTGTCTTTTCCGCTACGTGCTGTGGTTGGCGACCATGGAAGATAATGGCCTGTCGCCGTTGTTCTATGTTGGCCACCACAAGTTGAAGCTTCTCATGTCTCCTCTTCTGCTCATGCTCTTCCTTCTCTTTCCATTTGCTTTGCCCATCAGCGAAGAAGGTTTGCGTTTTTGTGGGTGCATTGCTATTTTGACTCACCCCTTTGGTTCTTTTTTTGGTTTATTCGTTTGCTTCACCCGTCAAATCTTTTTGCATGTCATTTTTTTATTTTTTATTATTGTCTTTTGTTCTATGGGTAGTTGTTGCGGTTATGGTGATTCTATTTCCTGGTATCTTTTCCACCCCCTTTGTGGTTTGGTTATGAAAACTCTCCTCAAACAGTATATTCTTTTCGTTGCGTTGCTTTGTATATGTTGCCGCAAGTCTAATGCAGTTTTAGCTTCTCTTTATTTCGTTTGTGTCGTTCTCTGCAGAGACATTCGACTCTAAGGTGTTTTTGTCGGGGTTTTAGATATTTACGATGCTGAATTTAGTGGAACAACCCTGAGTGTGTTTTATTTTAGTTGTGAGTGACGAGGGGTGGGGGTCCTGGAATGAAGTGCCTTTTCCGTTCTAAGAAAAGTTCACGTGTCTTGAGATTTTCCTTCATAGTTGAGGTTGCTACGTTACTAGTTTGAACCATGAAAGAATCCGAATTTGGTATGGCAATTCCTTTTATACCTTTTAGCTCTCTTTTCCGGTGGATATTTCAAGCCATACCAGGCCAAAGGAAATGACTTTTTTAATAGATTCGAAACTGTAGTATTACTTCAATGTGATTTGTGTAAGAGTAATGATGCAGATTAAGGAAATCTTAATTTCTAATCGTTTTAATTTTTTGGGTAAATGCATTACTAATGAATTGTATAGTGTGGAACAGTTTTTGCAATATTCTAATCTGTTTCGAAATTTGTTTACTTTGGGTTTGGCACTTGGACCGTTGTTTGTTCTACTGTTTCAGGGTATTCCCGTTCTACTTTTTTATTTGGACGCCTTTCTGCATTTGAGTGCCTTTTTAGATTTTTTATTCATTACAGTTACAGCTTTGACATTATAATATTGCAATTTATGAAAACTAGAGCACATGGATAAATTTAGTTCTTTCACTGGCACACTCTTACTCGTGTTCATCCATTAAATAATTTGTTGAATACGAAATTGGTATATTTCAATCTCTGTACTTGTTTGACCCTTGCTTAAAGAGAATGGATGCTCGCTTAACAAAAGAACTATGCTGCCCATGTAATGTTTTGTTATTTTCTGAACAACGTTTTCCCCCATTGCCGTAGGTCAATTAATTGTTTTTTTTTTTGGAAGTATTGTGTATGCGATTTTGTTGTTTGTTTTCCAATGTTTTTTGTTCCATGATCTGTCCATATAATTGCTAATCGTAGACGATGGAACACTATGTACTACTATTGAATTGATAATTGATAGATTTGTACGGAACTGAGCTCTGGAGATGCTTGAGTATTGAACGGCCTTGTAAATGTGCAGGACAAGCATTAATGGCGATGAAGGCTACTTTCAGCAATATGGCAGACGTGCTTCTTGACTGGGATGACGTCCACAATGACGACTTTTGTTCTTGGCGTGGAGTTTTCTGCGAAAATGGCAGCCTTACTGTGATTTCTCTGTGAGCTTATTATCCTGTTGTGATTATTCGCTTCGTTTGTATTAATCTTCTCATTTACAACCTTTCGTGTTAATTAACAGTTGGTGTTGATTTAATGTTCTTTGTTCTGTTCTTCTAGGAACTTGTCCAGCTTGAACCTCGGCGGGGAGATATCCCCAGCCATTGGTGACTTGAAAAACTTGCAGTCAATGTATGTTTACACTTAAATCATTTATCATTCTCATCTGAAATGTATGTATTTGTTAAGTTCGTCCTTTGATTTGTTTCTGAGATGTCTGCATGTTTTTCAATCAGAGACTTGCAAGGGAATAAATTAACCGGGCAAATCCCAGATGAAATTGGAAACTGTGCGGCACTTTTTCTTTTGTAGGACTCTATTCTTGCTTCTCGTATTACCTACTTCCATGCTGATCTTTTTTTACTGGGAAATATTTTCTTTATATTATTGCTCATTGCATTTTTTTTTTGTTTCAATTGAAGGGATTTGTCTGATAATCAGCTTTATGGTGATATACCTTTCACCCTGTCAAAGCTAAAGCAACTTGAGTTTTTGTGAGTTTGAAAGCATACTTCACGCTTGATTATGTTGTGTTGTGTGGCTTTAATAGAATGACGCTTAAGTTGAATTGGTGGATGCAGGAATTTAAAGAGTAATCAGTTAACTGGTCCTATCCCTTCAACCCTAACCCAAATTCCAAATCTCAAGACTCTGTAAATTCTTCTTCTCTTCTCAATACTGCATTTTATTGTGTTGGTATTTTTTTTTTTTTTAAATAAAACTCATCCATTCTAATGAAAAGAGGAAAGGACAGAAGTTTCTGTCACTCAAGTGTTTTAACGATCTGTTGCTTTAGCTGCCTCTAAATAAGTGTAATTACTGTTCTGTTATGTTTACAGTGATCTTGCTCGAAATATGCTCACTGGAGAGATCCCAAGATTACTCTATTGGAATGAAGTCTTGCAGTACCTGTGGGTGTTATATTTTGTTTGTGTATTTTACTTTTACGTCTGGCTCTATGTTAGTAGTTCTTTGACTGCGAGAGTTTTTATTGGGATTGTTAATTGATGCAGTGGATTACGAGGGAACATGTTGAGTGGTACTCTGTCTCCTGATATATGCCAATTAACTGGATTGTTGTATTTGTGAGTAATCCAACCTAAGCATGATGAAGCTTCACTTGGATCTTGTTTGTAATCTTACAGATGTTTTTTTACCTTTTTTCTTCTGTTGTTTTCCATGATTTCTAAGTGATGTGAGAGGCAACAATTTGACTGGTACTATACCTGACAGCATAGGGAACTGTTCAAGTTTTGAAATCTTGTAAGCCCAGTAACTGGTGTTTGGTATGTTCTATATTTGATTTTCGATAATTGTCTCATCGTTGCCACCTATTATTTCATTGAATTTCAGTGACATATCATATAATCAGATTACTGGAGAGATTCCATTTAGTATTGGGTTTCTGCAAGTTGCTACTTTGTGAGTATTCTCACTGTGAGGTTATTGTTTTATCGTTAGCCGTGCTGCGAATTGACAAGTCATATTTAAAGGATATGTATATAATCAAGTATTACTGTGTTTTCTGCCCAGGTCACTTCAAGGAAATAGATTAACTGGGAAGATTCCAGAAGTGATTGGTTTGATGCAAGCCCTTGCAATATTGTAAGTAGTATTCTTTAGCATTATTCTAATTTGAAGATTATATTAATAATTTGGCTCTCCGAGTAATGCAATTACTTCTATATTTGTAGATTTGTTGCTAAACATGTCTTTTGTGCTTTAACGTGACATTGTTGTAGGGATTTGAGTGAGAATGAGTTAGTGGGATCAATTCCCCCGATACTTGGGAATCTGACCTTCGCTGGAAAGCTGTGAGTGTAACTATGCATTGACGTAAACTTTTAGGTATGGTGGTTTTGGTCTGATTAATTTAATTGGTCAGGTACCTTAATGGAAACATGCTTACTGGCCCGATACCTCCTGAACTAGGCAATATGTCCAAACTGAGCTACTTGTGAGTCGCCTATAATATTTGCATCTAAAGTCTATGTTTTTTGTGAATGTACTTACGGTTGATGTTTTCTCCAGGATATTGAATGACAACCACCTAACTGGTGAAATTCCAAATGAGTTAGGGAAGCTAGAACATCTTTTTGAATTGTAAGTTATAGTCAATTGGTTACACTGTCAAAAGTTGTTGCTTTGTCTTGTGTAAAGTAGCTTCATTTACTATTTTCAGGAATCTTGCCAATAATCATTTTGATGGAACTATTCCACGTAACATAAGCTCCTGCACAGCCTTAAATCAGTTGTAAGAATTCCCATTGCTACCCGCAAGTTCTGTTGAGCTAGTTAGAATATCATGTTGTTTTCAATACCGTAGCATGATTTTTGAATGATTTGGTTAATTTTTCTTTCAGTAATGTGCAAGGTAATAAGTTAAGTGGTTCCATTCCATTGAGCTTCCGCAACCTTGGTAGTTTGACATACTTGTATGTTTCTAAAACTTGTTTCATTATATGCCTACCAGATTTCTCTGTTTTTACTAATTTAACAGTAAATTTTTATGTCCAGAAATCTATCTGCAAACAACTTCAAGGGGACCATACCCGTCGAGTTGGGGCATATTATTAATCTAGATACATTGTATGTTTCCTCAGAAAAACATATATAACCTGATGGAAGTCAATGTGTTTGGAAAATGACCTTTATTTTATACCCTGTTTCAGGGATCTATCATGCAATAAATTTTCAGGAAATGTTCCAGCATCTGTTGGTTATCTGGAACATCTCTTGACCCTGTAAGAAAGAAATTGTAATTAAAAATGCTATCATTTTTTTTAATTTTCAATTATTGCTTTCGTGAATAATATTTTCATGTTATAAATGCAGCAACTTGAGTCACAACCATCTTGGAGGTTCCTTGCCAGCTGAATTTGGGAATCTCAGAAGCATTCAAATTCTGTGAGTTTTATATACTTCTGTGGAAGTGTAAACTTCAGTGTCCTGTTAACATTTTCACTTCAGTTAATTTATTAACATGTAATTTATTCTCCTTCTAGTGACATGTCATTCAACAATCTCTCTGGTAGCATACCTCCGGAAATTGGACAGCTGCAGAACCTTATGTCTTTGTATGCGTAACTTAAGTATTTTATATTGTATTGTGTTGATCCATTAGTGGATAATAGCATCAACTTTTTTTTACTTCAACTATATTGTAGGATTATGAACAACAACGATCTGCGTGGGAAAATTCCTGATCAGATGACTAATTGTTTTAGTCTTACAGTATTGTGAGTATCCCTGACAGCAAGCTTTGTCTCTACGTTCCATTTTTTCTATCTTTCGACCGTTTTCTGTTCTTATAATTTATTTTTTTAATTTTAGAAATTTGTCCTATAACAACCTTTCCGGTTTAATTCCTTCAATGAAGAACTTTTCAAGGTTTTCAGCTGACAGGTTTGTAGAGAGGTCTATTAGTTTCAACAGCTTCTTATCTTTTTTGTATCAATGACATATAATGTAAACTTTGGCAGCTTCTTTGGAAATTCATTATTATGTGGAGATTGGTTGGGATCGATATGTCGTCCTTACATTCCAAAATCAAGAGGTGTAATGCCGATTCCCTATTAAAATGCTTTTTTAAAAGTAATTCTTTTAATACATTGAGGTTAATTCTGTACATTGTTTTTCAGTGATTTTCTCCAGAGTTGCTGTTTTATGTCTCACGCTGGGAATTATGATATTGTTAGCTATGGTCATTGTAGCCTTCTATAGATCCAGCCAATCTAAACAATTGATGAAGGGATCTAGCAGAACTGGAGAAGGTATGTTGAAAGGATCTACATTTACTCGTGATATCTGTTTAATGCTGCCTTTGTTGTGTTGAGCTTGCTTCATTTCAGGTCCTCCAAGACTAGTTATTCTTCACATGGATATGGCTATCCACACCTTGGATGATATAATGAGAAGCACTGAGAATCTCAATGAGAAATATATCATAGGTTATGGTGCCTCTAGTACTGTATACAAATGTGTTTTGAAGAATTCCCGACCAATTGCAATTAAGCGACTGTATAATCAACAACCACACAATTTAAAGGAGTTTGAGACCGAACTTGAGACAGTTGGTAGCATCAGACATAGGAACCTTGTCACCTTGCATGGATATGCACTCACTCCCGATGGAAATCTTCTTTTCTATGACTATATGGCGAATGGCTCGTTGTGGGATCTTCTACATGGTAATGTTACCTAACAGTCTAGAAATGTCTTGACCGAATTTGGTGGAAGCTTTTGAAATTATTCGTTCCAAGTGTTCTCTCAACTCATGCTTTCGATTTTTAAACTCTGTTCTTCTATTTTTAGCTCCGTTGCTGTTTTGGCTTTGGTACCTTAGATGTTTCATCTGATGCAGGTCCCTCGAAGGTAAAACTTGATTGGGACACACGCCTGAGGATTGCTGTTGGAGCAGCCGAAGGACTAGCTTATCTCCATCATGACTGTAACCCGCGTATAGTTCATAGGGACATAAAATCTTCGAATATTTTGCTGGATGAGAACTTTCAGGCTCATCTATCTGATTTTGGTACTGCAAAATGCATCTCGACCACGAGAACTCATGCATCGACCTATGTCCTTGGAACCATAGGCTATATTGACCCTGAGTATGCCCGAACATCTAGGCTGAATGAAAAATCAGATGTGTATAGCTTTGGCATAGTTCTTTTGGAGCTACTAACTGGAAAGAAGGCAGTGGACAACGAGTGTAATTTGCATCAACTGGTACGTGTATTAATGTTTGCCTGCTCTTGATCTGTTTTTGGTTCATATTCATTGTTCTTGTTATATATGGCAACCATTTGTTTAGTGCATTATATAGGGGTTAACAAAAGGTGGTGTTCGCATTCAGCCGTTTTTTCATTTGGGGAGGGCCATTTACAGAGCAATGCTAATATATTTAAATTATTAGCTCCATTCATCTCGATTTGTGGACTGATTTTTGCATGAATTCAGATATTGGCGAAGACAGATAACAACACTGTGATGGAGGCTGTGGATGCAGAGGTGTCTATAACCTGCATTGATCTAGCTCATGTTAAGAAGACCTTTCAGCTTGCTTTGCTTTGCACGAAAAAGAACCCTTCTGAGAGGCCTACCATGCATGAAGTAGCAAGGGTTCTGGTATCGCTACTTCCTTCACCTCCAAGTAAGATTCTTGCTCCACCTGCGAAGAAGTTTGACTATGCCAATTTTGTGATCGAGAAGGGACAACCTCGAAAAGTGGAAGGACAACCTCACCAAGAAGATAACAACTCAACCAATGCTCAATGGTTTGTTCGCTTTGGGGATGTTATATCCAAGAGCACTTGATCACGACTCCTAGTTTCTACATATGTACCTGCTGAAGGATTCATGAGATTCACACTGGATGAAACTAGTTTCTTTTTGTGGTTTAGATATAATCGTTTACAGCATTTAACAAATAGATGGTGGAGCATATCGATAGGGGACAAAACACTTGACTATATTATAAGCATATGCAAGTTTCTACTACTGTATACAAGCACTTGTTTTCGCATATTACTATCTGTCAAATGAATGGCAAATCATGCTACTTCTATTTATTATGCTTTTACTTTGATTTCGCAAACAAGTTATGGCTATATTATAAATAGTTCATCTGTCCATGAAATAATCCTTTACCTGAAAAGAACGAGTTATTTTTTTTTTGGTCATTTAAGACAACAAAATTACGGGTACATTTGTTTGACATGTTGCCTTCGGCATAATTCTTCTGAATTGAATGGTGAAGTTAGCAGTTTAAGTTGTAAAGTTTGCGTGGATGGTGTAGCATTAAGTTTTCAAGTTCTGTAAATTTAAATCAAGTATTGTAACTTTTGTAAGAAAAAATAGAGGCAGAAGACCCTGTATTTGATGTTACAGCCTTAGAGCAGAAGGTTGCCCCAGCACTCCTGTCCTCTGCGAGGCTCAGGGCTTTTAAGACAGAAAAATTATTACTGATCATAAATTTGTGATGAGCAATGAATAGTTACGCGTACCAATGTCTTCCATAAATTCACTGCGCATGCATACTATTAATGGCTGAAGAAGAGAAGAATAATGAGACATTTTACTATTTCAGAGCTAACGTCTCCGTTAGAAAACTGCATCTTGTTTTCGTCACTTAATTTTCATGACAGAGTCTGCTATGTGCTACATATGTATATGCATGTTGTTTCGTCATACTTTCACTTTTAAGTATTTTAATATGCGTGTCGTTTAGGATAAACATATTCTTTGTAGTAGTATAATTTATACTAAATAAATGTTTATAAAACATAAATTATCTTATTATGAAATATATAATGAATAGACATTTTTAAATATGGAATCTCAGGTCTATGCTAAACACTTAAAAAATTGATTGAATTTAATTTAAAGGCAGGGAAACGATATGATAGATTAAAAGGAATATACTAATATCAAGTGGAATTGGTGTTTGAAATATATATCTAAATGATCAGACAGAAAGAATATCAAAAAAATTTATTTGGAAATGTGACTAAAGTGGTAACTTTACTTCCAAGCTGGGTATTCTAATTCGTCATATACAAGTAGATGAACATGCCATAATTTTACTTTCTCTTCATGGTTTTTTCACTTTTTATTTCATTGCATCAATATCCTACACTTTCTCAATTTTTAAGAAAATGAATTCTTTCTCTTTTGTCTACCCTCGTCATTTTTCTACAGTATTTCTCTAGTTTGTATTGAATAGTACCAAAAGAATTGTTGAAAACAGTAGACTTTGCTTTTGAAACTTAATTATTTTCATGTAAATTAACTCGCGTTGTTTTTAGGGCCATTTTCAAAATCATGGGATACAGTTTACATACAATTCTTCAAGTGTTTTTATGTTGTTTTCAAATTGAAATTAGAATTTCATATCTCTAACTTGTGCAGTTTTTCTACTACCTGTATTAAAACACATGTGTTGTTTTTAAATATAAACCTTAATTTGGAGAGATTATCAAAGTATGGAGATTCAATTTTAATTTGAGAGTAACACAAAAAGTATTTTGTCGAAGAAGAACGTACACAGTGCAAAACAATATTCTTCCACAATCCACTTTCCACATTCTTAACATACAAAATCATAAATTGCAAGAGACTTGACATGGTAAATGAAAAGAGTCTGATTCAAAATCAATTAGCAGATGTGCATTTTGTTCTGGAGCAGTCTTTTGGCACTCTTCTTCATATTTCCTTCTGCATAATTTATTCTGTCTATATCAGTTTAAGTCTGGGAAAGTACTTTCTCTTCAGCAGCCCCTCCATCATTTTGCCATTAGTCACAATCGGGAAACATCCAAAAGCTTGTTGTCTCGTCATTTTCTGCACAACATTGACATGCAAAGAAAACTGTTTAACTTAAACTTCTTTGCAATATCGATTTGAAAGGCAAAATCAAATCTACACATGCATTATACAATTAATGTGATTTGTGTTATCACCTTCGGTTGATCCCATTTTTTCATTTGAACCGCTTTTCTTCTGCAGCTGCTTCTCCGGCTCATCATAATTAGCTCTCCGAGTGTTGGTGGCCTCCTTATCATGTCACTGCCAACATCTTCATCATCAAAATCTTTGATTCCTACTTCTTGTGTTCTTGAAGTTTCTTTTTCCTTGTTCTCATCCCTTGCAAGGAAACTAAACTGAGGTGCATACAGAGGAAAAAGGCTCTCAAGGAAAGTAGCACCGATTGGACTTGACCTGCCAGTTGCATAGCTGCTTATGCTACTATCTGTCTCCGAGGAGGCCGGAGAGGAAGGTGTTTCGGCCGGTGGAATGGCGGTGGAAACTTTTTCCGATGGCACAACACAGTTTGCAAATGACTCGTCTGCATCAAATGTAAAAGCTTCAAGGTCTAAGCTAGTTATGCTTTCACTGTCATAATTGCAGGTTCCTTTGCCTTTGCCATCGTGACCAAAGTTGCATGCAACAGAAAAACCTGAAGATGATGCTACATGAATGAGGATTTTCTCGGGTTTCGGAAGCACAGGATCAAGTGATACATCTGAGAAATTAGGAAGGGGTTTTCCTGGTTTTTCTTCCCAAACAAATGGAACTGAGGCAATTAGCTTCAGAGGAGTTTGAGGGAAGTGGCTAACTGAAGAAACCTCAGTTTCTGGCTTCCAATATTTCTTAGGAATGCCTGGCTTCACTTCCCATATGAAAGGAACTGAAGGTGGTTCCCTGATATGCTTTTTCTTTGCTGTTTCATTCATTTTTCATTGCTTTGATGCATTTTCAGTGAAGTCCTTTTTATAGTGCTTGTCTCTGTGAATCCATAGGAGTGGTTTAGTACCAACTTTTTTTAACTGTACCATTTTGTTTTCTAAGAGATTAGGCATACCAACCCTCTATTCAAAACCTTCTCACTATGGAGCAAGTTGAATTGGAATGTTACTTGCCATGGCAAATGGTTATATTATATCTTAATTTTCATTGAAAACTTTTTTTTTTTGTTAAATTACATGATGATAACTCTCAATACTCAATAATGTTTTTATTGAGAAAAAAAATTCAATGATGGGACAAAACTCACAAATCAGCAAGATTAATCCTAAATTCCAACATAAAAAGGAGAACCTGGGAGTGAAAATGATCTATACAAAATCTTCTCTAATATGAGCATTTATAATAATAATAAAAAAAAATCTTAAAATTGTCTTAAGAGATAAGATGAAACTAGATCTTAAAGTAATTTAATTAATTTTTTTTAAATATATCAAAATATACAACACTAAATTCACGGAGTTAGATAGAACAAATAAGGATTAAAATACTTAGCATGACTTGAATCGATGCCCTAATCCTTTTTACTCATGCCTCTCATTTAACATGTTGGTTTGTAGACTCTACTTGTCTATTTTGTGATTTACTAATGAATTATTCATTTTTTAGTAGTTGTTTATTTTTATTATTTTAAAATTTTAGCAGGTCAATCCAATCCACGGAATCAGGTAATTCAGTCCAACATTAAAATGGGTCCAATCTAATCCATTTTTTTAGTCGGTTAACAAATTGAATTTATTTTCTTTATTTTGGTAGTTCTATTAACTTAGCTGTTATTTCTACATCAATTTTCCTTTTCAACTAAAATCGTAGATGACACTGGGCTGGTAGTGGAGGCCCATAATATGTTAATGGTCCAATTTCATGGAGTTCTTAAGGTTATTGCTTCCTGCACGTCAGTATTTCTTGCTGCACCTGAGCAAAATCTTACGAGACAGTTTTGTCGCTTTAAAATTGGGCCGCTCTGAAGCCCATTAAAAAAACGAACGATTTCTCCTTTCGGCACCCCCATAAATATATTCGGTGAAGGAAAGGCTATTTCAAAATATAGAAAATAGGTGCCCAAAAAACAAACACTTAAATTGGAGGGTGGTTGTAATTCACTCACGTTGATACATCGAATTCATAGATTTGGGTGTGTTTCTGATTCAAAGGCGAGAGCAAGGTCGTGTAGCAGTCCTAACCTCACTAAATTTCGTGTTTGAAACTCTCTGTTGTTCTTGCAGCTAAGAGAGTACCGATTCCATGGCCACTAAAAACGAAAGCGACGATTCAACCCATACTTCTCCATCATCGTAAGCTAAATTTTCCGTCTATTTGCTTGCTTTATACCACATTATCTTAGCCTAACATGTTTGCGTTGATGATATTCAAAGGGCTGTTGTCCTCTGGTTTATTTGATGTGTACCCTATTCTAAGGGCTTTGCTTAGTCTCCAAAATCTTTTTTTTTTTTTGGGTTTTGGTGAATTTCTCCTTTTGCGGAAAAAAGGTGTGATTTTGGGTTCAGTGGCATGTGGTCGGCTAATAATGGCTATTGGTGGTTGTGTTTAATTCAGGCCGAAGAACATATACAAAGATCCAGATGATGGGCGGCAACGGTTTTTGCTTGAATTGGAGTTTGTTCAGTGCCTTGCCAATCCTACCTACATCCACTGTATGATTTTCACTTCACTTCATTTGTATGCTTGGATAGTGTGAACTTCATTGAGCAATAGTTCAAGGGGGTCTAGCTAGTTAGTGAGTTGTGTAAATCCAAACACGTGTTTAATTTCTACAGATGAACAAATTATTTAGTTGGAAAGCTAGCAATAAGTTGTGAAAAATGGGTTTTGCAAGTAATTGGGATTCTTTGATACAACCAGCTTATTAAGGACAAGATTAGGCAATTTGCCTTCTACTCTGCTTAAAATAATTTGTTGGGAATTGTTGTTATTGTTGGGTTTCATTGTGATTCTTGATATTGGGGAAACTTGCATACAGAGGCAGTTGATGGAGCCACAATTGTGGTACCTAAAATCCTTTATGTTGTGCCCAAAATTGTGGTTGCCATTCCTTTTTAAAATCTGACAGAAATATGTTTGAGGATTTGAGAGCTTTCTCCATTGATCTTTTCTTTTATCTTTGTTTTTTTGTTTTGCCTTTATCTGGGGAGGATTCCTTATTTTCCTTACCCTGTAATTTCTACTGTCTTTATCAAATTTCTTTTTTACATTTTTAGAAAGTGGAATTTTGAATGTGTGATTTACTTTTGCAGTTTTTATTTTACCTTATTCTTGTATCTATTTCATTTTTAAACAGATTTGGCTCAGAATCGATATTTTGAGGACGAAGCATTCATTGGATACTTAAAGTATCTTCAATATTGGCAGCGCCCTGAATATATTAAATTTATTATGTAAGAATTATCTTCAAATAAGGGATTATGTGATGCAAATCTACTTAAGGCATTCAGTTGTTTCAATTGGGGTAAAAAAGGATAAAAAATTTAGTCTAGGAGGAATACATGGAAGAAATCAACAGTTAATGTAAGTCATGTAACTACGAGAATGAATTGGTTCTGGCACCTTATACTATTTTTGTGTCCTCCCTAACTATTTTGCTCTGACCTAGCTGGATTCCTATCCTGATTTAGTCATGTTGTATGAATGCTAGGTATCCTCATTGTCTTTATTTTCTTGAGCTGCTTCAGAATGCAAATTTTCGCAATGCAATGGCACATCCTGTCAATAAGGTACATGGCAGTATCTGTTTGCCCTCGTATAAAATCATGCTTTCACCTGGAATTCATGTTAGATTGCTCCTGTCTGAAGTGACGCCATTCTCTTTTTCTTGTAGAATACATTCCTCTTTTGGTACTACAATTGGGCTCAATTATAAGCAAAATAATTTAATTTTACATTGAATAAGATTGTTAGTTAAGTTCATGATTTCAAAAAATAAACAGGTATATTTTCTAAATACCCCCATTCATGTTCATTGGAGATGGTGTTGGATTTAAACATAAGGGTATTTTTGAGAAAATAACATTTAATAAGGTTGAGTTCGCTGGAATCTGTTTATATTTATCTCCCACTAATCTTTACCTTTTTTTCCCTTATATTTGAGGCCAAAGAGAATAGCAAATTTTGCTTGTTACTGTATAAAATGAAACAAAGGCGGAGGCAATTCCTTTGGTCATTCTTCTTGAAACTCTGGGGGAATCAACAATCTTTTAGTGTATTTGTGATACTCTGAGTTGATTGGTATTTATAAGATTATGCTTAATGCCACCCTGATATTTATATATGTCATGTGTCACTAATAGTTACCAGATGGCCTGTATTATTGGACATCTTTGAAATAAATAACGGAAAATAGTTGCTTTGCTTTACCTGTATCTCACGGATTGTCCAAACACCATTGTCTCTGTATTTTAGGAACTGGCACATAGACAACAATTCTACTTCTGGAAGAATTATAGGAACAATCGGCTGAAACACATTTTACCAAGATCACTTCCTGAACCTAGTGCCACATCTGCAGTTCCTGCGCCCGTTTCAACTCCAGCTCAGGCACCTGCATCTGCACTACCACCAGTACCTGCTACAAGCGTTGCTGTCACAGCAGCACCTACTCAAGCTCCTTCTCCTATGTCGTTCGGTATGCCCCCTGGCTCTGGTCTAGCTAAAAATGACATGAGGAATCCTACAGTGGACAATAGAAGGAAGAGAAAGTGACTGTTAATACCTCATGTAAATTGATTATAAAAATAGTTCAATGTGGTTGGGTAAGGAATCAGTTTGTTTGAGAGATGGAAGTGTGGACAATGATAGAGCAAAGTTTTTATGCAAATTATTTTTGTTATCTTTAAATATTAGTTAATATTGAGTTGGGCCGACAAGTTCTAATTGAAAATCCATATGCAGTTAGTCAAAACTCATAATTTGTATACATATAGTTTGTGAAATGATTTTCGATTGGCATACTGCCTTTGATGGTTTCTACTTAAATTTCTTTTGTTATGGTGATCTAAAGGAATAGAAAGACAGTGCCTTATACTCTTGTTGAGGATTTTGATTGACTAGTCCATAGCTAGTGTATTTTATTTGAAATTTTGGGGGCATCAGAACGGGGAAAGGAGTTTGCTAGCTGCACTAGGGCAATAATGGTTGAAATTTCGTACAATATGGAAATCGAGTTCAATTGGTATGGTTGGAAATTTTAGAAGCCCCTGTTTGTAGCTGCAAACACCATACGTAGTTTGGGCTTAATTTTGTGGGAGAACCAATTTTCTCTTTAAAAGAACAAGTGTGCTCTTCTTCTAATCTAACCTACTCACTTTATAGTCTACATGAGAAGTCTTGCTTTTGCATCCTTTTGCTCTTATTTCCTCATTCCTTCGAAACACTATTAAAGTTTTTGTGACATTCTTACTGTTTAACTTTTTAAAAATGATTTCACTTTAGAAGTGGGAAGTATAACTATTGGTTAAGTATTTGGATTGTCAAAATATATCTTAAAATCTCAACTGTTTTTAATAATCATTACAAATTTACACTTTTTGTCTTAGACCCCATGATCAATTGTTACACTCATAGCAGCTAATTGTAATGCATATTATCTATTAATGTTCATTCTCTTCAACGGTCAACTAATATAGCTGTCTGTCCATTTGTAACTAGCACCAAGGAAAGTTGGTTAGAATGAGCGGTGTTAATAAAAGTGAGATATTGTATTTTGGATTATTAAAAATAATAAGATTTGTGATCAAGATTTCTCGAGGAGGCCGTGAAATTGTATCCATATTCTGTGCTTTAAAAGTGATGTGAAAGGGTTACACGACAGATTCTTTTTATACATTACACTAATGTGGGTTCCTTTATTCTTTACTTAGTCCTATCCTACTGCATTTCCTTTGTGGGTTATTCAGAAACTTTCTTTCAAAGCAATTCCAACTTGCTTAGAATTGTGACTTGACGGGCTTCCTATATACAAATATAAAGTATAACAACATTTTCACAATAACACTCCTGTGCAGAAATGTTACTTTACTTTCCCATTCTTGTTTGTGTAGTAACTGTTTGTGACAATTTAATGCGTTTGACCCACCACAAATACTCACCAACTTTTCCGTCTTGTTCTGGCAAAATATCCCAGTTGTCCAAGAGTCACAAATTGCATGTTTAAGTACTCGTCGCATCATGAGGCGAGCACAACCGGAAATAGAGGGAACAAATTATTTATTAAACATTATCGTTATACACTATGATTTTACTCGGTCTTATAGTGGACTAATTATTTTGGAATAATTATTATGGAATAATCTTATGTGCGTAATAATATCAACTTTTGGGTGGAGTTTTAAATTGATAAATAGAACCGCACGACTAAAAGAATGATGAAATATAGTGTAGTAAACGAAAACTATGAAACCACATCATCAGCACAACCAGATTATATTACAAAGTTGGCATGCTCCATTGCACTGCAAGTGCAAAAGGTCAGTAAATGCCATACATACAGAGAGAGGCAATTTGTCTGTGCTGCCTCTCCAAACTTTTCATTATTATTATTAGAGATTGGACCAGAGGATCCTTGAGGAATGTGGCCTTTAGCAGGAGAATAAGTAAGCTTAAGGTTTCTCCCAATCATGAGATATACATTATGATACAACATTAAGCTGGAACAGCTTCCGGCACTTTGCCATTGCTTGAGGGTACCAAGCTATCATAATATTCAACCAGCACCTTCCATCCACCAGGGCACATAAATCCATCAGGAGGACTTTCTTTATTCCTTGCGAGTGTACGCATCTGAAAATGCAACTAACCCTTGTTAACATAATATTCAACCATCAAGAACATCTATTCCAAGGTTTGGAATTCAGAGAATAAACATACCTTTGTGCCTGAGATGAACAGAAAGTCCTGAGGCCTTGAAGGGTCAAAGAATGCCATTTTACCCTGAGTCTTGTCATATGCAGCAACCTGCAAAAGAATGAAAATGATCATCACCACATACATAGTGAACTTTACTTCACTCAACATCAGTGAGAATGCTAATTCTCAATCTCAATTACCCTGAAAGGAAGAATGTTCAGTCGTTCTAGTCCTGGTGCCATGCTCAATACTTTCTTCCCATGGTCAGCATCATACAGATCTCTTTTCTCAACTGGATGGCTCATGCCTGCAGGGTCACGACCAACAATGTAGAAGTTAGCCCCTGCATTTATCCTAGCCTTTGCATGCCACTGCACCTCTGTGGGTCCAGCATAGTGCATCGGAGAAGGGAATATCGATACAACAGTTGTCTCTGGATCAAGAACACCATCCTCCAGTACCTAAACAAACAACAAATTCATACAACTCAGTTTTTCTGTTGAAAGAAACAATGCTAATACAGTCAATGTGTGTGTGTCTGTCAAGAAAAGTTGCAAACCAACTGGATTATTAAAATCCAACAGAAAAGGCGAACAAAGTGAAATAGCTCAACCGTGAAAAGAGAGTAATTTGGTTTAGTAAACACACCTTTTCATGTTGTTTCATTCTCCAATCAAGGGGGACATCATCAGCTTTGGTATAGCCTCCCAGTGGATGAAGCAAGAGGACAGGGTTCTTATAGCCCATCTCAAGAAGCCGTCTTCGAGTGTCGGTCATCAGCAAAGCATGGCCATTGTGAACAGGATTCCGGAGCTGGAAGGCAAATACAGCATCAGCATTGCGCCTTGTGAACTCTGAACGAAGTTCTGCAGGGGACAGCCGAAAATGATCAAGTCCATCATTGTACTTGATGGGTTCGATGACCTCTAGGTCACCCCCAATCAACCAATTTCCAGCATTGCTTATTGTTTGTTCAACATAAGGTAGGCCAGGGGCAGTGGTTCCCCAAGTTCGGGCTATTCTTTCTTCTTTAGGGTGCTTATAAATCTCAATACTGAAATAACCAAAAGAAAAACGTAAGTCATAGGAATTACTAACATGCACACATATAATAAAGCTGTTCAAAACATCAACCTCAACTGTAATATTATTGACATTTGACCCATCCTACGTGTAAGAATCCTAACGATATTCACAATACAAGTCCCTAGAACTTTGTCAAACCATATTATCTCAGGTTTCGTATCAATGTTAACTTGAATATCTGAATCATGTATATGCTTTTGGACAGCTTTTGGACAGCACTGTCTTAATACGGATCAAATGGATAAGGCACGCAAACTTTATTGTCAAGGAACCTATACCAACATGCCTTCAAACCTAAGAAGCCTGATAAAACTGTTAATCCAGGGGTATTTTGGAACAAGAAGGTCAAAATACAATCTGCTGTCGTGTATTCTGGGACCACATAAAGGAAAAAAAAAACCGCAAATCCATATACATATGTCCGTACAAGCACAAAATCTATTGAATAATTTATAGTTACGGCAAAGTATTGAAATTCTGACATCCTTGACTCGATCTTCTTATGTTAACTTTTCCAATAGAAGTCACCAAGTTGAAAGCAGAACAATATAACCTCCATAAGATTGGATCGACATGAATAAAAATAATGATGAGAAAATCAACAAAGTGGAGACAACGACAGTAGTGGAAACGGTCTCAAATTCCACTACGACATTGTATAAGTGATTGACTATTCAACCAATAGCATCACAATACAAAACAAACAGGAATTCACCAAAGAAACAAAAACATATACGGAAATCCTAATCCCCAGCAAATTCGTTTCCCATTTTCGCATCGCCCCCTATCCCAGTATTGATCAAATTCAATTGCACACGAAAACTTCAGTTGTCAATAGTTAATATTTAAACTGCACATATTTTGTGTCACAACAACATACCATTGTGTCACAGCAAATTTTGTGTACCACTAGCGTGCCTACTCTCTTCACAGTTAATACTCCTAATTTCATATTTTTCTCATACGATTGTAGAAACTAATAACAAGGGTATGATTCCCATAAACTCAAATAATCAATAAGAAATCTGAGTACGACTTATTAGGACTAATAAGACAGTTATTTACAAGTCAACAAACTTTCCATACCATACATGACAATGACAATTTCTGATCGAATAATAGTGTATCAAAAATATCAAATGACGTAAGTACATTCTAAATGAATGAAAAATATACATATAAAAAAAATAACTCTTCCCCTCCTACTTGATTATTGATGAACTACACACAAGAAGAAAAATTGAAAGCTGCAAAGAACAAGGCACAAAAAACATGCTAATTGAACATGGAATGAACGCATGATATAAAAAAACATAAACGAGGGGCAGATGTGAGTGTCTTACTCATTGAGAATGGCAACAGGGTCTCCTTTGGAATCGAAAAGAGCTACCCTTTTGTTGTCCCCGATCCGATGCTTCTGCTCATCATCGATGGCGAGGACGATAGGCACCGACATGTTGACGAGGGAGCCATCGTCGAGTCGGAGCGAATTGAAATGAAGCGTTTGGAGGAACTCGGCTTCTTTCATGAAGCCTTTGAGGGGTGTGGCCCATCCTTCACTGAGGACGTGAACCCACTGCAAGTCGATTCGCGAAAGCTTGATCCTCGGCAACGACAGCGCCTCACCCTTCTTCAAATCTCTATCCGAATCCTTCACCACGAGCTCAACCAGCTTCCCTCCGTCAGGTTCGATCAACCCGCACGAAACACGCACCCCCACTTGCCTCCTCGCCCTGAAACTCACACAGGCGTTGACTTTCGGGGCAGTGGCGAAATGGGTTTCGAAGGTTTTGGAGAGAGAATGGGAGGGAAAGGAGGTTTGGGTGAAAAAAGTGGCCATGGACGCCATTGAAGTGAGTTGTGTTGTTGTGTTGAGTTGAGGACCCTTATGAGAATGTGCTTTATAAAATAGAAAAGGTCGAGTTAGTGGAGAAGGAGGGGCAAATGGGTAATTGAAGGAGGCCCAAATTGTGAACTTGCTTTCTTACTCTGATTGATGCTGATCGTAACAGACAACCTGGGTTGCTCAGAAACGATGAGTTTGGGATTTTATATATAAAGGGGTTCCTTTGATAGAGACTGGTTCGAGAGGATGAACCTAGACACTTCTTTTTTACCATTGTTAGAGAGAGATAGTTTTGTCTTTACTGTGCATTTAATTTCCTTCACTTTTACCAATTAATATATTAATTAATTGTCATCATTGTGTTCTGTGCATTGCTGATCTGTTTCATGACCTCGGTATCTCTTCTTTATGTTATGTTTTTGTTTTTTTGTTTTTTATCTATCAATCAATAATTCGTATTCTTTCCATATTTTAAGAGTGTTATCAGCTAACTGATTTTTTATATTCGCAGATGCTAAATAAGCAATTGAATCAGTTTTTTTTCTTCTTAATTTATGAATTTATGCTTTATTAACGGCCTGTAAAAAAGTATATTTCATCTTTAATTTCTTATCATGGTGTCATCAATTTTCCAACTTTATTAACCATATGAAAAAATATAATAATCTCGTTTAATTTATCTTATTTTTACAGTTACAATAAAAAAAAATTATTCAAACAAAATAGCTGCATTTTTTAATTTTAATTCAATTATTGATTACTTACTTCAAAAATATGAAAGAATGATAAACAATCTTTAAATATATGATTTTTTTATTATATACTAATATATCAATGATGCTAATTAAATATATAAACTTTAATCATATTATTTTGATTTGAAAAAGAAAATACTGATGATGATCATTATCTGTGAATAACTAATATATAGTATAATATACATTCATAGTATGTATAATTTTGTAAAATAATAATAGTAGTTAAATGATGAAAGAGATAATTAAGTGAAATGACTTAAAAAGGTAGCATTTGACGATTTTGAAGTTGGAATAATAGTTTTAACATCTGATTCAGTTTGAAATAAACAGTGAAGACGCGGTTGGTACACAAATCCTTGACTTACTTTATCGATAATTAGTGGTAGGAACAAGGCGGCAAGCGTTAGCCAAACCCAACTTGATAACTTTATCAATAATCAATATTAATTAATTAATTAATTATTAACACCGATTTACTTTTAATTATTAAGTAAAAAACCACTCAATTAAATAAAACATTTTAAATTAATCCACAAATCGTTTAGCGACTATTTTAAATGTCCAATAAACTTATAAAAATATTAAAATTATATAAAGTACATTCGCAAATCAATTACTACTACTGTTTTGCGACAACAAGCAGTGTAATCCAATCCAATTAAAAAGCAAAGTCAAACTTATTAGAATTAATTCAATTCTCATCTTTTCAATGAGCTAGAGAGAATAATGATAATGGGACATCATAATGAAAATTCCAACTACACATTCTCTAGCATGTTTGTGGACCTTTTTAACATTTCAAAACCAAAACAAAAAAAAAAATCTTCATTCTATATTCTATATTTATAATAGTTAAAAAAAGTGTGATAGTGCTGCTGCATGCGAAACCAAAGTAGTTGGCTAAAAAGGTGGAAGCAGCCTCACCCATACACATGTAAATAAACTTAACAAATAATGAATGAATGTTATTTAGTGTATTAAATGTTTTTTTTTTACCTAAACTTGTTATTTTATTGAATGAGAAAATGTGTTTTGAAATTAGCGTGAATCTTCTTGATTTGAAATTGGAGATTCAAAAAGGCGTGGGGTAGGTATAATAGAATATAGGGTGGAGAAGGAAAAAGTGAGCTCATTCCTTGGGTCATTCGAAGAGGTACACAGTGAACGTTCCCTCTTTCACGTCCTCATTCATGCATTGCACCATTCCTAAGTGTTCGTGTGTAGAACAAACTCTTCCAAATCTAAGGCCAGTTTCAAAGTTTGAATATCCACATTTTTTTTCTTTCGTTAAAATTTGGCATGTGTCTACTTATGTACTCTATTGTTTTAAATAATATTCAATACTGTCAGAAGCATTCACTTTAATTGAATAAGATAAGATTCCTTTGCAAGGTTATAGATATTCCCCCACTAATGTTTTTTAAGCGTAGGCGTGATTTTAATATTTTTTTAAGACACAAAATGTAATAAATTTTATTGATTTTCATCAAATATTTATAAAAAAAATATTTTACTGTCTTCATTTAACCATTATAATATATACATGAATGAACTAAAAATTCAATAAAAATAAATGTAAAAATGACGGTTAAACAAAATAAAAAACTTTAAAACAGGTATACTTGAAAATTAACATATATGGAGTGTTATACAACATAAATACTTATTTCATATTACTCTTGTCCTTCGTATAAGTTCATTAAAAGTATTTAGTTGATTATCCAACTTTTAAAATAATATTACCAATTTCCAAAATTATGTCATATTACACATTGGATAAAGGGTAATGTTTTAATATCTGTATATTATACAGGAGGAAGACTTTACAAGATCGACTATTATAATTATTCCAAAGATTTAATTATACAAAATGTTTAAGGACACAAAATAATCTAGAGAACATTAGAGATTTAAAAAGAATAAATATGAAGAAAAATAAATGTCTAATCTAAACCATAACATCTCCCTCTACCTAATCAAGATCAACAGAAATTCCTCATCTGCTCACACCAAATTATGGAGATCATGGCAAAGAAAAAAACAAACAAGAAACAACGACACATAGAAAAATGTATGCTAACGAAATTAAATTAACAAATAACAGTCAAGTCATTGTAACACAAATAACATGTAATACCAAACAATAGTAGACACTCTAACTCAATTATTTTGATACATGTAATGAAATCAAATTTACTGAAAACTTGCAGTTGTAGTGGCTCTACTAATCTGCAGATAGTCATTACCAATAGATTTCACCTTACAATACACAAGGTTAATCCATGATCACCTATGGTCATTATCCTACCTTAGACTAAGACCTCCTGCTACACAAATCATATAAACCATTATACTCTATACGAGTTTGAATAATCATCTAGAGTGTCAGTATATAAACTTACTTGAATCCATAAATTAGTACATACATTATATTACAACCAAAAGAATTTCTCCATAAAATTTTCACATATTTAACATGTTATCTCATAATAACTCATATCTTATGCAAAACACATAAAGATAGGTCTCAAAATACCAACCAATATCATTCATGCATAACTTCATACATCATATTTTTAAAACTAACTCAATCAATCACAGGTAAAAATAAGGAACTAAAACTCTGAAGCATTCTCACATGAACTAGAGATTCTCGCTTGATCGACAGAGACTCCCATTTAAGTTAAAAATTATCGTTTAAGCTAAAAATTAAGTAAAAACAAAAAGAATTTTAGTGACTTTCTCTCGCTTGAGCGAGAAGTCGGTCGCTTGAGTGACCCAATTTGACGCTTGAACTAGAAATTCTCGCTTTAGCAATAACTCGAACAAAGAGTAAAGTGAAATTTTGGTTACATGATATATTATTAAGATTAAATATAATTTATCAGACGAAACACAATATTTTTATACTAAACTATTTTTAGCACTTTCACAATGTTTTTATACTAAACTATTTTTAACACTTTGTCAAATTCATAGGTATTATATTTTAACAATATAGAATAAATTACACTGAAACATTTGTTCCATATCAAATTAACATAATTTAAGTTTTGTTATCTCTTAACTGTGACTCTTGATTGGTTCTTACAACAATTTCACATAAAAAAAAGTATATTTTTATTGGAGGAAGTTTCTAAATATATAAGATGTGGATTCGGATACACATATAAATGGTATGCAAATTAGACAAGTCATTGTAGAAACTAAAATGATGGTAAGACACATATAAATGATGTGCAAATTAGATATATCATTGTACAAACTAAAGCAATCATAACCCATGAGTATTGTTTGACAAATTCCCCAAGTTAATGGTTGTTTTTGGATATCTTCAAAGCAATTAGGGTCATTCATTCTATCCGAAAAAAAAAAACTGAAATAGTACTTTACTAATTAAGTTGATAATTTGATAATTACGAAAAATAGTCTAAAAAACACAAGACATGACGAAATATATATCATATTTATCGAAAAAAACTGCATGAGATAAAATTAAAACAAAATTGAAACATTTTAAAATAGAAAGATTAAATAATTTTAGTTAACCAATAATGATAAAATATAATTTTACTAATTAATACAACTTAATAATTTTATCATCATTAGTTTAATTAACAATGATAAAGTAACAAACATGAAATTTTAAACTATACATTTATTTTAAAATATAGTCTAATTCTTAATTTTTTAAACTTTTTGTTATTCATTAATTTCATATATGATTTGAAGTAAAATGTATGCAATAATTTTAATCTATGAGTAAATTAAAATTTAAGGAAGTGTAATGAGTTTCCTGCTTATTATTCTGAACTGAACTAATTTTAGTGGAAATGATAATAAGTTTTAAAATGTTAAGCTTTATCTTTTAAACATTGAACCCACAGGTTGTCCGTTGCTATACTTAATGATTATTATTAATCCTTAATTAACAATTTGAGTAGTTGACTTTTCAGTTTGTTGCATGGGTCTGCTTGTTTATTTATTTTTTCCTCTAGAGATAAATAGTTTTGAATAAAATAATCACATATTTCAATCCTTGAACATGTTTTTAGGCAAACTTGTTTTAAAAAATGGTTTTATCTTCTATTAGAAAAAAAACTTACAAAAAACAAATGCAGTAAAAAAAATGGAACTTTTTTAAAAACACGAAGCTAAACACATTAGTTTTTAGCTATATAAAAAAATCACTTAAAAATAAATATCTTTTTTGCTATCACACTTTTTTAGAAAAAAAAAAAAAAAAAAAAAAAAAAAAAAAAAATATTTTTATTATAAAATTTTTTTAAAAAAAAAAAAAAAAAAAAAAACAGAAACAAAACTCTATATTGTTTGTTACAAAATTCTCATATGTAATACAACAAATATTTTTCTCTATTCTCATATCACCGAAATTTCATTTAATATTTTTAAATAATTCAACACAAAGTGAGAAAGAGACCCATAATAAAAAAAAGGTTAAGAATTTCAACATTTACCTCTCAGTTTGTATAAACAAAACGCACCATTAAACTAAAAAAAATTAAGAAGAGAGACACTCTTGCACTAAATGAGAGGGCATCAAATTTTGCAATATAATTTATACCCACATCATTATTTTTCTATAATTATACTTATGGAATACAGAAATGCAAATAAAACTAATCAAATAATTCTACCAACCACATGTTTGAGCTTGATTGGGTAGGAGAAACTAATTAAGGTAAAGCAAAACTTCATGGACTTACAATGAATAAATCCACAATGCAAAATACACGACTCATCTCTATAACTTCTAAAATTAATAAAATTCAATTCAAATTTAAAAAGAATAAATACATATTGCAAAAAATAAGTATTTTACTTTAAAAACAATACTAAGCCTTAACTCTTCGCCTTCTTTGGATTTTTGTTTTATTATGTGCATTTCTTTATTTATTTTTTCTTAAAAGTGTTGTGGTCATAATATAAAAAGATATATGAAAAAAATAATTAATCCTCATCTTAAACAATTGATTTTTCCTTTATTTAAAAAAATATTATTTTTTATTTTTTTTTGTATACAATAAATACTAAGAGTGACAAAATTATTGTATGTTTATGTTATCAATATTTTACTGTTATTTAATATTGATTTATAATTAAGGAATTAGTAAAAGGTTATTATTTTGACACACACACACACATATTTGTCATATAATTAATTTTTCTTAATATTTATATTTTATAAATAAATAATAAAATTAATACATAAATAAAATTAATTAGTTTAATTTAAAGTTAAATAAAATCATTTATTTTAATACATTATTATTGTTATTATTTTAAGTTTAACTTTTAAATATTAAATTTTCTAATAATTTTATAAATTTAAAATTTAATTTATATTTTCTAAATTTTGCTTATATTAAATTATTTAAAAAAATACTTTTTATAAATTTTTTAAAACAAATTAATATAAAATAAATTTATTCTATTATATGAATCAAATTTAACATAAAATTTTATCTCATTTACTTTTCTTAACAATCTCACTTTTGGTTTTTTTTTTTCACTCTCCTCTCAATTCAACCAAATAAAGGCTAAGTGAGTCAATTTATTTAATCCACCAAAAGAAAATGTATGAATTAAATTAATTAAGGTGAGTTAAGTCTTAACATATTGGAGTGTGTTCTAGTCACATCTCACATCTCTAGCATAATTGATATAAATTATGAATGAATAAATGAATAAAATGGTTTTTGAAGTTATGTCATTGGATAAGAAATTAAAATAATAATATAAAAAAAATTAGCCTTGGTTAAATTTATAGTACTATTATTTGAGTGTTTTATTTAATGTGATCTATAATTAATTAAAGTTTAATCAAACTCCCAAATTTTAAAAATACAATAATGTAATTACTATTTTTAGTAGTTAATAATAATAAAGTGAAAAAATTGAACAGGTTATAGCTCACAAAGGACATAAGAAAAAACACAATAGGGTCTTTGCTTGTATCTTATCTTGGATGTGCTTAATTAGTCGACAAAATTAATAAGAAAGTAAATAATAATGGTGATTGAATGTCTATTAGGTATCTTAATAATGCTTATCTGACACACATATGGGGCAAGCATAGCATAAATATCCTATCAGGAAGTGACAATTTGATTCTGATCACAAAATTAATTTAATCACACTTCTGCTATATTTAATGTAAAAGCAATGTCCATCAGTAAAACAAAAGGTAGTGGAGTGGGGAATCTATTACTACAACTTACAACACAAACTAATCTTATTTTCCAAAAACCCAAAACTAAGTAAAAAATATATGCCCACATAAACACTCAGAAGAAAAATATTTTAGGGTTCACAATAACTAAAAATAAAATTATATACGTACAAGTTTATATTTTTAAGTATTTGGTTTCCAAAACTGTATTTATTGAAGTTGCTTGCAATTAGGTTCTTTATGTGGCTAAGGAATCAAGTTTTAAGCTATTAAGAATTTTTGTCTTTATAAGATATTTGAAGTTGTTGGGTTTATGTATATATTTTTTATATGGTTTATGGTTATCGAAAGATTGTGATTTTATGATTATGCGGTTATTGTTGGATTATATTTTGGATTATGCTTATTTGAGAGATTATGGGTTTATGTATATATCACAATATTCTTGGACATATAAGAATTTAACACTAATTTGACATCAAAATTTTAAGAAAATGGTGTTATGAGTTTTTATTTTTATATAATATTTAATTTTATCTATTTTATTCATGATTTTAACTCACACTTATACTGTTCTCACAAATATTTTTTTTAATATTTGAAAAGCTTTTCGCATTTTAATATAATTGAGAGGTAGAGAAGTTCAAATACAATTATAGTAGCATCCCCTAATTTTCTTTTCTTTCTTTGTCCACACATAACATGCGTCAATTCAGTCAAAAAGGATTCACCCAATTAACAATAATTGAGTTGCTATGATGATTAAATTATTGATCACGTACACCACAAAGCTTTGTTGAGAAGACATGAAAGAAAAAGGAGTGCTATAAAAACAAAGGAGTTTGTCAAATTTTCAAATAACACGAGAGCGAAAGAAAACAAATGGGCCTTATATAGTTTACTTTATGCACTCCAAACAAGAAAATAAATGAAACCCAAAAACCATGAAAAAGGCAAAACTATATAATTTTCCTGTATTTATTAAATTGAAAAAGGACATTATTTTTTTTCCCTTTTCAATTTATTTTCTCTTTTAATCCTCTTTCATTTTTCTCGTATTAAACAATATAAAGTCCTTTTTTTCTCATCACTTTTTTGACTTGAGATTGGTGTGCCAACAGTTTGATTCATTTGTTTTTTGTTCAAAAATAGGTTCATTCATTGGAACCAGCCACCCACTTTTCTCAAACTGGGCCTCACCGACATACTTGAATTGAATTGGGTGCGATTAAGTTGGGCTATCCTAATTCCCTGACTTAAAAGGTACTTTCTGTTTTTACCTCCTTATTTTACTTTGGTACCTCCCTTTCCCTTTTTTTTTTCATTTACCCTATCTTGTCTCGACAATAGCAATTTCCATTACAAATAGTCGAATGGCTCAAAAACTAAAAGGCGTGAATGAGAGCTTTCGAGATGAAAATTCGCTAAATGAGATCCATAAAACAAATTTTGCGATAGAAAAATATTGTGGTTGAATAAGAACATAATAAGGATTAAAAGTGCAATAAACTTTTTTACGGGGTAAATTTAATTGATGTATAAGGTGATCTGTGTAAAAAATTCATGATAACTTCCTTCAAGAAGATTTTAATTTATGTATACTTTTAACTCATGGATAATTTTGTTTCATATTTTTTTTCTTATTTTGGATATTTTTTATAAATAAGTTTATCTAAGTAAAAACCCAAAGGTACATCTAGAAAAAAAGTTGTTAAAAATTTGACAAATTTAATTTTTATAAATGAAAAGGATAAAAGTATCTTTTCAGATGAAAGAAAGTTGCATTGCTTAAAAAGAAGAAGAAGGTTTGTGTAATACCCCAACCTTTGTAATTTTGTGATTTTTTTTAATAATTAAATGTAGGTTCTAATTAACTTGGCGACTTTAAGTTGAACTGCCCAATGCTGCTGGATTTGGGCCATTCTTATATTCGAATCACACGTACGGTTGGAGTCCATCCAATAATTACCCCTGTACGGTCCACTATCACCCATTTCTTATTATTGCTAATTTATAAAATATATGACAGCTTTAAAAAAAATCATTAAAAAAGACGTATTTTGTTATATTAACATCATAAACGGGTGTGTTACCCATTTTTTCTTTATTTTCTTTGCAGACTTTTCCGTGCACTAGTTTAATGTTGCACAAAAACATTGATATTAGAAAGTAATGTAAAATAACAATAAGGTATAATTTATGAAGAAATTCATACTCACTGATTTGAAATATATGAACTTTTAATGTCAATATTTAGCCGTGTTATGTTTAGCATTAATGGCTAATTATTCAAATTTAACTTATTAAAATAATTATTTTTGTTTTTTATGACGAGATAACTTTTTTAATAAGTGTTTTACCTGATCTAAAACTTTTGAAATAAAATTAAGTCATATAAGTTTTTTTAACCTAATTATATTCATCTTAACATTATTTATATTTAAACGGTGTTGAAAGTCTCGTATTGACTCAAAATATAATAATTTCATAATATATAAATAGAGTGCAAACTTCATGTTATAAGTTAATTTTATGAGATTGAGTTAGACATAAACTTCACTTTATAATATGATATCAAAAAAAAAATATATATCATAATAAAATTTCTTGCTCTATCCAATATCATACCGTTAATGAACCATCCATTTCTAAACTTAAACTCCACCTTGTAACAAACAGCGAAATAAAAACATATAAAGTTGGACTTAAATACAGACATTCGAAGAGTAGAAGAGAGAAGAAGAGTGTGTAATAATATTTGCGAAACTCAAAGATAGACGCTACAAAACTCCTGATTCAACGGGTGATGTTTGGCTTGAACATGTTATATGCACAGTTGCAGTCAAAGTAAAGCATAAAGAATCATCTTTTTTCTTTAAAAAGATTAGAGAATCATCTGTGTTGTGTTTTAAATGTTACTCTCTCTCTCTCACACACCTTTAACTATGCAACTCATTGGTCCCATCACCATCTACAACCTTTTGCCATCTCCAATAAAAGTATAAAGTGCAAACTAAAACACTTACAAAAGTTTTCCACACTTTTAATGCAAATAAAGTCCCATTGCTTCATCTTTTTTTTCCTTTTCTTTTCTTTTTATCAACATCATCTCCATTATTTCCAACCACAAACTTTTCACACAACACACCAAGTTTTCAATATTTTAATGCTTACAATCTAAATCTCTCTATTTTCATTTAAATTTTACCACTTAAATATCATTGTCAAATTCAAACTACATCATTTGCAACAAAAGCAACAAATTTTGTGGGGTAATTAATAATATTAAAATTTTAATATTATCCTTATTTATTTATTTTATCTTTTCCACGTTTACTACATATGTTTTTTAGTACTACATTTAGTCATGAACATACTAAGAAGGATAGCCCATATTACAAGTGTACGGAATCCGTGGCCCCAGCAGAAGAAATTCATTAGCCCATGACCTTTTTGGGCTGGTGTGGGGCCCAAAATAAGACACATAAGAAACAAATGTATGTCTGAGCTGTGGACAAAATTGTCCTTGGCTATTTTGTTTCACAGAAAGAAAAAAGTGAGTGAAGTGTTGTTGGGCACTGCGAATTGTGTTGTGTTGTGGATAATAATGAAAGGAACAATAAACATTATTAAACAAAGAGGATGAAAAGGAAGGTAAAGTGAAAGTAGTACTTGGCCTTGTTTTGGGGTTTCTGACCATTTTGCTTTTGAATGAATGATGAAAGTTTTTGGTGCCTTCTGATACCGACATAAGCTGTTTTTGGTTCAAAGATAGAAGGCATGCAGATGCAGGAATGGCATCTGCTTCTGCTGCCAAAACAGAAAAAAAAGACACATATTCTTGGCATCAGTGTAACTATTCTCACTATTCTGGACCAACACATGCTCTAAATAAAAATACATCAAATACTAACTTCATTTTACTTCAACTCAAAACTCACAACCCTCAACACTCAACAACATTATATGATAACAAAACAAAATTTGATTGAGGAAAAGACTATGAAGCCAGGGTCTCCTTAAAAAGCAGGAATCATTTTTCTGCAACAAATTGAGCAAATTGAAAAAAATTGAGATGTTGGTAAAAGCATTCTAACGTTGTCACATTAGACTTTCTCGCCCAGGAGAAACAAGGTTCTTTACAAGGCTGCGCTTCTATCCATTATTTAAGGAGAAAAAACTGTTTTGTTGCTGTTTTTGTCTATCCACTTCTCCAGTGACAAAGCTATGTATAAAGTTAAAGGCAAATAAATTATTTGATACCTTATATGACCTACTCTGTAAAAGTCTTTCATAACAGTCTTTCCTTTCGTCTTTGCTTCATACATCACACTGAAATTGACATGCTCAGCACCGGAACATAATTTGATTTTTTTTATTCTTTTAAAATATTTCCATATTTAAATTAGGGTTAAGTACGTTTTTAGTCTCTTTAATTTTTAGTAAATTTTAAAATTAATTTATTTCGAAACTTTGGACCAACTTAGTCATTCATATTTCGAAATATGTGAATTTAATCATTTTAATCAAATTTTGTTAAGTTTATTTGACATTTTAAACACTTTTCATAATAGTATTCAACTTAACATTAAAGTAAAAATATATCAAACAATGTAAACAACTCAAATATAATCCTAAAACGCGTTTGAAATGTCAAATAAATTTAACAAAATTTGATTAAAATAACTAAATACACGTATTTAGAAAGATAAAGGACTAAATTAATCTAAAATTTCAAAATTGACTAATTTCAAAATTGACCGAAAGTTAAGGGACAAAAACGTATTTATCCGTTTAAATTATGTAAATTACATTTTACATGCCAATTCTGTACGAGAAAAATGGATTATAAAAAGGTGGCCTAATAAATCTCAACCTCAGAAAATTACTGTAATTTATTGAGGTCGATCTCTCTTCCATTTTTCTTAATTTCCACGAAAACAAGAATATATGTTCCACCTAATGTTTAAAAATATGATCACGTGATGTTAAAATTTGACATGACACTGTCCATATTAAAAATGTTGATGAAAAAAAAAAACATCCTAGACCTACCTATCCCTAGGCAGTGAAAGCATGCTTAAGTTCTGTATGTTAATTAGAAAAAATTAGAAGGAGGTGGAGTACCTAGTTTCGATGGCATGCTTCGATATATATATATATATATA